>MPLU02270233.1_pt1 | contig 16976 bp, 20 predicted proteins | sample 1617381 | NCBI WGS metagenome assembly MPLU02 (sample SAMN05944801, study PRJNA350692) | marine metagenome | biome: marine; feature: ODZ; material: water; isolation source: 90 m water sample filtered on 0.2 um supor filter | place: Pacific Ocean | collected 2012-04-08 | depth 90m m
CATCGATGACCCAGTTGCAAGCCTCGTCTTGAGTGAGCATGTATTCTTCGTATATCTGATAGTCGTCGTATTCCTGTCGTTCGGCAGTGTATTCGTTACAGGCATCCATATAGAACTGCGCCAGGCCCACGTCCATGCGTATCGAGTCAGGTAGCTGTGAGGCAAGGTCTGCCACTGTTGGTTCACTCGGAATCACCAGAATCGGCGGCTGGGGTATCATCTTTATCGTTGTCTTGCCCCACGAATCGCAGGAGGTCAGTCCGGCGACGATCATCAGCATTGCCACCGACTGTAAAAGGGGCTGCAAGGGACCGCTTATGCTCATCCACCCGCAGGGTGTTAAGCTGGGCCGCGAGGCTGGTCGTTTCCGATCTGATTGCTGCATTGGTATCTCCCCACTCTTTGATTGTCTCAGCGTCCTGTGCGGCCCTCTGACGTTGATAGTCTATTGTCTGTTCTTGAGCATCAAGGCCGATCTTGAGCTTGACGTTGGCCTCTTTCAGATTCTCCGCCCGTTGGTACTGCCAGCCTCCAAAGAGGAGCGCAACTCCGAGCGCAATGGATATGTACTGGGTCACCGTCCCCTCCGGTACATCACACGCCCTTAATTGGATTGATTCTGAAAGTGTAACCCTTCCATTTCTTGAGCGGGTCAGCAGTCCAATCATGGTCGTTGTGCCACAACTGGATCTTGTGGCCGATCCGGACAACAAAGGCCCTCTTGCCGGTCCAGCGCGTGTCGATCCAGGGCTTGCTTGCGTAGTAGAACCCGTAGCAATGGTATTTGGGGCCGTCCGCCATGAGAAACTGCCACCCAGGAGAATCCTCGCTAACGTAATCCTGACCGGCCAGGAGGCTCACAGTGGCCCCTTCCATGTTGACAGCTAACCCCCAGTTGAATGTGAGGTTGTTCACTGGGTTGCGGAAAGCCAGCCACCAATACTGATTCAAGAAACTGCCGGAATCGCCCCAGAAGTAACAGTTTAAGTCCCACCAACCTCGCGGATCCCCATTGGCGCCATCACGCTCGTTGTCCCAGATCCAGGCCCACGCAGGTAAATGCACCATCCGCCAGTATTTGTGCGTGTTGTGCTGGGTGAACGGTACGCGCCCCTTCCCCTCCTCGGCAAATATCAATGCCACCGGCACGACAAATATTCCAATCACGATCAATGGAGCCCAGATAAAGAGCAAAAACGACCAGTGACCCGCTATCTCTAATAACATTTTCATTGTTTTCTCCTAGTGAGGGCCTCGCACCCCCTCGGCCTTTCCAGCGGACACCAGGCTGGTGCTAAACGGGGAACTCGACCCCACCGCCTTCGATCTTTCTAAAATCGAACTCCGTAAACTCCAAGCCCTTCTTCACCTTAACCTTCTCTATCACCATCTTGAATATCCTCCGGTCATTGAACCCGTATTTCTTTTGCAGGATATCTACAAAGGGCTTAACGGGATTATCCACATCTGACTGCATGTTGGACAACCCAAAGATCAACCACAACCCCAGATCACCGTCCGGAACGGTCATAGGGCGGAGCAGGGTCAGGACATCTTTCTCGTACTGCTTGTACGCCTTGGTCTTGAACCTGCGGCCCTGCCAAGCCCTGTTGACTGTCAGTGGTTTAACTTGGACCTTCATGCCAGCTTGACCCCCGTCATCTCGGCCACGATATGCGCCGATCTAATGGCAGCATACAGGTCGCTTCTGTTTGAGTCAGATAACTCGCCAGTTCGCATCTGTTCTGCACACAACAACATGACGTACATTGAATTGGTCATTAGCTGCATCCCCTCGGCTGGCGCGATCCTTGGCCGATACGATCTGCTTTTGTCATCAGCCTTATCAGGCATCAGGTCGGCATACTTATAACCCAACGCCCCAAGGATCTCATGGTATCCACACCCCATAGAGCAGTAGAGCAGGGGCGGCTTATCGTAGTCCGTCAGCCTCATAAATGCGCTTGGAGACTTGTCCCCGCGCTTATGATTGGGTCCAGGGCAGGAGAAAACCCACTTATTTGGGCCTGTCTCCTTTACACCGGACATTACTGACAATAGCAGGTCTATCGGCCTATCCATCAGAAAGGTATATCGTCATCCAGATCTGCCGGTGGGGCTGCGGGAGCGGACCGCTGCTTATCAGGATCCGGCTTGAAGTTGTCCACGGCAACGTACCACTTGCCACCCTTGGACTCCTTGACCTGGAGGTTGATCCAGTCGCCTTCCTGGCCTCTCAGCCAGTTGCCCATGTCCTTGCGCTTGATGCTGATCCCGCACTTAACGAAACTCGGCGCATTGCTATGTGGTTCCTTGGCGAACATGCCATCTACAAACTGATTGTCTTCACTCATTATTCATCTGCCTTATATTCAAGATAGTGCTGCTCTTTCAGCCAAGACTTCTCAGCCTGGGTCAAATAGCCACCTTTGGTTTCAGCCAGCAAGAGCCAGCCTTTTTCTTCGTCACTCAGTTCGACATAAGCCTCAACTGCCACACTTGGGACCTCTTCCACAAAAGCCCCTTTAATCACTATCGCCGCAGCCCATAGATTCATCCTATAGTCCGACTTGAGTTTGGCGTGATCCATGATCTTCTGCTCTGGGTTAGTCCCCTGCCCACCCTCTGCCGCCGCAGACCAAAGTTCCAGGCCCAGACCGAATAATGCCGCCGTTTTGACGAGGCAACGCCACTTGCTGTCAGATATCTCCCTGGATGTTGGGTTCTCAACTGAACGGAACCGGCCTCCAAAGTGCATTACAGGCAAGTGACCCACGCGGGTTAGTGAGTGATCCCCATCAGAGATGGTCAGAGAGCAGTAAGTCTCCACTGTCTCGCAGGGACCATCGTCACCAACTGACTGCATCCTCTCCACCCAGAACTCATGTCTTGAATTGGGGTAGATGCCCATAATGGTCCGCCAGATCTGGGACCAGGTGATGAACTCCACCTTGTTCTCAGTCTTGATCATTTTCTTAACGTCCACATTGGACAGGACATCCCACACCTCTTTCGCAAACTCGGGTGGCCGGACCGTGATGTTCTCCAGGCTATTCTCCATCGTCTAGCTCCTTCAACCGCTCCTTTATCTGCAATTCCCTGCCCTCCAGGATCGCCAGCCTGATGATGATATCCAGCAGTTGCCCTTGCTCCTCGGTGGTCCCAACAATACCCTTAAAATCGCTTACTCTATCGTCTAAATCCGACATTCTCTCTCTCCGCTTTTATGAGTCGATCTCTGTTTTCTTCTCTCTGCTCGGCCCAATACTGGTCTATCTCCGTTTGCAGATTTTCTATCAAAGAGGACAGGATAGATCCCTCCTCCTCAAATCCTGGCCTTGTTGCTGACCACTCCACACCGGCCCATGGTGGCACAGGTGGGCGAACCCAGGTTATATCAAAGCCACGGTATTCAAATTCATGCTCGGACCTGCGCTCTGGCTGGTCGTAGTCCCCTCGGGGATGCTTAACTCTCCTCATTTCTCCACCTCATAATCCTTGTAAACTCGGCCCAAGCTCAGATCGCCTCTGTTGTGTGCAACCCTGAATACTCTGGTCTTGCCCTGGTTAGGCCCAGACTTAATTGGCTTGGAGTAGTGGACATAGTGTCCCCTGACTCCGTGGTATCGGTTGTGCCTACCGGTGTCTTGGCTGGGGTCCATGTATCTGACCCTTGGTTTCTCTGTATGGATGCGGACAGTTTTGAATATGTTGGTTACGTTCTCCTCCCCCCGAGACACGTCATAAAACCGCTCAACGTCCTCCACCACTCGATCTCTGTTTAGCAAAAACAGCAGGTAACACAACCATGTGTATGCCCAGTTCTCCATCTCGTCCGAGAGAGTCACCTTTGCGTGGACTCCCTCCGCTGTCCTGCCATCATTTGAGCGGGTTATCACCGTCCGTGGCATAACCACCGCAGTCATATCGCAATCGGTTGACAGCACCATCAAGGTAATACGTCCCACCCCAACCTGTTCTGCATAAAACATTGTAATTGGGTGATCTTTCAGACCAAAATCATCCTCTTTCTCCGACTCAAACAGGAATACCTGGCTCTTGTGCGGCAATTCAAACAAAAGCCATCCCTCGCCATGTATAACCTTTTTAACCTCCTCAAAGTCCCTGTAATAATCCGTTTTCTCAAAATAATACCTCATGGATCTGGGGAACTTTCTCGACAGCTCTCTCATCTCTTTCTGCAAGACTTTCCTCGTCTTGTGGTTGGAGATCTTTGACTTATAACAGGCCATCAATTCGTCTACATCTTCCTTGCAGGCTTTCATTATGTGGTTGTAGGCCCTAACGTGTTTAGGCAGGCTCATCTGCCACCTCATAGCTCCATTCTTCCATGCCGTTCTGCTTCTCGTATATCCGGCAAGCCCCCTCGGATGTCGATACCCAGATCTTGCCCTCTACAGAGTAAAGCTGGTGATCACCGTATTCAGAATCCTTCACCTTCATTTCTAGTGCAGCGTGTTGGTCACAGTGGGAGTAACCCTGATCGCCAGGACCAAAAAGCCGTCCACAACTACTGCAGCCGGTTGTAGCAAATTTTAAGCTATCGCTCATGCTCGTCCTCCAGGCATTTCTCTCTCAGTTGCTCCAACGTAACCTCGTTCAGGCACTCCATAATATCCTGGCCGTCGACATGAACCATCTCCAGTGTCGCGGCCTCGGCAGCCCCTGGATATTCCAACGTCATGCGTTCATAAGGTTGATAATCCCACCAGACCTCTACCGGACAGTCCTCGCCTATGTGGGTTTTGAGTGTTCTGCTTGTGCTCATGGCAACTCCTTGCTTATAAACTGAGAATTGCTCATTCTCTCTCCAGTTCGTCCACCGCCCAGGTCTGTTGACCAAGGATGAAATAGGCGTTGTTGAAAAGGTCCTCGACTCCGGTAACCTCTCGGATCTTCTCCAGATATCGTTCCAACATAGGAGCATGGACCACCTTTGAGGACGCTGAGACTCGTCCTGCTTTCTTGAGCAACCTAACATTTTCTAGTTCTTGCATTTTTATATGCCTTTTTGTACTCTTTGAGTATAAAACTATACTATATCAGTTGTAAACTATACTCGCAAAGTTTATATTTGGATTATGAATATAGGTAAAACAGTTAAAACGGCCCTTCTACTTAAAGACAAGGACGTTCCCTGGCTTGCTAAAAAGCTCGGAGTAACGAGAGGTCGAGCAGATAAGATAAGCGCGGCCTCGACGGTCAACTCAAAAACAATCAGTCGCCTGGCGGATGCTTTTGACATGAGCGAGAGCGAGTTCATCGCACTAGGAGAACAACAACTTGTACGGGAAAATCTTTGACAGCATGTACGATGGGACCCTCTCGGCTCACTGGCAGGGGCTAGTCACATTCCAGCAGATGATCGTGCTCTGTGACGCTAGTGGGGTTATTGATATCACACCACCGGCCCTGTCCAGACGCACCGGAATACCATTAGAGATTATAACAGAAGGACTGGAATTTCTTGAGGCTCCAGACCCCTTCTCACTCACGCAGGCAGAGGGCGGCAAACGGATCGTCCTGCTCAATCCAGACAGACCTTGGGGTTGGCTCATCGTCAACCACAAGCAGTACAGAGATCTGGCGACGAAGGCGGAAAAGACTGCTTATGATAAGGCCAGATACTACCAAAGGAAGGCCGCAGGAGATATTCCACTGGAAAAAGTGGAAAACAGCACAATTCCACAACATTCCACCGATTCCACACATGCAGATGCAGATGCAGATGCAGATGCAGATGCAGATGCAAAGATCAAGAGCTTGGGAGAGAGAGCGGACAAAAGTCCCCCAAAAGAGAGCGCAAAAAAGCGGTTTGTTGCCCCAACTCTGCAAGAGGTTCGTGAATTTATGCTCACCAAGGACCCAGAGATCCCCGAGATCGAAGCAGAGGTCTTTTTCGACTTCTATGAGTCAAAAGGGTGGATGGTTGGCAAAAACAAGATGCAGGTCTGGCGTGGGGCGGCTGCCGGCTGGGTAAACAGGAGAAAGAGAGATGACAAACCCGCAAGACAATCAACAGACGAACTCCTCAACGATTTCTCCTGGGCTGGAGGCGATCAATCACCTGTTCGCCACCATGAACGAGATGTATCCGAACCAATGGATGGCGCACCAGGACGTGAACCGGCAGAAGAGGTTGTGGGCATCCCAGTTATCCCAGAGGGCGCCGGAACTGATATATCGGGCCCTTGACCTCTGTCCGGACAGACATCCATCACATCCGCCAACCATTGGCGAGTTCCGCAGGGTCATGCAGGAACTCAGTATGCCTACGCCAAAGGTCATTCCGCCAGTACAGAGGCTATCCTACGAGGAGGATGACGATCGTTCCGCAGCCCGACGCTACACCCTGGCGCTATACGCCAAGAAATGCACTGACATGAACTTTGGAGAGAACACATACACAGGAGATTTTGATTGCATGGCCGTGGTCGACATGGTTGATGCAGCAACAGGGAGCCTCAGTACGCATAAAGAATACTGGGGCGCACTTTATGAAGCCTTTGACAGGGCGTGGAGAGAATATGAGGACAAGAACCAAGAAACGTGACTGGAGGTCGGGATTCTACAAATGGTTTCCCGTGGAACACGAAAGATCGATAGATATGAACAGGGACCCCGAGTTGTACATGGTCACCCTAACAGGGTCTATTCACACCACCCTGGCGGCAGCCATAAGGGCCAGGGACACCGAAAACGAGGCCAAAGGTCCTGGTTTACGGGAGAAAATCCGCAAAGCTAAAGCAGCAAAGGGGGGAAAGAGCGACGGTAGAGGGCAGGTGAGGGCCGTACTGCCCCCTTACGGCATTGAGCCTCCCTACCCCCCTCCTGCAGGCATAACCGGCCCACAGACGTACTACGGGCTCCTGTGTGCAGAGTAAGGCATCCAAGAAGAAGGTAAACCGGTCAGCAAGGCAACAACGCTGGATGGAGGAGGTACGGGATCATGTCAGCATAGTGTCGTTTAACCCCCAGGTCCTGGTGCATCACTGCATTGGCGAACAGGGGAAGCACAACAAGATCCACATAGGCCACGACTGGCTCCTCCCATTGACCCAAACAGAGCATCTAGCACTGCATAGTCATGGGGCTACCTTTGGGTATCTTACGATCAAAGAGTTCGAGAAAAGGGCCTTTAAGCGTCTATACGAGGAACTGGAAGGCTCAAATAACAGACCTCCACCCGAGGTCTACGAAGCAATTATGGATTATCACCGATAGAGGTAAAAGAGTGAATCTAGTTAAATACGACGCGGCTTGCTATGCCATTCAGGTTGCTGTAGCCGTTGATGAAGTAAAAGACATAAAAGATAAGGCCGACGCAATGAGGCTTTATGCCCACCAAGCTAAAAACAAAGCCCTTGAGGTAGATGCTGCTGAGATAAGGCACAGAGCCGAGCGCAGATTGGGGGAAATGATTTCCCACCAAAAGGAAACGGTCGGGTTGGCGACTGGCGGTGGCGATACTAGCGGTGGTTCCCGTGAAGTACCACCGCATGAGCCCCCCACGTTAGCCGAGGCTGGAATAGACAAGAAATTATCGGCCAGAGCGCAGAAACTAGCGGCGATTCCAGAAGAAGAATTTGAGGAAACGATATCAGATTGGAGGGAGAAGGTTAGCCAGGAAACGGAACGGGTTACGGTTAATCTGATACGCGCAGGAGAGAGGGCGCAGAGAGAAGAAAACCAGCATGTTCCACCCCCAGTAGGGGAGTATTCTCTAATATATGCTGACCCACCCTGGCGGTACGACTATACCAAGGCCGAGTCTAGGGCCATCGAAAACCAATATCCAACAATGACTCTCGACGAGATATGTGAGCTAGACATCCCAGCCTCTAATGACTGCGTTCTGTTTATGTGGGCAACCTCTCCTAAACTGCAGGAGTCTTTTGACGTTCTTCGGGCATGGGGATTCACTTATAAAACTTGCGCTGTATGGGACAAGGAAATAATAGGCATGGGGTATTACTTCCGCCAACAGCATGAGTTATTACTGGTGGCCACAAAAGGCCAGCCAGGAACTCCAGACGAATCGGCCAGGATAAGTTCGGTGATTAAATCACGACGCGAAAAGCACAGCAAAAAGCCTGATCTAGTTTATGAGGTGTTAGAGGGTATGTATCCAGACATGAATAAGATTGAACTGTTCGCCAGGAATGAGCGCAGTGGTTGGGATGGGTGGGGGAATGGATGACTTTGAAGGAGATCTGGCATGGTCACACGCTTTATCAGATTTGCCCTTGTGGGAGGTCGTATATAGAAAAGCCTTTGATAACTTTGAGGCAATGGTTGACCACAGAAAGCACGGCGAACACCAACATGCGGGGATAGATAGAAGTGTCATATTGGACAACAGCAAGCAGATCCTAATTGACGAAAAGGGACGGCGAAAGGCATACCCTGATATTGCAGTAGAGTATCTTTCCAACGTGGAAAGGGGTCATGCTGGGTGGGCTTGCAAGCCCTTGAGGGCTGACTACATAGCCTACGCCATAATTCCTAAAGGCATGTGCTACCTTCTACCCGTACCGCAACTACAACAAGCCTTCAAAAAGCATAAGGAACAATGGATTGAGGAGTATTTTGAAATCAATGCGCCCAACCCAAGACCACCACTACCTGCCAAGTATCACACAAGGTCGGTAGCTGTGCCGGTCCCTGTTCTTTTTAAGTCTATAGGTGACTGTCTAAGGATCTCATTTTAACATGCAACTACAAAAACAGGGTGACACCTGGTTCCCGTATGACCAAAAGGCGGTAGAAGAAACCGAGAACACTCCAGAGAACGAGGTCAGGGACTTTAATAGCGAGAAAGCTACCGGCCTCAAGCACCGGAGCATCCAGCAGAACAGACTGCAGTACAAATGGTTCAGGGATCTGGAAGGCCAGGGGGACCAGACGGCCACCGAGTATAGAGGCTATTGCAAGCTCCATTTCGGCGTTCCACTGTTGCGTGAGGTCGATGAAACATTCCCCATGACCTATGATCGGGTGATCAGGCCACTGTCCTACGAGGATAAGCTGGCCCTGATGGTAGATCCTATCGAGTTACCAGTTACGTCCCGCATGAAATCGGAGACCATGACCAAGTACCTCAATGCGATCGCCAACCATTTCATACCGCAAAAGTTCAAGCTGTCCAGTCTGGAGTACCTTGAGGAGTGGGCTAAAGACAATTAAGCCCCCTCTTCAACCACCTCATCTATAACATTGTTGATTGTGTCGTCAATGTCGCCGGTTTCTTTAAGCATATCATCTCTATCCTGGAGTAAGTATTTCTCCAGCTCATCGTAACCGCTGTAAACCTCGAAGGGCTCAGTCATATTATAGGTCACACCATCAAGAGCCTCGGCCGTTTCAGAATGGATAGCGCGGATTCGCTCCATGTTCTGCTCAAGATTACCAGGCTCCAGCTTTTCATACCCCGGCAACTTGGTTGCAATCATGGCATTGCGCTGTTCCATACCAATGCGCTCAACCAGCTTCTCCTCCAGCAACCTTGCCTGCCCCGGCATCAGGTGCGAGGACTCTCGGATAGCGTCAATGAATCCGTTGAGGGTGGTGGTCATCTTCTCCGCCCTGCTGATGGGGTGCCACATCTTTTCAGAGAACTTGGGACTTATCGTCCCAGAGTGTTGCGCCATGATATACGCGGCCTGCTTGTCGTTCATGGATGCCAGCACAGCCCGAGCCTCATCGTTCCTGTCGTGCTTTCGCGCATCAGAGAACAACGTATAGCCTTCGCGCATTTCACCAACAGCACTGATATAACCAACCTCGCCGGACCCCTCATACACTTCCTCATACCATGCTATCGCCCTGTCAAGCGTTCCCTGCTCTCTGAGACTAAGCGTTTTCCTGAACGCGGGCCGATCCTTGATAGCAAGACTGCTCAGAGGGTGCGCCCGTTTAATCGCGGACTGTATGTCTTTATTGGTCATTTCCAGATCCCGCATCTTCGAAAGTGCCTCAGTCTTGGCATCGGCATCACCAAAGCGAACAGCCTGTCTCCAGTCATAGATGGCCTCGCTCCGCGCCGTGGTGAAGTTAGAAGATCCGGACGTACCCTTCTCTCTCTGGCTCCACTTATAGGCAATACCTCTAATCTGGTTGTAAGCCGCCTCCCCGGCATCCCGCTTGTATACCACAGTGCCCGTCAGGCTCTTCGTGTAACCCCGAGAGGGCTTGTCCATAACCCAGTCATACTCGTTCTCAAGACCGAACATCTTGGCAAAGTGCCTCTTCTGATCCCTTATACGCCGCGGGTTAAAGGCGTCCGGCCAGAAAGACAGGCCAGAAGCATACTCCGCCATGCCCTTAAATAGAGGGTTTGCGCCACTAGCCAGCCTGTTAGGAGCCCCCTTGGCAACAGACTTCACCACATCAGTGTAAGACGCCCTGCCTTTCTCAACTGCCAGCATCGATGACACCGCCTGCTCGGCCCCGAACCATTGCAGAAAATCAGACAGAGCTCCCTGAAACCGAATGGTCCGGATCTGCCCCTCGGCATCCCGCCCGAGGTTCAGGTGCAGACGCACCCTGTCCGCATCAGACAGCTCGTCCTCGTCGTCACCAAACAGCAGGTTGTTCCAGAGCTGGATGAGTGTATACAGTGCCAGCATTCGCACGGTCAGGTACGCAGAAACGCGAGCCCCTTTTATCCCTCCAATGACGCCGGCAGCGGCAAACCCTTTGCCCACCCCCTGCGCATAGGCATTGTCGATCAAGCGGAAATACCTGCGAGTGTTCACCTCCAGCCAGGAATAGAACACGATGGCGTAATCCCTGACGCCCTGACCGTAATAGGACACATCCCCGTAATCCCCTACCAGATCCCTCGACAGCAATGCGGCCGCATCTTTGTGGCTGTCTGCAGCGATCTCGTCCGCCATCTTGCGATTGGATGCGCCATAACCTATCGATTCGATAGATTCCCCGCCTTCCAGCCTGTCCACATAATCGAGGTATGCCGAGTATCGTAACCAGTTCTCACGGAACCGGGTGTAATCGCGCAACCCTTTCCAGACACTATATAGCTTGCTGCCAACAAACTTCCCTGGCTCCGTAAGCCCGGGTTGTTCTATCAGGTGCGCAAATGGATCGAGGAATTGAATGTCCGGTATCTCCTGCACGGTCAAACCCGCATCAAAGACTCCCCGCTCAACAGCCTCTTTGTATCTGGCTGAAGGTTCTGCACCGTGCAGTACATCCCAAAGCTCCTTGATCGCCTCCGGCATTCTTTTCAAGGCCTGGGGATTGCCCGCTATCACCGCATCACTATCACCACTAAGGTTGTTAATGTTGTACTTGATAACTCGGCGCGGCGAGATTAGCTGCCATTGCTTCCACAACAGCAGTGGTTCTTTCACGATGGCGGCAAACAGCTTGTCATCAAGGGCGGGCCGCATCTTCTCAAGAGTAGCCGCTACCTCTTCCGGCAGAACCATCTCAAACTTCTTGCCCCCCATCATCCGCGCCTTCTTTATAGCCTGGACGACATCTTTCAATTCTTCAGTATCTACAGCCATGCCGGTCAGCTCAGAGACATTGATCCCTGTTATCAACTGATCGATCATCTGCTCTGGCAGGGAGAGACCGGTGTAAAAGGTATTCCCCTTGTCCGGCTGCCACAGGGTATGGCTTTCCGGAATCAGATCATGCCAGTCTACAGACTCGCCGCTCTCTTCCGCCTGCTCCTTGGCCTCCCGCTTCAGATCCGCAGAGATGTCGTAGTTCTTCTTGATCTTTTCAATAGTCTCCACCGCCCTGATGTCTATCATGGCGCGGTGCAGGTACTCAAATTCCGCCTCCAGATAGTTGGCGTTGATGTCCTCAAGAGATCCGGATCGATGCTTCGCGTACCCGGGTTTCGGCTTCTTTATGTTCCCCGTCCCTTGTGCCATCTGCCGCATCCGCGCATAGGTCAGAACCTGGTGCCTGAAGTATGCGGGGTTCTGTGCGCTCTCCTCGTCCAGAATCCCTGCAGCAATCAGCTTGTCTCTCATCTCTCGCTGCCGTCTGTTCCGCAGATCAAGGGCTTCGCGCACCTCCGGATTCATGTCGACCAGCTCATCAATCGTATTGGCATCATGCGCCAGAGACTCGGAGGTAAACCCGAATGGCAATGGATGACCCAGCTCATCTTCGTATGCCAGATCATCCAGTATCACCTTGCGGGTGAATATGTCGTACTGGTCACGCGACAGGTTCTCTGTGATCCGCCTTATCTGCCGGATGGCCTCCTCTTTCGACGCCTGCGGCGCGGCCTCATACTGGCGTAGTGCCTCATTAGCCAGAGCAAACTGCGCCTCGTTGGGCAGATCTATGTGTCTGCGAGAAAAGCCTTGCCCTACCAGGGTGAGAGTATCCTTGATCCTCTCCGCAACTCCCCGAGGATCTGATACACCGCGTCTGGCTTCTCGGTATCTCTGCTCTGTGTCCGGGTCCGCGAACCTGGAGGGCTCGTCACTTGCCAGGAATCGCTCCGACCTGGAGAGAATGATATCGATGTCTGACATGCCAATGGTCCTCACCACCCCGAGGCTACGCAGCCCCGCATTGGCGTATTCCCTGGTCTTGCGCATGAACTTGCCCACGTCACCCTCTGTCTCTCTCTGCTCCGCGGCTACTGCAATAAACTCTTTGATCTCGGCCTCTTCATCCAGATCACCATAGCGGACATAGACATCCTCCTGTATGTCATTAAAGCGATCGCTCCCCGCGGCTTTGAGATCCCGATAGGTCTGGACCGTCTTCTCCCAGTTCCTTCCACCGATGATGGTTTTAACGCCGATGTGGCCTTTCAGTTCGTGCGCCAGAACTATCTGCGCATCCTTGGCGTCAGTAATATGATTGTGCACCAGGTAGACCATATCGCCCACAACATAACCCTTGGGTTTCTTGCCCGGAAGCACCGTCACCTGTACAGATTGTGGGATCTCGCTGGAATGTATCACCTCAACACCCACGCCGATCGCGGCACTAACCCTGTTCATCGGATCTCTAATCGCCGCCTCAACCGCTTCTTTGGTAAAGCTGGTCTCCACGCCGTTGTCCAGACTGAACTGGGCAGGCTTGACCATACCCTTATCAAACGCCACCAATGGCTCTGGCTCACCAATAGCCTCGCCCGTAGTCGGGCCTTGTGGGTATTCCATGAATAATCCATCAATGGCGTTCTCGACCGCGGCCTCGATAACCTCCTGCTCTGGCGCTGCCGGTGCCTCATCTGCTCCCGCTGCCACTTCCGGCGCCTCAAACTCCCGCGGTTCATACAGCGCCATGCCCTGGCTGTCCTGTGCTTCGGTGTAAGGGATAGCGACATCGCCGCGCTCATCCTTCGCCATGACAAACCAGTTCTCAGTAGTCCACCGATGACCCGTTACCTCAAATACTGTGCCATCCCAATAGACATCAGTACCCACTACCGTCGCAGACCGCAACCACGCGGGAGGAGGAACAGGATTCGCCTGAATGTCTGCCTCAAGATTTGTCAGGGACTGCTGGGCTTTTGTCAGCTCATCCGCCGCGTTAAAGGGCTCCTTCATTACCTGTTGCAGGCGTTTGATAGACTTCTTGCTCTCTTCCAGAGAAGCCTCTTCGTTCTCTACGTTCTTGGCGAACCCGCGCAACATGCTCTCAACACTGGCAATCGTCGGCATCCCTGAGTAGATGGGGGTGCCGTCCACGTCCAGGATGAACCGAGGTCCCTGGTAATGCTGGGGCCAGTCAATAAGTAAATCGTGCCCGCCGAATGTGCCAATCTTTACAGCATCATCCCCTATCCGCATATTCTTCTTGATGAACGCGGAGATAGGCGCCTCTGTCTTTTTCCTGGTGTTGTAGGTCGTGCCGTTGATCTCAATAGAGAACGCATCGGCCTTGTTGTCGGTAATGATCTTCTGTATGACAGGAATCTTGGCCTTCAGGGCGGTGATCTTTGTCTCTCTCGGAAATATCTGCGCGGACATTCCCCGTTCCTGAGAGATAGCATCAGCAACCCCGACCGAGTGTAGCCGCTCCTTCTTCTGCAGATAAACAATGTCTTTCTTGATCTTCGCCCTGACCATGATGCGCGGATCGCCCGCCGCCCTGGAGAAGGAGTCAACTATGTCTGCGCCACTATCGGAGTTTGAGCTACCCTCGTCGGTCGCCTCACCTTCTATGGTCCGCTCTGATTCTCCTGCCTTCAGGAAGTTTGTAATGATCTGTTGCTTTGTAGCAAGTGTCTGCCACCTGTTGCCATCAAGCCGGTCAGTCAGGTAACGAAATTCAAGAACAGCGTTCCACTGGTTGCCCTGCCTCCAGCCCCGCCCATTGCGTTGCTCGAGTAATCCAGGCATCCACGGCGCATCCATGTGGTGCATGGCGCGGAGGTTCTTCTGCATATTGACCCCGACGCCGAGTGTGGCCGAGGACCCGAGAACAACCCGCAGCTTCAGGGCGTTCATATCGTCGGCTATTTCTTTCCTCTTGAGCTTACCAGTGTTGGCACCAACAATGGCAATCTCCGTCCTTGGAATCCCCCGCTGTACCAGCCGTTCTATAATGTCATGTGCAGTAGATATTGTCGGATAGGTTTCTGTGTGTTTATCGCCCACCTCGCCAACTCGGCGACTTGCTGTCTTCTTGAGCCCCCTGTCCATGAAGATAACCTGGGCAGCCTTGTCGCTACTGTTGTATATCTCCATAACATTCTCGACCACCTTGGATGCCTTGCTGTCAGGTTCGTCAGCCGCCTGTCCTTCCTGCCCCTGCAGGGCTTCCCCCTCCGCCAGACGCGCATCAAAGCTAACCTTGGCAGCAATCCCACCGTAGATAATAGGGGAGTGTGGATCTCCGGCAAGCGTCCACTCTCTTTTCTGTTTGCCATCTGCCTGCCGGAACTCGGCAGCCCACTGCTTGATCTGGTTGAACCACATCATCTGGGTTGCCGTCATATCCGAGTTGACGTTAATGACCTGCCGGTACGGTCTGTCGGTAGCTTCCTCGGTACGACCGTTAAGCAATTCCCCTCGCTCTACCTCGGTTAAGGTCGGGTCATCCAGCGTCTTGCCGGATTCTGTCGTCCTCGGCTGCATCTCGGGCATCTCTTCAGAGAACACGATATCCAGATACTGGCCGAACATCCGGCGCAACTCAGGCACGTTAATAAACTTCTGCAACCTGGTGATAGGCTGGTACTCGCCAGATGAGGTAAGTTCCACATCCTGCTGTTCCGCGGCGAAGGACCCGAACCACCCGTCCCACTGGTCTATCGAGGCTTCTTTCATCTCCTCTTCCATGATGTAGCGCATCATGTGAAAGACCTCGGTAAGGGTGTTGGTTATCGGTGTACCGGTAAACAGGTGGACATTGCCACCATTGTGCATGGATCGAATGTACTTGGTGAGAAACATCATACTGATGGATCGCTCAGAAGACTGCTTCTGCATCCCCTTCATGGCCATGCGGGTGGTAAATGGCGGCTTCTTGAACTCATGCGCCTCATCAACCAGAACCATGTCGATACCAAGGTCCTCAAAGGATATGGCATTCTCTCTGGAGGACTGTTGCGCCTGCTTGCGTATGGTCTCTATCACTCGGTTGCGCAAACGCACCATCTCTTTAGCCGTCTGCGATCGCACAGATCCCAACGCTCTTGGGTCATCCAGCGCCGCATCCATTTGCGCCACATCGAGGGTTATCCCGTCTTCCAGCGCAGACTCTATCGCCTCCTGCTCCAGTCGTGCTATCTCCTCCTGCGCCATCTCCATCAAGGTCTCTTCCTTGAAGGTCAACCGATTGAGCAGGGAGTGAGGCATAACAATCAGGTCCCAGTCATCATTGGCTATCTGCCGCAACCGGGTGTCAATAGCTTTAGGCTCCAGGCTGTTGATATAAAATATCTTCGCGCCAGGGTACATCTGCTGTATTTCTGCGGCGACTGTTGCGCTGTTGGAATTGTGCGCAAGGAGTAAAGGCTTCTTGGCAATGCCATAGCGTCTGGACTCGATAGCGATGCCCCCCATGGTGAAGGTCTTGCCAGTCCCTACCTCATGTGCGTTGAGGGATTTGCGGGTAACCACGCCTCGCCAGATAGCATCTATCTGGTGTTGGCGCAGATTGAACTCAGACTCACCAAACTGCAGGGCCATGCCCTCCATAGGCATGAAAGAGCCGTCATACTCCGGTTTAGCGTAAGCGTTACGCACATCGTTGTATTCCCCTTCCAGCCTTATCCTGCGCTCTGGGTCACTCCACAACCAGTCAATAAATGCCTCACGCATGTTGGCAATCTTTTCATTGGTCTCATCAGATCCCGCCTTGTCAAATATCCTGTTCCCGTCTTCGTCGGTATAGAAGATCTTGACAACCTGGTTGCTCATGGCCGCATTGACCAGCCGCTGATAACTGTACGCGGCAGTACCAAACCCTGTTCTGGTCTCGGGGCGCTGCTTTAGATTTTCCGCAAAACGCACCTTCCATAACGTATTGAATGTGACCCTGATCCCCTCGGTTTCCTCGATGTTCAATGTGTGCGCAAAGAATGCCTGATAGTCTCCGGTCGTTACCCATGGGGCGCCCATCTGCGCCTCAATGTTGAAGTACGGGATGGTGGGCGGCAATGCCGCCTCAAGCGCGTCCACATTGCGCTGGAATCGCTCCCCGCTTTCTTCGACCATAGCCACTGCCTGGCGGTACTTCTGGCGCACATTCCCCGCCAGGTACACATCCGATGCGGCAATGTCCCCATTGGACAGCTCAAAGACCACGCCCATATCGATCAGAGCAGCAAGCGTTTCCTCTTCTGACTTGCCAAGCAGGCCGGCAACGTCAACCAATGAAGGATTAACCTTGTCCCCTCGGGCAAGTATCCACGCATCCGAGACTTCAGGATCAACAATAACCTGCGTCTTCCTGATAGTCGTTTCGGACAGGATAAGCGCGGGCTCCCCATCTATCTCCAG
>MPLU02292713.1_pt1 | contig 16915 bp, 17 predicted proteins | sample 1617381 | NCBI WGS metagenome assembly MPLU02 (sample SAMN05944801, study PRJNA350692) | marine metagenome | biome: marine; feature: ODZ; material: water; isolation source: 90 m water sample filtered on 0.2 um supor filter | place: Pacific Ocean | collected 2012-04-08 | depth 90m m
CAGAAATCCAAGGCAGGACCGATACTGCGACAGCCTCATCGACGGGCTCGCAGTTGTCGCAGGGAATCACCAACGAGTATCTGATTACCTCCGTGGTAGTTGTGAACGTGATTTCTCCCTCTTTGGTGTAGGGGTCGGCGGATAGAATATAGCAGAAATCTAAGCCCGAGTTAGCCCCTATAGTCTGCTCTTCGCTCAGTGTACTGTCCTCACAGTAACCCCAGTCAGATACGCTCATTGGCCCTTCCACTGAATGCGCCCAGTCCTCGGAAATCGCCACTGTGACATCATGAGCATTGTTGTTATAGATTGAACACCTGACCCAATTGTAGTTGTAGACAGGGTCGTAATTTGGATCAACTAAGAGGTAATGGTTGTCGTCGCAGAGATAGTCGACCTCTGGCGCGTATGGGTTCTCCTGAGCGGAAGCCGTGGGCATCCCGACGAATAGGGAACCAAGAAGAATCAAGAGGATGGAAATGCTACTGACTCTTGCCCTTACCAAGGAACTCTCTTTTTGACTCAAATCAACCACTCTGTTCTGATTAGCATTTCCAAACTATTCGTATTCAACCTTGTCCCGGAACGCTCAGACGCTAGGGCGTGTTATGCTTGGCTAATGCGTGTTTATGCTAGAGGAATCAGTAATGCTTGGGTTATGCTTGGCTAATGCTTGTGTTCCCCGATTCCGCTCACTCGTTATGCTTGGGTTATGCCTAGGCACGCATAACCGGCCTCGGATTGGAAGGTTCACTGTGGCTTGGAGAGGAGGTATCTGAAATACTGGATCTTGCCGGATTTCAGAGCCTCGTATACAGGCGTCCCCGGGACTCCCCCGAAGGTCTCGAAGCTCTTCCTCAGGGAGGCTGGTGCGCTCTCCCGGATCATCTCCCTCCTGCCCTCGTCGATCATGTCGAGCGCAGCGAGCACGTTGCTGGTCACGTCCGTCTTGGACTCGATGCTGAAGCCGAACGACAGGAACTGGTCGTGCATCTTCTCCATCGTCCGCGAGTCGCGCATATCGGTCCAACAGAACTTCCCCCCTGGCCTGAGCACCCTGAATACCTCGCTCAGGAAGTCCGGGATGTTCGCGTAGCAGTGGGAGGACTCGACGTTGTAAGCGATGTCGAATGCCTCGTCCGGCAAAGGCAGGTCCTGGGCGTTCCCCTCCCTGAACTCCAGGTTCTCCTGGCTGGAGAACCATTCCTTGGAGAGGGCGACGGCCTCTGCGGAGTAGTCTACTGCCAACAGCGACTTCGGTTTGTAGGTCCTCGCTATCCAGCTCGCACCCCCGCCCCTTCCGGACCCGACCTCAAGGACCTCCTTGCCTCCCATCTCCACGTCCCTGATGTTCATGTTGTAGAGCTGGATGAACAGCCTGTCCGGCTCGTCCCCCTCGAGGAGTTCGAGTTCCGTTTCGTCCGTGAAGCCGTAGTTCATGAAGCGGAAGCTTGGGTCTGTCTGCGAGCGTGCCATCCTCTGGTATAGGCCCCTCCACATCCGCATACGAATTCCAGAGGGGGCGAGTCGCATCACTGTGTAGAATGCCCTTGCTGGGAGTCCCATTGCCAAGCTAGCACCTATTCCTTCCACTTGACGGAGCACCCGATGCTCTCGGTCCTCGGCACGGAGACCGAGGCCCCCGACGCTAGCTCGGCCATGGCATCGTGCAGCTCTGAGGTCTTGGCGTGGGATGGGTCCCGGGGGGAGTCGTCCAAACGGCCTCTGTACACCACTACTGATCCTGAGTCGAGGAGGTAGAACTCGGGCGTCCTCTCGGCCCCGTAAGCAACCGCAACATCCTGGGAGGGGTCATGGAGGTACGGGTAGGTCATCCCCTTGTTGGCCCTCTTGACCATGTTGTCCCACGAGTCGGACTCGTACTTCACGGGGTCGTTCGAGTTTATCCCTGCGAATCCGAGTCCGTGCTCCCTGGCCACTTCCGCGGCCTTCTCTATCCTGGGTTCGGAGCCGACTACGTATGGGCAATGATTGCACGTGAAGAAGACAACGGCACCGTTCTCGCCCATCACGTCCTGGAGCGAAAGGGAGTCCCCGCCTGAGTTTCTGTTCGCGTTAGGCAGTTCGAAGTCGGGTGCCTTTGAGCCCGGTTCAACCATCTGTTGGGAGTGCATGCCGCTTCGTCGGAGTGAGTGTTGTTCAATCCTTTGGAAGGGTTGCTTCTCTCCTGGAGGTGATTTGCGCCCTGCATTCCTCGAGCCTCCGCCTAGCGAGCCCGTTCTGCGGTTCGACGTCTAGGACCTTCCTCCATGCCACCGCTGCCTTCTCGGTGTCCTCCCCCTCGTGGAGTATGGCGGCTATCCTCAACCTGGCGTCAAGGTGCTGGGGGTCGGCCCTTACCGCTCCCTCGAAGTCTGACATGGCCTCTGTGGACCTCCCGAAGTCCAGGTACAGCAGGCCCCTCTGGTACCATGCCTCGGACAGTCCTGGATTGGTTTCGATTGCTTTGTTCAGTGGCTTTTCCGCCTGCTCTGACTTCTCCATCGCTATCATGCAGGTCCCGAGGTGGACGAGACCCATCGAGTGCTTGCCGTTCAATCTGAGAAGCTCGCGTAGCTCTGACTCGGCGTTGCCCCAGTCCCCCTGATTCATGAGTATCTCGGACTTCCTCAGTCGAGCTAGTTCGTGATTGGGCCGGTCCTCGACCAATCGGTTAGCATCGTCCAGAGCCAATGCCAGATCGTCGGAGAGAAGGGCCGCCGAGGATCTGTTGAGCCTGGCTCGAGTGTGTTTTGGGTCGAGATGGAGGGTTTTGGAGAAGAGCTTCGTTGCCTCCTCCAGACGTCCGTGCCTAGCCGCGATGATACCTCGGATGAAGGGCACAGTCGGGTTGTCCTTCAGAGTAGTGGTGGCCTGCAATGTGAGTGCGTTTGCCTGTTCCAGATCCCCCGTTTCGAGGGAGAGCTGTGCCTCCTCGAGAGAAATGGATGGGTGGTCGGGGATCAGCCTCCGTGCGCGCACTAGTGCGACTTCGGCCTCATCGAATGCCCCCTGGTACCTCAGAGCCCTGGCCCTCCCGAGCCATGCGAGTCCGGATTCCCGGTCGATCTCCACGGCCCTGTCGAACGACACGAGCGCGTCGATAACGGTCATTGGGTCGGTTTTCCCGGTCTCATCCCGATGTTCGTCTGATTCAACGAGACTTAGCCTACCCTTCATCACATGCAGCGTCGCTGAGTCCCAGGACTCCTCGGGTGCTTCGTCGAGGATGTTGCGGGCGGACTCTGCCGAGCCGTTTGCCAGCCAGAGCTGGCTAAGTTTGCCTCTTGCCTCTGCATCGCCCGGCCTTCTGGATATGTGCTCCTCCAGGACCTCGATCGCTGCATCGGACCTCCCATCGTTGTCGAGAATCTCAGATTCTAGGATCACGGTGTACTCCCCTAGTGCGTTTGCCCTCCTGATGCACTTCAGGGCGTCCTTGGTCGACCCCCCGTCAGCAGCCACCAGTCTGGCCTTCAGCGACCATGCCTGTCCGAATCCGTGGTCCCTCTCGATTGCGGCATCCACCGATTCGAGAGCTGCTCTGAAATCCCCCAGCAGGAGTTGCTTGGCTGCCTTCTCGATCAAGGCTGGAGCGGAGTTCGAATGGGTCGCTCCGACTTCTGAGTCTCTCGCCCTCTGGGCGATTAGGGATAGCTCCCCCTCCTCTTCAGAGGGTCTCGATGATTGTCCTAGGGCCTCGAGCCTCTTCCTGTTCCTGTTGAGCCTCTCGTCGCCCGTGTTGTCTAGTAAGACCGATTGCTCGGTGAGTGCGGCGACGTCGTCGGGAACTATGGCCAGCAGCCTCTCGAGAGTCCTGTCCAGTGATTCTAGGTCGCCGTTTCCTCTCTGTATCTCGGACAGGGACCTGAGTGCCGACTCGTCTTCTGGGTCTAGGTCGTTCGCCCTCTGGAAGCAGTCTGCCGCCCAGTCGAATCGCTCCACCGAGTGGAAAAGCTCCCCCACTCGACGGTGCTCGGCCGCTGATATCTCGACGTCCTCGGCCTTCATCTCTGCCTCTGTGAGGATGGCGGCGAGCCTCTTGGAGAGCGGCTTTAGTCCTTGGACGAGGCTGCGCTCGTCCTCGGGACCGTCCTCTGGGTAGTGGCTCAGGAGGGCTTTGACGGCATGGCTGACGATAGCGCAAGACTCGCTGTTGCTGATGGGCATTCCTTGGTTGAACAGGAGCGCCTCGGCAGCCTCAAGGGACTTGTGTACGCCTAGCAGATCATGGACTTCGGGAGCGTCTGACAGGATGGTGTCAACCCCCCTGGAGAGCAGGTCCAGCCTCTCGGAGGTCTCAGTCAGGTTTCCCTTCATCGAGCCCAGTTTCAGAGCCAGTCTTTTCCTCTGCCTCAGTACCGACTTGTGCCTGATCCATAATGCGAGTAGGGTGACGGATAGGACACCATAGAGAGTAAGTATCGCCATGGTGGTCTGCTGCATCAGTCCCAGCGGGCATGAGAGACTTTTGATGGCTTCTGCTACGCCTACCCTTCAGAGGGCCATTATTGGCAGGGGTTTGACCTGCCAGAAACGGGTCTGGTAAGTTCACTCTAGGTCCTTTACAGAGTAGGCTTGTACTCCGAGTTTCAGGGATTGTGCGCCTACCGTCTTGCCGACTACGACGTTGATTCCTGCTCCTGAGGCCAGCTCATGTATCCTGTCGGTAACCTTGCCCGAGAAAACCAGTCCTTGGGCTCCATCGGACTCTCCGAGGGCTGCTTCCAGGGCTTTGGCTCCAACTGGTTCGGATCCTGACCCGTCAGCGAGAACGATTACTGCCTGATTGGCCTTTAGCCCGTCCATCATCGGTGCCCAGCCCTTGATCTCATCTGGGGCCTCCAATGACGGCTTGCCCTTTCCTACGGCTTTGTCGTCGTCCTTCTGAATCTCGGTCTGTATCCGGGCTACCGCCTTCGAGGCGGCTTCCTTCTGACCGAGGCACTTCGTCACTACCTTGCCCTCGAGATGCTCGACTTCTCTGCTCTGAGGAGCAAAGGCGACGTGCGTCAGGGACTTGCCCAGCTTTCCGCTGATTTCCATCAGCAGAAGCTTTCCTCCGCGGTCCCCATCTAGGAATGCGGTGACAGTCTTCTTGCTAGCTGCTAGGTCTGCCAATTCTTGCTTGATCCCCGAGCCCATGGTGGCAATCGCGTTCTTGATCCCGAACTTCAGTAGGTTCCGGACGTCGTTCCTGCCTTCGACGATGATTATCGAATCCGAGTTTTTCACATTGGGTCCTGCTGTCATCTCCTCGAAGTCTTGCTCGGTGTCCAGGGTTAGTACTGCCTTGACTTCGTCAAGGATGTTCTTTGACTCGCCCGAGGCGGAGTTCACTATCTGAAGCAAGAGCTGCTTGGCCCTGTCGATGACGTGATCCCTCTTTGCGGACCTGATGTTCTCGATATCCTTGACCTTGATCACTGCTTTGCATGGTCCGATCCTGTCGATCGTCTCTAGCGCGGCTCCGATAACTGCTGTGCTGACTTGGTCTATCGAAGATGAGACTTCGATAGTTCCCTGTACGCGGCCCTTGTGGTTGTTCAAACTGACATCCACGTGGCCAATTCTTCCTGTTCTCTGGAGCTTCCTTAGTTGAAGCCCCTCTCCCAGGAGTCCTTCGGTCTGGCCGAAAATGGCTCCGACGACGTCTTTGCGTGCTACGGTCCCATCGACTCTAATTGTTGCGTGTATTACGTATTTTCCTTCACTTGACATATTGTTCAATTCCTTGGCTCATCGGCCCCAAACGGGGGCCTTGCCCCCGTTTTCGCCATTTTGGCAGGGGGGGTTCGGATGGGCGCAGGGCGCCCGGGAGTGGCTGATTAGCATTCTATCCGGCACGCGGGGCATTGATGAATGCTCCTGTTTGCATTGGAAGTCGGTTTTGTCATGAAACCTAGTCGTTAAGGGTGGGTGCCCCTCATGGGGAGGCGTGGCAGAACAGGCTTTGGCTGAGAGTGACCGTTCCAGGGTTTTCATGAACGCATCTAGGCTAGCCCTGAGAGACGGTCAATTGTCGAATGGGGAGAAGAGGATCCTGGTGAAGCTCGCCCATGCATTGAGCCTCGAAGAGGGTGAGCCAAAGAGAATCTATGATGCGATTCTATCGGGAGAAGACGAGCAGATCAGAGGGGAATTGATTGAGAAGAGCGAGATGAGGTTGGTCTACGGCCAGGTTCTCGAAGCCATGCTCATTCACACGGATAGATCCGATGACGTGTTGGCGCAAATAGCGTTTCTAAGGAAGATGTTCCTGATCGAGGATGCCGAGCACCGAGCGATTGCTAGGAGCCTGGACAGGCAATTGGAGGAAATCGTGCACCGGTCCTTTATCGACGAATACAGGATGCGTCTGAATGACTCGGTGGACAAGTTACGCGATGTTTTCGATAGCGTCAAAATACTCTCTAGGAAGCAGTAGTTCAGATGAGTGGCGAGCGCATTCTTGATGAGTTCCTGGGAGAGCAGCCAAGAAGGATGCACAGATCCCATCGGAGCCTGGCTAAGATGGTCCGAGAGGCATATCCCATAGGGGTGCCGGCGTTGATCATGAAATCAAGCACGGATCGTCTCGGCGACTCAGCTGGATATTCCTTCCATCTTGGTACGCCCGATGAAATCCTGAGGAGGATCGCCTCTTGGTTGATTACAGAGGCTGGGGAAGACCAGCGGGTCCTGTGGAAGTTGGTGCCTCTTCTCTGGAAGAGGCATGGGAGAGAGGACGTCGCACTCTCGGCGTTGCTCCTAGCCAACTTGGACGGAGGAGGGGGCGGGGTCGACCCATGGGTTGTCCTTGCATCCTCAATCAACTCCACCGAGCCGGCCGAGGCTCTGCTTCTTAGCATCGAGGAGGTCTTTCGCGCGGGCCATGAGAGGCCGGGTGACGAACTGCTGAAATCATGGTGCGAGGGGAGATTGGTGGAGTCCCACCTAGCCCTCATCTCATCATTCGTCGCTATTAACTCGGATATGGAGATCGAAGAATGCGTGATATCCCAACTAGCCATGGTGAAGGTACCGGTTGGAGATTCGCTTCTAGGCAGAATAAGAGACCGGGTGACATCGGGAATACCATAGCACTAATCCATCGGTAGCCCCTCTGGTGCTCATGGTCGAGAGGTTGCTGCCTTCGGACGACCCGGTAGCAGAGGAAGTCCTTGAGTGGACAATCAAGAGGGATGCCGAGGACATAACCCAACTGATGCAGTGGCTTGCTGGGACCACTGCGAGGAAGGACAGGGAGATGCTGATCAACAGGGCATTGGACCTTATGGAAGAGATTAATCACGCCTTGAGGCGCTTGGACGAGTTGAGGTAGGGTATGCGTTCTCTGTTGCTAGCAGGAGGGAGGTCCTCCCGAATGGGTCGCGACAAGGCGCTAGTGGAAATCGATGGCGCTTCCATGATAGAGAGGGCTGCAATCTCACTAGCCACCGCCAACCTTGAGCCGATTAGAATTGCAGTCGCGAATCCCGAGGACGTGGAGGAATACGGCTCGGCCATTGGTCCCGATCTGGACATAGAGTGGGTCCTCGATTCGATGCCCCATGCCGGCCCGATAGATGCCATAGAGGAGGCCCTGCTGGACCCCAAGTGCGAAGAAGGGTTGCTCCAATTAGCCACAGTGGACTACCCCTGGGTGTCTGCAGAGCTTTTTGTTTCCCTCCAGGATGGGCTCGGTGCCGATGATTGCCTGATCATGCCCCATGATGGAGAGAGGGGGCACCCCCTGCTTTCTTTGATTAGGACCAAGGAAGTCCTAGAGCTGATCGAAGGCGACAGGCGCCCGCTTCGGATTCAGTTCGCAGGGGTCAAGCATTCGGTTCTCGTGGAAGACCCTGCAGTGCTACTCAATGTGAATACTCCAGAGGACCTAGAGTGATATCTGCCCGGAGCAGAGCATTTCGATTACCTCTGGATAGAGGACGTGTTCGACTAGCTTGACCCTCTCCTGAAGGGATTCCTCGTCATCGTCTGGCATCACTGGGACTTCCCTTTGTGCCAGGATGGGTCCGGTGTCGACGCCCTCGTCGACTAGGTGGACCGTGCACCCGGTTACGCGGACCCCTGCGGACAGAACATCGCGATGAGCATGTGCCCCTGGGAAATCAGGTAGCAATGAAGGGTGTACGTTGATGATCCTGCCCTTCCATTTCCCTACGAATGAGGGAGTCAGTATCCTCATGTAGCCGCTGAGAACTACCAGTTCCACGTCAGACGACCGGAGTTGGCTTTCCACCATTTCTTCGTGAGCCATGCGGCGTTCTGAGATGGGGAGTTCGGTGGGTACTGGGATACCCTTGGAATCGATCCCATATTGCCTCCCGTGCTCAAGCCCACCGGCATCCTCGCTATCCGCCAGGACCAGAACCGTCCGATGGCTGCGGGGCCCATTGGCTTGGAATTTCAGCAGGGAGGAGAGGCCAGAGCCCCCTCCGGAAACCAGTACGGCTAATCTTAGAGGATCGTCAATGGAGCCTACGCGAGGAAGCAGGAATGGCTCTCCCATGCTCGCGAGGCGAGGATTTCTCGCTTGAGTCTTCGGAATGAAAATTAAAGGAACGTATTAGTTGCGATTGCTCGAACTACATGGAGAGAATGGACAGTCTTGACGAAATCGTCGAGGAGTACTGCGTGTCTAGCAACCCGGTTCTCAGGCGATTCTATTTCGGCCTCGGACTGCTATTTGTCGGATTCGCCATAGTTGGAATCTGGGTACCGGGTTGGCCCACGGTCTCTTGGGCGGTTCCAGCTGCCTTCCTATTTTCGTACTCGAGTGAGAGGATGTTCAGGTGGACGATGACGAATCGGTTCTTCGGCTCGGCGATGTTCGAGTACTATGCCACGGGGAAGACGATCCCCCAGCACGCGAAATCTGGGATAATTGCACTCATAGCGCTCATGAGCACTACTTCGGCGATTTTCGTTTGGTATGTCTCGACACTGGGAGAGGGCGTGGTTTCCGACCCTTCATCGTGGGACGGGGCCGACCCCGGTTTCGGTTCCGTCACCATCATCCTCGTGGGGATGGTGGGCGTGTGGTATGTATCGACGAGGGTAAAGACGAGGGAAATTGGCTAACTGAAACTATTTTGCAGGTGGCCATTACCCAGAGGTCAGATTAACATGGATTTCGACACAATCTCAGTTAGAGGAAAAAGCAAGCCAGACCCGACAACGGGCGCGATAGTGCCCCCAATCTACCAGACTGCGACTTACGTGCTGGAAGAGATAGGAGTGGACAAGGGATTCGACTACACCCGGTCTTCTAACCCTACGAGGCAGGAACTGGAGAATCACCTGGCCGCCTTGGAAGGCGGGAAGCACGGGATTGCGTTCTCCAGCGGGATGGCTAGTGCTGACAGTTGCATGAAGCTGCTAAGCCAAGGGGACCACGTCGTTTGCTGTGATGATGTGTATGGCGGCACTGCAAGACTGTTCAACCAGCTCATGACGAACTACGGAGTCGAGTTCACCTACGTAGACTCGCAGGTGGCTTCTAATGTCGAGGACGCGATTCGCCCGGAGACGAAGATGCTGTGGGTCGAGACTCCCACCAACCCGCTCCTGAAGGTCACAGACCTCGAGGCGGTGGGGAAGATCGCGAAGAGCCATGATCTTCTGTATGTGGTTGATACCACCTTCGCAACCCCAGTATTCCTCCGTCCTCTGGAGTACGGGGCCGACTTAGTTCTCCACAGCACCACCAAGTATCTGAGCGGACACAACCAGATCATAGGCGGTGTAATCGTCACCGACCGTACTGATCTCTTCGATCGTCTGAAGTACATTCAGAAGAGCGTTGGCGCGGTTCCCAGTCCCTTCGACTGCTGGCTTGTGATAATGGGGCTCAAGACCCTGCATCTTAGGATGCAGAGACACTGGGAGAACGCAGAGAAGATCGCAGCCTATCTGGAGAGTCACCCCAAGGTTTCGAAAGTGGTCTACCCTGGATTGGAGTCCCACCCGATGCACGAGGTCGCTAAAGCCCAGATGAAAGGTTTCAGCGGGATGATTTCCTTCGAGTTGGAGGGTGGTCTGGAGGCCGGTAAGAAACTGATGAATTCCGTCGAGTTGTGCCTCCTTGCTGAGAGTCTCGGAGCTGTTGAGACGATGATCACACATCCGGCAACGATGACCCACGCCGAGGTCCCCCGAGAGGAGCGGCTCGCCAGGGGCTTTGAGGACGGTCTGGTCAGGTTATCAGTGGGCATTGAGGACCCGGACGATCTGATTGCCGACTTGGAGAAGGCCTTCGAGAAGGTGTGATCATTCCCAATCGTCTGGTTCCCAGCCATTCTCCCTAAGCCAGTCGTCGTTGTAGAACTTGGACAGGTATGGATTCCCTGCGTCGGGCAGGACTGCTACAACCATGGCAGCCTCGCCATCTTCGTCTGCCTTCTTGGCTATGTCGATTGCCACCTTTATCGATCCGCCGCAGGACCCCCCGCAGAACATGCCTTCCTTCCTGGCGAGTGCCCTCGCCCATTGGAAGCACTCACCATCGTCCACCTGATGAATCTCGTCGATGACCGAGAAGTCCGTCGCGGATGGTATGAAGTCCTCGCCGAATCCCTCGACTTTGTACGTATTCGGCTCCCCCATGGTTCCCTCTTCGAACCATTGCTTGAGAATCGATCCGACGGCGTCCACCCCAACTATCGTGGGTGGCGAGGAACCGCTTGATTCGGCCATCTCCTTGAGTGCCTTTGATGTCCCGGAAATCGTTCCTCCGGTCCCCATGGTGGCTACGAAGTGGGTGATCTGGCCCTGGGTCTGTTCCCAAATCTCCGGCCCGGTCGAAAGGTAGTGGGTCAACGGGTTCGCCTCGTGCGAGTATTGGTCGGGATACCATGCCCCGGGAATCTCTCGTGCGAGCCTAGCGGCTACCTCGTAGTATGATCGGGGGTCCTCCTTCTCAACCGCTGTGGGACATACGTGAACCTCGGCCCCCATGGCCCTGAGGAGGTCTATCTTCTCCTTGCTCATCTTGTCTGCCATGGTGAAGATGCATCGGTACCCCCTCTGCGCTGCAACCATCGCAAGTCCGATTCCGGTGTTGCCGGACGTCCCCTCGACAATCGTCCCACCTGGCTTCAGGAGGCCTTTCTCCTCTGCATCCAGGACCATCTGCAATCCGATTCTGTCCTTAATCGAGCCACCAGGGTTGCACCTCTCTAACTTGACCCAGACCGAGGATCTCTCCAACCCCTCGGTAATCCTATTCAACCGGATCAGCGGGGTGTTGCCAATAGCCGAAACTAGGTCTTCGTAGGAGTTCGATGCAGTCCCTGAATGGTTGGTCACAGTGGGGCATCGTAATCCGCCGTATGATGGTTGTCACGATGGGTTCATCCCGACTTGAAGTGGCTCCAACCGGCAAAGGGTATACTCCAGAAAAGTCCGCCTATGGCTCCTAAGGCAATCAGTGCCCCCACATAATCCAGTCCTGTGCTTCCTGCTCCAAAGGCCGGGCCTAGTACCGGGATGACAAACGTGGCGAATGATACGGGAACAAGATGCTTCAAACTGGGTTCGCAAAAGCCGGCCCTCTCCGAGATAGTTTTGACACCAAACGCAGAAAGGAGGATGATCGCGAGGATTGACGCCAGAAATCCCCAGCCCGAATTGAATTCAATTTCAAAAAACCCGCTTAACGACATAAGGAATCCGACTGAAGCCCCCGCTGCAGATCCGGTCGAGAGGGTTTTCTTCCAGTGCATTGGGTTTCCCTAGTGCCTGAAGAGTCTGGTTCCTGTAAATAGCATTGCCATCCCATGCTCGTTCGCGGCCTCAATTACCTCGTCGTCGCGAATTGAACCACCTGGTTGTACGACACTGGTTATCCCGATCTCGTTCGATGTATCGATACCGTCACGGAAGGGGAAGAAGGCGTCTGATACCATCATGGACCCATGTGCTCTATCTCCAGCTCGTCTTGCAGCTATCCTCACAGCCTCCACCCGGCTTGTCTGCCCCGGCCCCACGCCTACCGTTGCGAACCCCGTTTCTGTCTTGTCAACAAGTATGATGGCGTTGGACTGCACTTCTGCTATGACTGAGGTCCCGAATCTGGCAAGTTTGAGTTCCTCCTCGTCCAGGGACCTGTTCGTGACGGAGCGTGTGCCCTCCCAGTCTATTCCAGGGGGGCCTTGGATCTGCGATAGCCACCCTCCCTGCACTTGGCGTATCTTCGGTTCCTCCCTGTATTCTCCCAGTGGTTCTAGTGTTAGCATTCGGCGGTTCTTGCTTTGAGCGAGTAAATCCAATGCCTCGGCCTCGTATCCAGGTGCGATCATGCATTCGAAGAAGTGCTTCCCGATTGCTTCTGCGGTCTCTTTTCCTACCACCTGGTCGAATGCTATCACGCAACCGAAAGCGCTCTCAGGATCGCTGGCGAGTGCATTTTCCCACGCAGAAACCTGGCTCTCCGCAATCGCAGCGCCACACGGGTTTGTATGCTTGATAATCACACATGAGTGTGGGGAGAAGTCGCAGGTCTGAGCTAGGGAACGAGCGAGCCTGAGTGCGGCATCGAGATCGAGGTAGTTGTTGTAGGAGAGGGGTTTCCCACCGTGTTGGACGGACGCTGAGAGTCCTGATGGGGTTCCGGAATCGGGGTAGAATGAGGCTGGTTGATGGGGGTTCTCGCCATATCTCAGCTCTCGGCCTTCTCCAGACGATGCGTGTATCCTATTGGGTATCGATTTCTCCGAGAATCTGCTCCATAACTCGTTGGAAACTGCGGCGTCATAGGATGCTGTGGTTTGGAATGCCGACAGGGCCAATTCCTTTCTCAATTCCAACCCTACGCCAGATGGTTGGCCGTTGGATTTCGAAAGGGATTCTAGGACCGAGTCGTACTGCTCCGGTGCTGTAACGATGATTACGTCTGCATGGTTCTTCGCTGCTGATCTGACCATGGTGGGTCCTCCGATGTCGATCATCTCGATGAGTTCCTGATCGCTCACGGGGGGTTCTCTAGCGGCCGTGTCCTCGAATGGGTACAGGTTGACGCACACCAGATCGATTCCAGCATAACCCAGCTCTGACAGGGTCTGCATGTCCTTCTCGGACCCTCTTCTGACAAGTATTCCTCCGTGGACAGCTGGATGGAGGGTTTTCACCCTGCCATCGAAGATCTCTGGGTGCCCGGTGACCTCGGACACGTCTGTGACTTCGATTCCAGACTCTCTGAGCTTCGAGGCGGTTCCACCTGTGGAGATTATCTCCCAATCCATCGAATCCAAGGACTTGGCCAGTTCCTCGATTCCTGTTTTGTCCCAGACGCTGATTAGCGCCCTCGGTCGCTCCATGACGAATGCGTGAGTGCGATGGGCTTGAAGTTTCGCGGCTGACTATTCGCCTCTCGCTGAAATGACCTGATCGATCCTCAGCATCCCCATTGCCGTCTCCGTGGCGGACTCTAGGGAGTTCTCAATTACCGACCTTGGGTGCCAGACGCCATCCACCTCCCAGATCTTCCCGTCTTCGGAAATGCCGATCGGGCTGTCTCCAAGGGCTGTTGACCTCAGCTCAAGGACCCTGTCCAGAGGTTCGCCGCCTGCGTTCTCGACGAGCGTGGCCGGAATCGTCTCCATGGCCCTGGCGAATGCCTCCATCGCAAGTCTCTCCCTTCCTCCTTGGCTCTCGGCTGCCGCTCTGACCGCATGGGCAATCCTGCTGTGGGTCGCCCCTGCCCCCGGCAGCACGTCCTCTGTCAAGGATAACGAAGTTGCCCTGAGGGAGTCATGAATTCCCCGGATGACCTCCTCCGTCCCGGTCTCACCCGCTCCACCAACCTCGATCGTGACAATGGATGGGTTCCGACAATCCTCTATTCTGATCACGTCTTCCACCTCGTCTGTAGATTCCCTCCTGACCCATGATGCACTTCCACAGAAACCCAGATCGGACTCCTCGATGTCGAGGGGGTTCTCGACGATTCGCGAGCCGGTTGCACCGGAGGCGTTTCTCAGCTCTGTCGAGTCGAGTTTCTCCACGGCTAGGATGCCGTTGTCGCTAAGGGTGTGGAGGATGTCCTTGTCTATCTCTCCGGAGCATAGAACAACCCGAGCACCCGACTCACTTATGCCGCGTGATATCTCTACCTTCCTGTCCTGCTCCGCCCCGATGAACGAGTCTAGGTCGTCCGCACTCGTAATCCTCAGTTCCGCATCCCTGACCATTTCTCTAATCTTGATATCTCCCTCCAAGCAAACGACCTTTGCATCTCTGAGATTGTTAGGGAGGTCGTTCATCAGCACCCTTCTGCGAAAAATTACCCCCTTGGTCAATCGGGAGTCCCTCGCTCCGCCGGTTCCGGTCTTGAACATGGATACATGTTGCGCGAGGGCTTCACCTCGGTTCTCGAAGACCGTGTTCAAGGCCTCAACGATTAGTGGGGGGAATACCCCTAGGGCGGATTCTGCCACCTTCCCGCGGAGGGAGGTCTCCGCTACTGCCAGGAGTTTGTCGTCATCTGTTTCGGTTGCGTCTTTTTCTATCTGTGAAGCTGCTGACTGTAGAGATATTTCGTAGCCCTCCACCAGAGTGAGTGGGTGCAATCCCTTTCTGAAGAGGTTGTTTGCCTCTATCAATAGCGAACCGCATAGAAGCATCCCGGTGGTGACTCCGTCCCCACAATCCTCCTCCTGAGATTCAGCCATTGAGACCATCATTTTCGCCGCTGGGTGCCTGACTAGTAACTCGGCGACAATCTTCGCTCCGTCGTTGGTGACCGCCGTTGTTCCATCGGTCTTGTAGAGCATCTTGTCGAGCCCCCGTGGCCCGTATGTAGGCTTCAATAGGTCAGAGAAAACCCTGGCTGCTAGGATTAGTTTCTCTTGTACATCGGTGCCACTGGTCACCTTGGTGCTCTGGGATGCGATTTCGACCTTCGGCTTGTCCGAACCCTCTCCCATTACTACTTTCGGCGTGAGTGGTTGACATGAATGCTTTGAGGGTTCAATTCGAAGAGTTCCATGGCAATCCATACGAATGTCTATGACAGTCATGAGTCAGGGGGAATCGTGGATAATCGATCATTCTCGGTCGTTTTCATCGCCAGTCTGCTGGTGTTTAGCAGCATTATCCCAAGTAGTTCGGCACAGATTCTACCCGAGGCAGATCTGGAGTGTGAGGACAATGTGGAGGTCTCTTGGTTCTCCAATGGGGTGGTCAGTTGCGAGTTGACGAATCCCACTTCAGGGGCCGAGACCGTTGAGCTCTCTTACCAGGCTGGTGAGTTGAATGTTGCCGGACCCGGGAGTGTTACCGTTGGGGGTGGCCAGTCTACGACATTCCAGATCGTAGTTGCTGCTTCGGATGGGATGGCTGAGGGGTCATACGAAATCAACGTGAGCGCTGTCGTGACTGAGTGGAACGGTGTGCCTGTTACCATTTTCGGGTTCTCTGATGAAGAGGGAGTGGAAGTGGATGTTCTGCCCTACATGATATGCTCTTCGACCCATCCCTCGTCTATCTTCGCAGAGGCTGGGATGGATGTTCTCTTCTCCGTTTCGTATAGCTGCGATAGCAACATGGACAACAACCCAGCGGTTTCTCTTCATCTTCTGGAAAAGGGGAGCTCCCAGGAGGGGATGTGGCCATCGGGATTCAATGACATGTCGATCGGCGATTGCAGGGTCCAGAATCCGATGGGTTCGGTCAACTGCGATTTCGTCCTGACCACCCCCTCAAACCTTCAGGAGAAGTGGGAGGGTTGCCTGATTGTGGTGGATGAAATCACCGACCCGGGATGGTCCTGCTCGAGTGATTTCGCTTTCCCCCTTACTGTGAATGAGAAGGAGGCAGTGCTTCCCTCAGTAGGGATTGATGTGAATGGAACGGTGCTGGAGGACCTAGGCGTCACAGAGGAGAACCAGAAGTTCTTCATCGGTGGTGCTGTGGTGCTGGTAGTCGTTTTCATTTCGCTGTTTGTGGCCTTTAGGCGCCGTCGTAACTAGAGAATTGTCATTTTGCAAATTGAACACCTTCAGTTAGACTTCTCTTCTGAGAGAGAGTCGTTATCCTAAGACCGTTACCATCCATCTGAGGAATAGAGCAGAAGTGGCGCCGACGACCAGAGAGGGGATTGAGGCGAATCCGCATATTGCGCTAAAGAAGTAGAAGAGTGCCAGGGTGAGCAACAGAAAGATCCCGAAATCTATTGCTTGACTCCTCCCGAGGCCGGAGTGCTTGATCACGTGGTCCCTCTCCCTGATTGCGAAAACCAAGGTCGCTAGAGCCGCCAACAAGATGGAGTGGCCGACGAACCAACCGATGGAGTCACCGAAAACTGAGACTAGTTCACCTTGGAACGTGCCGAGCACGAAGGAGGCGAGGTCGAACACAAAACAAGCGAGGGAGAGGGTATTCTTGAAATGTGCGAGGGTCGCAACTCAGTTCTTCTGAATAATGAACTGCCCCCCGATGATTTTTACAACGGAGGCTTGGTTTTCTTTCACGAAGTCTTGTACAGCCTGTTTCACAGGAGCGGATCCGCCTGTTTCCTGGGAGGGCAGAAAATAGTCGTCCCCCGTAAGGAACCCATTGGGCTTGACCTTGGGGAAATATAGCTCAAGGTCAGACTTCACGGAATCATAGTCATGGCTACCATCCACATACACCCAATCGAAGAAGTCGTTCGGGAACTCCGAGTGCGCTTCCTCAGAGGGTTTTCTGTGAAAGCGAACCTCTGGAGAGCTTGCGAATCTTTCTCTGACGGATTCAAAGATATCGTCCATGTCACTTTGATTCGCAGCCTTCACACCTCCGTACCACCTAGAGGGAAAGGAGGGTTGGAACATCCAAGGGTCGATTAGATGAAGCTCTGAAGGACTGTTAATTTCGAGAATCCTCTGAGAGAAGTCTCCCTTCCAGACACCTATCTCGGCACATACTGACC
>MPLU02268082.1_pt1 | contig 16898 bp, 14 predicted proteins | sample 1617381 | NCBI WGS metagenome assembly MPLU02 (sample SAMN05944801, study PRJNA350692) | marine metagenome | biome: marine; feature: ODZ; material: water; isolation source: 90 m water sample filtered on 0.2 um supor filter | place: Pacific Ocean | collected 2012-04-08 | depth 90m m
GCTCTACCGTTCGGATCAGGAAAAACGAATCATGACATCCCCTGAAAACATCAAGGCCTTTGTGTCCACTGGTCAGAAGCACTCGTTGCGGATGCTTAAGCAGCCAACTTGCCGCAGATTTCAAGTCAGGAAGCATAATCCAATCATCTCCCAACTCTGGTTGCCATGCTGGGCGTTCAAGACGAATCAGGGGAATTCTGCATCCCTTGCAGGCAACGAAGGCATGATTCGAAATCTGTTCGGCAAAGGGATGGGTTGCATCGATCACAAAGGCCACATTTTCGGTTTGGAGAAATGCTTCCAAACCCGGGATGCCTCCAAATCCTCCGATCCGATGTTCTCCAGAGGGAACTCTGGGATTCCGGGTCGAGCCTCGAAGGGAGGTCAGGACCCGGAAGCGTTGTTCCCAACCTTCCACGACGAGTCTCTCAGCAAGCTCAAAAGCCTCGAGGGTTCCTCCAAGGATCAGAAGTGTCGGTTTGGAACTCATCGTTTTTCAGGGAAGGGAGCGTGTCCGACCAGGGATCCTTCTCGGTTGATGATCATCACTTCTACCGAAACAGGTGCCTCTTGAAGCAGCATCAAAGCCTTATCTCTTGCTTCGCAGGCAATCTGGTCAGCAAGGGGGATTCCATTTTTTTGAGCCATTTCAAGTACCTCACCGGCAGTATTGGCAACTCGTGTTTTCCCGATCATTTCCGGCGACGCATTCAATCCCTGCATCTGTTTCGCAAGCCACTCGAAATCGACTTGGCTGCGTCCCGAATGGAGGTCGAGGTGCCCTCGGGCGAGTTTGCTGAATTTTCCGAATCCTCCTCCAAGGGTCAGCCGCGGTATGGGATGCTTTCTCAGATACTTGAGCAGACCTCCTGCAAAGTCACCCATGTCCAGCATCGCTTCTTCCGGAAGACCATGGTGGTTCTGCACAAAACTTTCACTCGTGGACCCGGTGCAACCTGCTGCATGTTCGAATCCGTTGGCTTGAGCAACGTCGATACCTCGCTGGATCGAATGAATCCAGGCCGAACAGGAAAAAGGAACGACAATCCCGGTCGTGCCGAGGATCGAGATGCCGCCACGAATGCCAAGCCGTGGATTCCAGGTTTTCAATGCCAGTTCCTCTCCACCGGGAACCGAAATCGTGACCAGCACATCCGCCTTGGTCGAATGAATCTCAGCAACCTCTTCCAAGTGGGTTTGGATCATTTGACGTGGAACGGGATTGATCGCTGGTTCTCCAACGGCGAGCGCCAGTCCCGGTTTGGTGACCGTACCGACACCCTCACCGGCCTGAAACCGAACACCACACCCGGGAGGTCCGATTTGGACACGGGATTCTATCAGTGCCTGGTGCGTCACATCCGGATCATCTCCGGCATCTTTGACTACTGCCGCAGTGGCAAAACTTTCACCGAGTTCCTCACGGGCAAGGCAGAACGAAGGGGTCTGGCCGCGAGGAAGGGTGATTTGAACAGGATCAGGAAAGGTTCCTTGAAGCAGTGCGGTGAAGGCGGCCTTGGATGCTGCGGTGGCGCAGGCTCCGGTGGTCCAACCCCGTCTCAGTTCCGCATTGGATGGTCTGGGCATTTGATGAAAATCGAGAAGGTTCTGATGACGTTGATCATTTCAGCAGTGTGCGGCAATCGGGAAACAATCTCAATCAACTGTGCCTCATGAAGTCCATTCCAGGAAAAGCCGGAGCGAACGAACAGGCCTTCGAGGAAATCCTTCCAGGTGGATTTGATTTTCCGAAGTTCGAACCGGGTTGGGTCTGGCTCACCGGCGCCGGTCCTGGAGATCCAGGATTGCTGACCCTGCATGCCCTGAACGGGCTGCGGCAAGCAGATGTGGTGATTTACGATGCATTGGTGGATGAAAAAATCCTGACCCTCACCAAGCCTCAATGCGAGTTGAAATACGCAGGCAAACGGGGAGGAAAACCATCTTTGAAGCAGACGGACATTTCCTTCCGGATCATTCAATTCGCACGAAGCGGCAAACGGGTATTGCGACTCAAAGGGGGAGACCCCTTTGTTTTCGGCAGAGGCGGTGAGGAAGCACTGAACCTGGTGGAAGCAGGGATTCCGTTCCGGGTCATTCCAGGAGTGACCTCTGGAACTGCGGCTCCAGCATATGCGGGAATTCCAGTCACTCATCGTGACATCAATTCGGCAGTGACTTTCATCACAGGTCATGGAGCGAATGGGCTGGTTCCGGAACGCCATGACTGGGAAGGCATTGCTAAAGGGTCACCGGTGATTGTGATGTACATGGTGGTTAAGCATATCGAGGCGATTTCATCCAGATTGATGGAAAATGGACGTGCTCCTGATGAACCGGTGGCGGTCATCTCCAAAGCCTGCACCTCTGAGCAGCAAATTCTGGAAACCACCCTTGAATGCTGTGCCAGAGAGGCCACCGATGCCGGCATCGAACCGCCTGCGGTGGTGGTGCTCGGAGAGGTGGTCAGGTTGCGTCAGAGCCTTGACTGGCTTGGAGCCCTCGAAGGACGGGTGCTCCAGCGTGATCCTCTTGGAAAACGAACTTTTCCGGAGACGGGCTGATGTACGTACCTTCTCATTTCAAAGAAGTGGATGAGGAAGCCATCCATAGGTTGGTCCATGAAAATCCTTTCGGGATGCTGCTGATCAACGGAGAACAGGTTCCGGAAGTCACCCATTTGCCCATGCACCTTCAGGCCAATCCTTCCCAAGACAGAATTCTGGGGCATCTTGCCCTCGCGAATCCTCATGCTGTGATGATTCAAGATGGAAAACCCGCATTGGCTATTTTCTCAGGACTTCATGCCTACATCTCTCCACGATGGTATGTCAACGAAGATCAGGTGCCCACCTGGAATTACCAGGTGGTGCATGCCCATGGAATTCTGAGGCGTATTGATGATGAGCCGGAATTTATGCAGCTTCTCGACATGCTCACTCATGATCATGAATCGGATGCGGATCAACCCTGGAAAGCCGACTGGAGCAACGAAAAAATCTCGCGGCTACTGAAAACCATTGTCGGATTCGAACTGCAGGTCGAACACTGGGAAGGAAAGTCCAAACTCGGACAGAATCGTGCTCTGGCAGACCGGAACTCACTCAAAGCCCATCTGGAACGTTCTGAAGATGCCACAAAACATAAATTGGCTGAAACCATGAAATAAAGGAATGAACCAACCATTCTAAAATCATCAACTCAATCTAAATAAACACGAATTTATTGAACAATGGTCAGAATCAACAAGGTATACACCCGAACTGGAGATGAAGGAGAAACAGGACTCGTCGGCGGACGAAGGATTAAAAAAGAACATCTACGTATCGAAGCTTATGGAACCGTCGATGAACTCAACAGTGTGATCGGTCTTTGCGGTAGTTTTCTCTCACAGAAGGCAGGTTCTGTACACCGTGACAAACTGGATCTAATCCTGGAGGCAGTCCAGCAGCGGCTGTTTGATATCGGATCCGAGCTGGCTACCCTGCCGGGGGACGAGTATGAGGGGCAGGTGAAAGTTTCTAATGAAGACACTGCCTGGATGGAGGAGGTGATCGATCAGATGAATGACGATTTGGATCCGCTGAAAAGCTTTATCCTACCGGGAGGAACCCCCCTCAATGCATTTCTGCATCAGGCCCGTACGGTCTGCCGCAGAGCCGAACGTGCCGTGTTCCGACTTCATCGGGGAGATCCGGTGAGTGCTCCAATCCGCACCTTCATCAATCGACTTTCCGATTTCCTGTTTGTCTGCGGACGTTGGGTGACCGTCACTTTTGATGAGGAAGAAGTGCTCTGGATGCCGGGTAAGGATCTGCCGGACTGGCGCTGGAAATAAGTGAAATATCAGCCATGACACCTAGGAAAGTCTGATGCACCGCATTGCTACCGAAGCCGGCAAGCTGGACCTGGAACGCAAGCTGGAAAGCATACGCCAAAGCCCTGCAGAGATCGTCTTTGTCAGTTCTGCTGACACGGAACTTGCCGCCTTGGCAAGGATCTGGGGACCAAAATTTGGAACCCGTCTGCGACTGATGAATGCTTCTTCGTTGCAGCATCCTGATGCTGCGGAACACTATGCGGATCATGTGCTTGTTCATGCGAAAATAGCCATCTTCCGTCTTCACGGAGGCAAGGCATATTTTCCAAAACTGCTCGACGAACTGCTCCACATCAAATCCCATGGAGCATCGGTGAGAACCCTCGTGCTTGCGGGAACGGATGAATGGGATCCTGAACTCGCAACCTACAATGATTTTTCAGAACCCATTTCACGTAATATCTTCGACTATTTCCGGGAAGGGGGGCTCAGCAATTACGAGCATGCGGCAAAGGCCATGGAGGGTTTGCTCGAAAACCGGTCCGGACCTTTTCCTGATGCAGAGTGCAACCCGACGTTTGGCTGGTACCATCCCCTCGATCAACAGAAACCTGATACTCCGTGTGGAAGAGTCTGGATCACCTTTTACCGTGCCTGGCAGCAGACTGGAGACCTTGATGTCATCGATCATTTGGTATCGGAACTGAACCGGTTGGGGCTCGAAGTTTCCGGTTTCTATGCTTATTCGCTGCGCGAACCCGATGCTCAGCAAGAGTTGTTGGAACGTGCGGAAACCGAAGCTCCGGATGTGATTCTGACCCTGCAAAGCTTCTCCATCGGGCGCATGGACGAAAGGATCTCCTTTCTCGAAAGCCTGGGCTGCCCTGTGCTGCAGGTGATTGCTTCCAGTGAAAGCCGAGATTCATGGATGGCAAATCCCAGGGGGCTCAATCCCTCGAATGTGGCGATGTCGGTTGCTCTTCCGGAAACTGATGGCAGGGTGCTCACCACCGTGGTGGGTTTCAAGGAGGTCAGTCAAATCCACAAGGAACTCGAGTATCAGGCCAAGGCCATGGTTCCGGACTCAATGCAGATTCGCCATGTCGCTGAACTGACAAAAAACTGGGCGGCATTGAGAACCACCCCGAATTCCGAAAAACGTGTCGCCATCATCCTTGCGAACTATCCAAACCGCGACAGCCGCATCGGAAACGGGGTTGGGCTCGACACTCCTGCCAGCGTCATCCGTTTTCTCAGGAAAATGGAAGAGGATGGTTACCAAGTGGGCACGATTCCGGAAGACGGGGATGACCTGATCCGAATGTTGCAGGCTGGTGTGACCAATGACGAGGAACAGAGTTATGGAAAACCTGTGCGTAATTCGTTTTCCGGTGAAACTCTTCAAAAGAGAGTGGATGAGCTGCCGGAAACAGCTCGTGAAAAATTAATCAGGCAATGGCAGGAAAATCTTCCCTGTGTTGCAAAGGATGAGGGAGTCCCTGTTTCGGGATTGCAACTGGGTAACATCTTCATCGGCATCCAACCCCAGCGTGGGTTTGGGATTCAAACCCAGGCGATTTACCACGATCCTGATTTGACCCCTCCCCCGGCTTACTTGGCCTTTTATGCGTGGATCCGTGAATCCTTTGCTGCCCATGCGGTGATTCATTTCGGCAAGCATGGAAACCTGGAGTGGCTTCCGGGAAGAAGTGTCGCCTTGGGAGCTGATGATTTTCCACAGGCCGTACTGGGGCCTCTTCCGCACCTCTATCCCTTCATCGTCAATGATCCTGGAGAAGGTACTCAGGCAAAGCGCCGCACTTCCGCGGTCATCGTCGATCACCTCACCCCTCCCCTGACACGCGCGGGACTCTATGACGACTTGGACCGCATGGAACGGTTGCTGGAAGAACATGCCCACAGCGAAACCCTGTACCCGGAAAGGGCGCATGAGCTCGAACACGAGATCGAACACCTCCTGGAAGAGGCTCCCTGGAAAAAAGAACTTCCAGAGGAAGATGACTGGCTGAATGCCCTGAGCAACCACCTTTGCGAACTCAAGGAGAGCCAGATCCGTTCCGGTCTTCATATCTTCGGTGTGGTGCCTCAAAACGAACGCAGAATCGATTTCCTGTTAAGCCTGCTCCGCATGCCTTCTCAAGAACGTCCTGGACTGTTGCAGGCATTGCTCGGCAAGGTTTTGGGTTTTGACCTCGATCAGTTGCCTTCAAGGGAACGGGAGCAGGTGGAGAATCAGGCCCGCGCCTGGATTGCCCATGAATGTGGGATGGATTCCAAATCGGATCAAGGACTTCCAGAAAACGAGGGCCTGCAACAGTTGCGGAATTGGCTTCACGAAACACTTATTCCCCGCCTGGATCGTTGTGTGTCCGAACCTCAGCGGTTGCTCGAGGGGTTGCGTGGGCGTTTTCTCGCCCCTGGGCCCTCCGGGGCTCCGACTCGTGGAAGGGTCGATGTTCTGCCGACGGGGAGGAATTTTTACTCTGTCGATCCCCGTGTCATCCCCACCCAGACCGCCTGGAGGTGTGGCCGGCAGATGGCAGACGAATTGTTGGAACGCTACCGAGAGGATCACGGGGATTGGCCCAAAACCCTGGCCCTTGTGATCTGGGGTACTTCGAACATGCGAACCGGTGGAGATGATATCGCCCAGGCCCTTTGGCTTTGGGGTTGTGAGCCGGTTTGGGAGCCGGTTTCCGGACGAGTCGTGGATTTCGAAATCCTTCCGCTTTCGGTGCTTGGAAGGCCCAGGGTGGATATCGTCGTCCGTGTTTCCGGAATGTTCCGTGATGCGTTTGGAGATGCGATGAGGCTGCTTTCGACCATTCCGAAAAGGCTTGCAGCCCTTGAGGAACCCTTGGATCAAAACCCGATCCGTGCTGCTGCACTAGAGGACCGCGAGCGTCTTTCCCAAGAAGGCCTTCCCCCGGAGACTGCGGAGCAGCTTGCCGAGTTAAGGGTGTTCAGTTCTGGCCCAGGCTGTTACGGAACTGGACTGTTGCCCCTCATCGATTCCGGAAACTGGGAAGACAGTAAAGATCTCACTGAAGTCTTCCTTAAATGGGGCGGACACGGTTACCGCAGCGACGGAAGCAGCACCGAAGAACTGGAGGTGTTCAAACAAAGGTTGAGCAGTGTTGAAATCGTGCATCAGAATCAGGACAACCGGGAACACGATATTCTTGATTCAGACGATTATTTCCAGTTTCAAGGGGGGCTTCATGCCGCCGTGACCGAACTGCGACGCCAAAGTCCGGCGACCTATCACGGAGACTCGTCCAATCCGGAGAAGGTGCGTGTGCGTTCCCTCAAGGAAGAATTCAACCGCGTCTTTCGCAGCCGTGTGCTCAACCCCAAATGGATCAACGGCATGCGCGAACACGGATACAAAGGGGCTTTCGAAATGGCGGCAACGGTGGATTACCTGTTCGGCTACGATGCCACCTGCGACATCGTTGCCGATTATCAGTACGAGGAGGTTGCCCAAAAACTCCTCCTCGACGAACAGCAACAGCAGTTTTTCATGGATCACAATCCACTTGCTCTTCGGGATGCAGCGCAGAGGCTGCTTGAAGCCAACGAACGTGATCTCTGGGAAGATGCGGACCCAGAAACCCTCAACGCCCTGGAAGCCTCGATCATCCAAATCCAGGGGCAGTTGGAATAGTGGCTAATGATGTATTGAACAAAAAAATAAAGAATAACATCAGTAAAGACAAAACAGACTCAAAAACATGAATTCATCTCTTTTCCCTTTCACTGCCATCGTCGGCATGGATCTGGCGCGTCATTCGTTGATCTATCATGCGATCGACCGCACCCTGGGCGGCACGGTGTTGATGGGACACCGTGGCTGTGCCAAAAGCACTATGGTCCGTGCTTTTCAGGAAATCCTCCGGCAGGATGACTCTTCAGAGGCACCTTTTGTGGAGGTCCCCCTTGGAGCTTCTGAAGAGAGGTTGCTCGGTTCAGTGGATGCAGCACGACTCGTGGAGCAGGGTGAATGGAAGGAACACCGGGGCCTTCTGGAACAGGCCCACGACGGGGTGCTTTATGTGGATGAAGTCAATCTTCTTCCGGATCATCTGGTGGACCAGACCCTCGATGCCGCGGCCAGCGGACGTTACCGTCTGGAACGTGAAGGTCTTTCCAGAGAGGTGGAGGCACGCTTCATTCTGGTCGGAACAATGAATCCGGAAGAAGGAGACCTTCGGCCCCAGCTGCTGGACCGTTTCACCCACGGCATCATCATCCGGGATGACTACACATCCGAAGAACGCCGGGAGATCGTGCGAGCTCGAATGGCCTTCGAGGATGATCCCGAGGGTTTCCGCAAGGAACACGAAGCAGCGTTGGAGGAATTAAAAGATAGAATCCGCAATGCGCGGGTCCGGCTGAAATCGATAAAAATCCATGAAGAGCAGCGCGTCTCCGTTTCCGAACATGCTGCGTCTTTGGGACTCGAAGGAGTCCGTGCCGAACTGGGGGTGCTCCGAACGGCTCGCTGTGCTGCGGCATGGCGAGGTGATGACGTAGTTCAAGAGGAGGATCTTGAAGAAGCTTGGATGCTCTGTCTCGCTCATCGTCATCCACAAGAAAAACGGCCACAGCCCCCTCAGAATTTGGGTAGGCCGCCTGCTCAAATTCAGGATCCAAAAAAGATCCATTCACCGTCTGCCATCACAGCATCGACTCCCCGTGACTCCCGGAAGGAATCGGTCCGACTGGAGGTTTCCAAAGTTTCATCATGTAAAAGTCTTTTGGAGTGGTGGAACCGTCCCGGAGGCCTCATGAAACATCCTGAGTTTTTTTCTGGAACGTCCCGATTGACCCAGCGTGCTTCTGCAGGAAGCCGTATCAACTGGACCGCGAGTCTCTCGGCTTCCAAGAAGCTGGGTTGGAAACCCGGGAATCCGCTAACGATCCGCCATCAAAAACCCGAGCGACGTCCTCTTTTCTGGCTTTTCCTGGATGCCAGCCGTTCTGCTGGTGCCTTGAAATTCTTGGGCTCAGCCCTTGACGCGCTTAAAGGCCTTGGCCTGCGTCAGGCGGCGAGACGCTTCCAAATCCTTCTGCTTCGGGACGACAAGCTGGAATGGAAGGTAAAACGCGGAACTTCCCGAGCAACGCAGCGCTGCCTTGAGGATCTCCAGGAAGCGGGGGGAAAAAGCCGGCTGCATCAGGCGCTGTGGAAGATGAATCAGGCTGTGCGGAAAGTGGGTTTCCTTCCAGGAGACCGACTGCTGCTTTGCAGTGACGGCCTCTTCACTCCTGAATCTGGAGGTTCGCTGGAAGGCGAAAAGCAGCGTTTTCGCATACTGCTGCAAAGGCTTGTTGAGCGGATTCCTTCCTCAGCATGGCTCCATCCTGTTCCAAAACGGGGTATGCGACGTTGGATTCCGGAACTTGCAGAAACTTCAAAAATCCATTTGATTGGACTGGAATGAAATCAAAAGGTCTCATCATCGCCGGAACCCAAAGCAGCAGCGGCAAGACTGCGTTGACTTCAATGCTGCTGGCGGCCATAAAGCAACGAGGGATTCCCGTACAACCCTTCAAGGTAGGTCCGGATTTCATTGATCCAGGATACCATCGTGTGTATTCCGGAGAGGATTCGATCAATCTGGATTCCTGGATCATGGGCGAGTCGGAGGTCTGCCAGGCAGCAGGGAAGTTCACCCTCAACCGGGTCGGCATAGCCGAAGGTGTGATGGGACTTTTTGACGGGGCGAACCCGGATGATGATCAGGGCAGCACGATGGAAATCGCCCGCTGGCTGGAATGGCCCGTGCTGTTGGTGGTCGATGCCTCCCATGCCGGACGATCCATTGCCGCGGCGATCCGGGGTTTCATTGAAGAAGCGGGACCTGGAACCATAGCCGGGCTGATCCTCAACCGTTTGGGCAGTGAAGGACATGGGACCTATCTCCGTAAAGCCTGTGCCGAACTCGAGGTTCCGGTGCTCGGCATGCTGCCTAAAATCCCAGAACTCATGTGGCCTGAACGTCATCTCGGACTCCAGGCAAGCCAGGAAAGAAGGCTTCCGGAAGTGCAGCAGATGGCGGAATTGGCGGAAAACAGGCTCGATCTTTCCGGAATCCTCAATTTCCTTCAGCTTCCTGATTCAGCACAGGACATGGTCAATCAGGAAGAACCAAGGAACGGGCAGAAAAAAAGAATCGGTGTAGCGAGAGATGAGGCTTTTCATTTTTATTATCGTGCCAACCTGGAATGGCTACGAACTTCCGGAGCGGAAGTGATTCCTTTCTCTCCGTTGAATGATCAAACACTTCCGCCGAATCTGGATGGTCTGGTGATCGGAGGAGGTTTTCCTGAAATTTACGCGGAACAAATGTCTGTCAACCATGGCATGCGGGAAGCTCTTCAAGAAGCCATCGCATCAGACCTGCCCTGTTATGCAGAATGCGGAGGATTGATGCTGCTTGCGGAAGCCATGCAAACACAAGATGGTGCTCAGCATCCCATGGTTGGAGCGATTCCAGGTTCAGTGAAAATGACCGACCGTCTGCAGCATTTCGGATATTGCCAGGCAAGGCTTGATCACGATTTGTCCTTCAGGGGGCATGAATTTCATTACTCCTCCTGGAACCAAGAAAAGTCACAGGCCAATGCCTGGACCGTGCAAAGACACGCTGATGGAAGAGAGCGGGTGGAAGGTTTCAAAAACGGGAACCTGCATGCATCCTATGTCCATCTGTATTTTCCAAAGGCCAGAGCGATGCTGTCGCCGATGTTGGGTTTGGAAGGCTCATGACCAGGCGTCATTTTGAGGTCTGGAACAGGCCATGGCCATCCAGAAAGTTGATGTTGTTGGGTACGCATAATGGTAGTTAATGTTAACTTGTCTTTATTCACCTCTGTCTGCATTTTCAAAGGGATGAAAAATGGAGGCAGATTTCAACGCATCTGAGAAGATGCAGTCATTTAATTTAGGAGTTTCAATGAATATACAAGCCATTCAAACTGGGGTATCTGGAGAAATCTCACTGCAAAACCGAATTGTTTCGGCAGCACTGCTCGGTCTGGCAGGACTGGGACTGTTGTTTTTGGTCGGATTTGCTCATGGACCGGAGAACACCCTGCACAATGCTGCGCATGATATGCGGCATGCCTTTACCTTTCCCTGTCACTGATACGTTGTTCTGATGTTGAAAAGAGCTTTCTCGATTGCGCTCATTTCAGGTTTCATTGCAGGATTGTCGGTCACCGCAGTTCAGTCAGTGCTGGTGGTCCCGCTGATCCTTGAGGCAGAAACTTATGAACAAGCCGCTTCGGCGTTTCAGCTTCCACCGGAGGAGAAGCCCTGGGTTCTCATCGGACACGAATGGAAGCATCCTGAGGATGAGGATGCCGGGGAATGGTTTCCTGGAGAAGGAATGGAGCGGACTTTCTACACGGCGGGTTCGAACATCGTCACGGGTGTTGCTTTCGCACTTTTGTTGGTGGCAGTATATCTTGTCCGAGGCAAGCCGGTGGATTTCAATCAGGGTTTGCTCTGGGGTGCAGCAGGTTTCGTGGTGTTTTCTGCAGCACCGGCTTTGGGATTGCCTCCGGAACTTCCCGGCATGACGGCTGCGACTTTGGGAAACCGCCAGCTCTGGTGGTTTGGAACGGTGATCGCGACAGCCATAGGACTCGGTCTTTTCATTGAAAAGAGATCGGTCCTGCCGAGGATGGTGGCGATGTTGCTGCTCTGTCTTCCGCATCTGATCGGAGCGCCGCATGTAGTGGTCAGCAAAAGCGTGGTGCCGGCCGAACTCTCTGCACAGTTTGCAGTTTCATCATTGGTCAGTGCGGCCCTGTTCTGGATGGTGCTGGGTGGTGTTTCAGGGTTTTTCTACCAGCGCATTATGCTTTCCAGTAAACAGCCCCATCCTGCTTCCTGATCTCCAGACACACATGATTCCTTCAGGCATCCGCAAAAATCTTCTGGAGACGATTGGCCACACGCCGTTGATCCGCCTCCGCCGGGCTTCAGAAGAGACAGGCTGCACGATCCTGGGCAAGGCGGAATTCATGAATCCTGGTGGTTCAGTCAAGGATCGTGCTGCCAAGTCGATCGTTCTTGACGCAGAAAAAAGGAAACTGCTTCAAGCCGGCGGTTTGATTGTCGAGGGGACTGCTGGAAACACTGGAATCGGATTGGCCCTGGTGGGAAACGTTCTTGGCTACCGGACCCTGATCGTGATTCCGGAAACCCAGAGCCAGGAAAAGAAGGACATGCTTCGTCTCAGTGGAGCGGAGTTGAAGGAAGTTCCCGCGGTGCCTTACCGGGATCCGCAAAACTACATCAAAATTTCAGGAAGACTGGCGGAGGAACTCAATCGAAGCGACCCGAAAGGAGCGGTCTGGGCAAACCAGTTCGACAACGTCGCCAACCGGCAGGCGCATTATGACACCACCGGACCCGAAATCTGGGATCAGACCGAGGGAAAAGTCGATGCCTTCATCTGTGCCGTCGGCACCGGAGGAACTCTTGCCGGTACCGGAGCATTCCTCAAGGAAAAGAATCCACAGATTCAAATCGGACTGGCTGACCCGATGGGCGCGGCGCTGTATTCCTATTATGCCAATGGAGAACTGAGTTCCTGGGGGGATTCGATCACCGAAGGCATTGGCCAGGGACGGATCACCGCCAACCTGGAAGACACTGTTGTCGATCACCCCTTCCAGATTCCAGATGAAGAGGCGGTTCCGGTTTGTTTTTCGCTCCTGCGGGAAGAAGGCCTTTGCCTGGGAGGTTCTTCAGGAATCAACGTCGCCGGTGCGATCCGTCTGGCAAAGGAGCTGGGTCCGGGAAAAACCATCGTCACCCTCCTTTGTGACAGCGGAACCCGGTACCAGTCGAAGCTTTTCAATCCGGATTTCCTGCGTTCCAAAAACCTGCCTATCCCCGACTGGCTCATTTGATTCTCCAATTCTGGGTATAAGGGCTGTCCCGGGAAAATCACTTCAATACAGGAACGGACTTTCGTGAATTCTGCCATCATGTTCCAGGGTACCGGATCCGGGGTGGGCAAAAGCGTGATCGCTGCGGGCTTCTGCAGGCTGCTGAAAAAACGTGGTTTCCAGGTTAGGCCTTTCAAGGCCCAGAACATGGCCCTCAATTCAGGAGTGACCCCGGACGGGCTCGAAATCGGAAGAGCCCAGATCGTCCAGGCCCGGGCCTGCGGAGTCGACCCGGACGCACGGATGAACCCGATCCTGCTCAAACCCCAGGGTCCCGGAGTTTCCCAGTTGATCCGGATGGGCAAGGTGGTAAAGACCTGCAGTGCACGCGAATACTACACTCTGGCCGAGGAAAATTTTGTTGCTGCGAAGCAGGCGATGCACTCGCTTCGTGAGGAATGCGAGTGGCTGGTGATCGAAGGAGCTGGGAGTCCCGCGGAAATCAACCTGCAAAAGACCGACATCGTCAACATGCGTCTTGCCGAAGCAGCCGATGCACGGGTGATGCTGATTGGTGATATCGACCGCGGCGGGGTCTTTGCCTGGCTCAAAGGGACCTACGACCTGATCCAGCCTCATCATCGCACTTTTTTGAAAGGGATGCTGATCAACAAATTCCGTGGAGACGTCAGTCTTCTCCAACCCGGCATCGAGATGTTTGCAGAACATGTTCCGGTTCCGGTTCTGGGAGTGATCCCCTGGCTCCAGATCGAGCTCGAGGATGAGGATTCCCAGAATCTGGAATCGAAACTCGTTTCCGATCCGAAGATCCAGGTGGCCGTGGTTCGTTTGCCTTATCTTTCGAACTTCACCGATTTCGACCCGCTTCGGCAGGTGGAGGGGCTTTCCCTGATTTTCACCACCAAACCCTCGGATCTGGAGCAAGCGGACCTTGTTATTCTTCCCGGAAGCAAGAACACGCTCCATGACATGCAATTTCTCAAGGAATCCGGAATCGCGGAAACCCTCCAAAGGCTCCAGGGAAAAACCTGGATCATGGGCATCTGCGGAGGCTACCAGATGCTGGGGGAGCGAATCGATGATCCTCAGGGAATGGAATCCGGAGGTTCCGAATCAGGGTTGGGGATGCTTCCGATGATCACTGTTCTCGGAGGAGACAAACGTCTGGTGCGAAAAAATTATGACGGCGTGAACTGGTTCGAAGGATTGGAGTTCACTGCCTATGAAATCCATCTGGGCCGTTCCGAATTTTCCGGGAAACTTCCCCAGACCCTGGTCCGGGAGGAAGAAAGCCTGGCGGTCATCGATAGGGAGAGGCGTCTTTTCGGGACCTACCTTCATGGACTGCTGGAAAGCCCGGAGATTTTGGGCAAGCTGCTTCATCATGTTTCTGGAAAAACAGTGGAGATCCCGGAATCTTTTGCAGAAGCACGGGAACGGGAACTGGACCAATTGGCGGATTTTCTTGAAGAACACTGTGAAGTGGAACGGATGCTTGGAATTTAAACGGAAGATTTTCCTCGAATTGTGATAATTTATTCCAAATCCCTAAACATGATCCTGGAGAACCATGAGTGATACCATCAACGACCTGGAAACGGAAACCATCGACGGGCTGGAAATCCCCAAACGCCCCAAAATCAAGCAGGGTGCCTTCCAAATCTATACCGGTGAAGGCAAGGGCAAGAGTACCGCTTCCCTGGGACTGATGCTCAGGGCATTGGGTTCAGGAATGCATGTGTATTACATCCGGATGCTCAAACCACGCTGGAAGACCGGAGAGCTGAAGCTCTGCCCCGAGGGTTTTCATCCCAACCTCACCTTCCGCAACATTCCTCATTATTGGGCCCTCTGCGTGAGTAAGACGATTCCTGAGGACGTGGAGGTGATGAAGGAGAAGATGAAACCGGAAATGGACGATTTCCATGAAAAGGTCCGTTCCGGAAAATACGACCTCATCATTGCGGATGAAATCAACTACTGCATCCACCGTGAATTGATCAGCCTCGAGAAGGCGCTGGCGATCGTGGATGACCGACCCAAAAATGTCGAACTCGTCTTCACCGGCAGGCATGCCAAACCGGATTTGATCGAACGTGCCGATCTGGTGACGGAAATGCGCAAAGTGAAGCATCATTTCGACCAGGGCATCCGCGCCCGAATCGGCATCGAGTTCTGAGTAGCATTCAGTTCGACCCGCCCTCCATGTCCCTCCTGCTTTTCGCCCGAGTCTTCCTGCCTTTTGCGCTGGGCTATTTCATTTCCTATTTTTTCCGCAACGTCAATGCGATCATCGAGGCGGATCTGGTCAGGGACCTGGGTTTTAGCGCCGCCGGCCTGGGGCTGCTGACCAGCGTTTATTTCATTTCCTTTGCTTCCTTCCAGCTTCCGCTTGGACTGCTATTGGATCGTTTCGGGCCGCGCCGTACCGAATCCACACTGTTGCTCTTTGCGGCACTGGGGGCTCTGGTTTTTTCTCAGGCCGATTCACTGGGAGGATTGATTCTTGGAAGACTGTTGATCGGTTTCGGTGTTTCCGCTTGTCTGATGGCTTCCTTCAAAGCTTACGTGCTCTGGTTTCCTCCGGAACGCCTGCCGTTGATCAATGGGCTTCAAATGGTTGCCGGAGGACTGGGAGCGATCAGTGCCACCGTTCCACTCCAGATCACGCTCGAATTCACCGATTGGCGTGGAGTGTTCCTCATCCTGAGTGGGATGACCGTTGCGGCTGCAGGGTTGCTCTGGCTGCTTTATCCGGAAAAAGAAGGAACAACCGGCCCGGTCCCGCTCAAGGATCAGTTGGCAGGCCTGAAGACCGTTCTGACGAGCCGTCCGTTCCTCGCCATCGCTCCGTTGGTGATGTTTTCCCAGAGTGCCCAGATGGCAATCCAGGGACTCTGGGCCAAGCCCTGGCTTCGGGATGTGGCCGGACTCGATGAATCTGCCTGCGCCAGGCAGCTGATGTGGATGATGGCGGCGATGATGGCCGGGTTCTTCTTCCTCGGTTTGCTTAGCGAACGGCTTTCCCGTACCAGAAACATCAGCCCCGTCGTGGTCGGTGTGGTGGCAATGGGGGTTTTCATCGTTCTCCAGCTCTTGATGGCGTTGGGTTGGACTGCTCAGCCGATGCTGCTGATGACGTCCTTCAGTTTTTTTGCCACTGCAGGCATCCTTCCCTATGCCGGACTCTCCCAGATCTTTCCCAAGGAATTGAGTGGAAGGGTCAGCACCAGCCTCAACCTGACAGTCTTTTTAGGAGCTTTTTTGGTTCAATGGGGGTTGGGCGAAATCATCAACCTCTGGCCTTCTGGAGAGACCGGATACCATCCAGAAAGCTACGTCGCTGCATTTGGAAGCCTTGCCGCATTGCAAAGCTTCGGGTTGCTCTGGTTCTTTGTTTTACGGAAACCTTTAACGAACCATTAACATTCATCTTCAATGTCATTTGATAATCCATTTAGTTCAAAGGATCTTCACTAATATACAGAAAACTTAATATCAACTTGGGAAAAAATTATTGAATCATTTGGAAAAAAAAGATACTTTGGATCATCAGCCCTTGATAATACAAGTCCTAGTGTTAAAAATTTTTCTTGACACTATAGGTAAAACTGGATTATTTTCAATGACTGTAGTGTTCAGTTTCAGGCAACTAAGCCCTGTGCTTGAACGAAACCCCTTGGCGGCCCACGCGAAGCGCTGGTTGAATGGGTCAACCGCCGTCATGAGGGCAATCTCGCGCAAACCCTTCGCAAGAAGCTGGCGGCCAACTCAGAAACAGTCGCTTCGAGGGTTTTCGCTCACGCATTCGGGAGGAGTGCCGATACTGAATGCAAGCCTTCTGGTTTTCCATCGGGGAATTCCAGAAGTAAATGAAAAGGTCAGGCAATGAGGTCTGGCCAGCATGTGAGAAAATTGCAAACGCGGCCCACTTCCTGCAGTGGATATGGGTTGGAGCTTGATGGGCAAAATGCTCAGGCTCCGGTGCGGATGCAATTGATTCGCATCATAAAATAAGGTGGAAGCCCCGCTGCAATAACGCGACGATGCAACCGCTTCATCATAAGTCTCAAGGAGAATTATGAAATACATCGCAAAGATGATGTTGGCCTTACTGGCCTCGGTA
>MPLU02254747.1_pt1 | contig 16848 bp, 19 predicted proteins | sample 1617381 | NCBI WGS metagenome assembly MPLU02 (sample SAMN05944801, study PRJNA350692) | marine metagenome | biome: marine; feature: ODZ; material: water; isolation source: 90 m water sample filtered on 0.2 um supor filter | place: Pacific Ocean | collected 2012-04-08 | depth 90m m
AGTGCAACGGGTGCAACTGTATCAGGTTCAAGCAAAATTTATCCAAGTAATTTTTATAGAGTGTTTAAAGCAAAAGTTTCTAAAACAGCAAGTGCAGTTAGTGTTGGTCTTAATAGTTACCAGATTTGCCATACTGTTACAGGTGCAACACCAGAGATTGAATTTGTTAAAGATGATGTAACATCAACACCAAGTTTAGATATATCAGCATCAACAGTAACACAAGCAGGAGCCGGAACCTTAGCATATATTAGTGGTATTCCGTATTATACAACAGGTGCCACAGTAACATTAGGTACTGTTAAAGCATACGATTGGATAGGACAAACATATCAAGATACTTCAACTCCGTTTAGTATTGAACATGCATCAAACGATGAGAGTACATCTGGAAGTATCATATCGACACAAACAAAAACATACGCAAATATTGATGGATCAAGTACATTTTTAAATGGAGGCAACCCGGTTGCTGATACAGGTAAGACAAGTGGAAGTAAATATACATTAGGGGACATTACTTTTAATGTTAATGGCTCAGTTAATGCCGTTGGAACAGTTAAAGCAAATTTATCAAATATTAACGGTGAAGGTGGATATAGTACATTTACAACAAAGATAAACTTGAAAGGAACTTCAATTAGCGGATTCGACGAAGAAGATATTACTATAACAACTTTAGGTACTGGATCGGGTAATGCAAAACGTATAGTAATTGCATCTGCCGCTGGTGATAATCCAACTTATAGTAGTTCAACTGATTATTATGCAAGTAATGCATGGACAGGTACACAAACTATTGCAGGTACAGATGAAGCCGTTGCAAGATGGGGACAATTAAAGCATTTTTCAACTGATTTATCATCAGGATATTTACCCGCAGGTCCAGATTTGAACACAGGACGATCAGGTGCTCAATATTTTAGAGGAGCATTTAAACGTTCGGTTGTTTCAAGTTTTGATATTTTATTAAATGGAAAAATTAGTGGATTTTGGATTGCATTACCGGGCGAGACAACAGACGCATCAAGTGGATTAGGTGGCTGGTTAGATTGTACAGTTACATATGGTGGTGCTGGTATGCCAGGATCAAACACAGGTGCAGGCGGAAATGGAAGCGATGGAGTTGCTTCAGGTAACTCTAATAAAATAACAACTGGGTCAGCAGTAAACTCAACATATACTATGACCTTAGGAACTGGGAATTTAAGTAACACATATAATAATCTCTTGTTTTTTAATATTAAATTAGCAAGTGGTGATTATATAGATAGTTTGAGCTTTAGTTAAGGAAACATGAATGGCAATTACAAGTGATCAAAAGATAGACTTTTTATGGAAGAAGCTCGGATTTAAAGCCGCGAAAACAGATATATCTTCTGTTAAAGGTGGACCTAACGAGGCCATTCCTGCCGTAGCAAGAATTAATAGCTCAGTAATATGGGCTCAATCTGGAGACATTCCTGCCGTTCAACCAAGTGCTACTGCCGGTGTAGTTACAGTATACTCAGATGCCGTTGGTTCAACTGCAACTGTTGAATGCACAGAAGATGCAACTGCATCATCACAAAGATCATGGAAAACAGGTTTAACAGATTGGATTGATACTTCGTATGGATCCACTTACTTAGTAAAAGTATACGCCGACGATGCTGGACAAACAGATCCAGAAACAGGCGGTACACAATTACTTGGTGGTGAATCAGGCTACGAATGGTTTTTTGATTATGATGCAGGTGTTTTAAACTTTATTGGTACAAGTATACCGGGTGCATTAAGTGGTAAAAAGATATATGTTAAAGGATCACGTTATACTGGTAACACAGGAGTTCCAGAATCAGGCGGTGGCAGTACTGACACAAATGTAAAATTTGATCCTACTAATTTAAACGATATACAAAGTACAAATACAAATGGTAATATAAACCTTGATCCAAATGGTACTGGAAACGTAGTTGTTGAAGGTACTAATTCAATGGTATTACCAGTTGGTACAACTGCCGAAAGAGATGGAACACCAACACAAGGCGGTGTAAGATACAATACTACAACAAGTTCATTTGAAGGTTATAGTGGATCTGCTTGGGGCTCACTCGGTGGATTAATTGATATTGATCAGGACACATATATTTGTGCTGAGGTATCATCAGATTCCGATGATTTAGAATTTTATACTGCTGGTACTAAGCAATTATGTATTGATCAAGCCGGGCTTATTACTGCAACTTCTTGTATAGTAGGTACTAGTAGAATACTTAGCGATAGCACAACAGATGCAACAACTACAACTGATGGGTCTATACAAACCGATGGTGGTATAAGTGCCGCCAAAGCAATATTTGCCGGAACAACTATTACCGCAACAGGAAGAATACTTAGTGATAACACAACAAACGCAACTAGCACAACAGATGGATCAGTACAAACAGACGGCGGACTTAGTGTAGTATGTGATGGATATATTGGCGGACAATTAACAGTCACAGGCAATCTTACTGTTAATGGTACAACTACAACTGTAAATACAGCCACACTAACCGTAGATGATAAAAACATTGAATTAGGTTCGGTTGCTTCGCCTGATAATACAACTGCTGATGGCGGTGGTATTACACTTAAAGGTGCTACTGATAAAACTATTAATTGGGTTAATTCGACAGCCATGTGGACGTTTAATCAACCTATACACGTTGATTCAGCCGATAATACTTTAATGCATTTAGTATCTTCAGATCAAGATGCACTTTTTAAGTTAGAAGATAATGGTACAGGACATTTCCAAATTAATCAAGCCAACGATATTGCTTCTTTAGGAACAAATGGTCGTAATGAAATGATGCGTTTCGATGGATCAACGGCTATCGTATTAAATGAAGATGGGGAAGACCAAGATTTTAGAGTTGAAGTTGACGACGATGCCTATGCTTTTTTTGTAAACGGTTACGGTGGAACTGGTGTAGTTGGTGTTGGAACAGGCGCTCCTAACGATAAATTAGATGTTACTGACCATTCCAGTGATTCCTGGGTTAGAATTACCGCAGTCGCAGGCAACAAAAAAAGCGGTGTTAGACTTTGGGGAGATCGAAACTGGCAACTTGTAAATGATGGAGCCGCTACTTATGGTACTGCTGATAGTTTTGTTATACATGATGCAACTGACAACGCCACTCGATTAGAAGTCTTAGCGACTGGTGCAATACAAGTTACAAACTCGCTAGGTGTTGGAACAGCCGGGTCTGGAACTGCTGGCGAAATTCGTGCAACAAATGAAATTACTGCATATTATTCTGATAGACGATTAAAGGTTGTTGAAGAAAAAGGTCCAGGACAAGATGTTGAAGGTAAAGATGCCGCAGATGTATTAACTGAAATATCAGGTGTATATTATAAAGAAAGTGACGAAGCGAAGTTATTTGGATATGATAGCGATAAACGACAAGTTGGTTTAATAGCACAAGACGTACAAAAAATATTACCTGAAGTAGTAGTACCAGCACCGTTTGATATTGCTGAAGATGGTAGTTCAAAATCAGGTGAAGATTACTTAACAATTAAATATGAAAAAGTAATTCCATTGTTGGTTAATGCTATTAATGCTCAAACTGGTAAGATAACTGAATTAAAAGAAACTGTTAAATTACTTGAAAGAGATATGCAAGATTTAAAAAATAATATAGCAAACTTTCCAGGTAAAATAGAAATTTTAAGAGACGAACCACAGGTTGACTAATCATTATATATTTGTTACAATTATATGAGCGATTCTAAATGGATAGAAGACTTATTATCCGTTGCAGATAAAAATCAAATTAATCTATTAGTATTAAGATATAACTCAGATAGTTCTGAAACTGGTATTGTAATCAGAAATGCAACTGAGTTAATAAATCAAACCGATAAAGAAACTGTTACTAACGAAATGTTAATTGATGCATTAAACGAACAGGCTCAAAAAATAAGAGAACTTAAAAATACAAACAAATCATTGATTAAGGATGTAACACATATGTCAAACATGTATGATCAATTATGGAAAAAATTAGAACGTCTAATAAAGGGCCAAAATCCTAATCCCACTTTATGAAAAAAACTAATCTTTATGTTGCACATGGCGGAATAGGCAAATGTGTTTTATTTTCCTCCCTTATTGATATTTTTTCAAAACGTGATGACAATAAAATATCAATAGCATGTGGATTCCCGGAGGTATTTAAATTTCATCCAAAAATTAATTCTGCACCACAATGGACAGGTGGAGATCTAAGACATGATATTGCAGAATATTTTGATGATATTATTTTTAGAGAACCTTATGTATCACAATATGCTAAACGTGATAGACATATTGTAAAAGAATGGGCTAGACTATTTGGCTTTGATTTAGATGTTGAAGGTATGGATATGCAACCAGACTTGTTTATAAATCCACAATGGACAGGCGAGGCAAAAAATATATACGATAAGTTTATCCAAGAAAAATTTATAATGTTACAGTTTACAGGAGGACAACCAGCAGATAATCATTATGTGCAAAGTAAAGGTTATACTCAAAATGCAATGACACAAGGTAGAAATTTACAAAACTATTACGATATGATGCTTGCATTAGGAGAAGAATTTAAAAACTATAAATTTTTCTTATATGCATTACCAAATGAACCAGTACAAGTTCCTGCTGAATTACAAAAAAGAGTATTAACTGCTCAAACAAATGCAATGGTATTTGCGGCTTTAGTTAATAAAGCAGAAACATTTTTTGCTATTGATTCTAGTTTACATCACTTTGCCGCGGCACGTCAGTATCGTAAAAAAGGAGTTGTAGTATGGGGTACTACAACAACACCTACAATGATAGGACATAGTCTGCATACAAATATGCAAAGTTTAAGTCCTACAGAAATTAAAGTAGAACCAAAAGACGTTATAGATAATTTGCGAAAAATATTGCAAGGAAAAAATCAAAACAAAAATACAAAGGAAAAGAAATGAATGAAGGACCAACATTTGTTCCACATCGAACAAGGTTTGAAATTGAACATTTACTATTAGGTAAACACCCTGGATTAGCAAGGAAGGTTGCCGCAATAGTTCAAGAAATTGAAAAACTTGAAATGCAAGGCGATGCCACCGCAGAGTTTGAAATAGGAATACTTCAAGAAATTTTAAATGATATTGTTCCAGAAGGATCAGGTACCAACGAAATATTAGGACAACTTGAAGACGAAGAAGAACAATATTGGGTTGAAAAACTTGGTAAAATGGGTGCCATTGATATTTTAACTATTGGCAAACTGCAACCAGAAACAATGGATGCTATTACATGCTTACCGACTAATGTTATGTATAGAACCATTAGAGAATGTTTGCTAAAAGTTTCAGCCATGAATAAAGAGATTAAAGATATTGAACAAGCACTTACAAGCGGAACAACTTAGAATTTGTGTATGCATTCCTGCTTATGATCAAGTTTATGCATATTTTGCTGATAGATTAGCAAAGTTATTTTTACGAGCAGGAAGAATTGGGCTTGATATACATCTTAAAATAAGATCAGGTAGCGATTTAGCACGTAATCGTAATGAACTTGTTAAAGATGCTATACAACTTAATGCCACACATACTTTATGGTTAGATGGTGATATTATATTTCCAGATAATTTAATAGAACTATTTTTAGCACACAATAAAGATATAGTAGCAGGCATATATCCTACCCGATATCCTCCAATTAATAGTACTGGATTCTATTCATATTCAGAAAATTCTTTTGATAGAGTACATATTAGTAAGAATGGTCCTAAGTTATTTGAAATAGAAGCATGTGGAATGGGGTGTATGTTGATATCTATAAATACTTTCAAACAAATAAAACCACCTTGGTTTCAATTTACTCCTGAACACGGAGAAGATATTTACTTTTGTAAGAAAACACTAGCAAAAATTTATTGTGATAGAGATGTAAGTCAACAATTACAACATGTTGGCATAAAAACATTTTCCTACAAGGATGTACATGAAGAATAATCTTTGGACTAAAATAACAACCCGTAAACGATTAACACATAACGATATATTAGATTATCCTGATAATCCTTTTACTATTGATAGAGTCGCATGGAAGTTAATAGGGTTAAATGATGCAGAAAAAATTTACGTAGAAACAGTTACAGATTTATCTTGTATACCAGAGGCAAAAACAAATTTAATTTGGCTTATTAATAAAAAATATAATATACGTAGTGATTTTCCTTGGCATTGGCGTCCTCGTAAATCTGTTGCAATGAATCATATATGGGAATTTCCTCGAGTAAGTTCTGCATCAGGAAAAGTTATTACATGGGATTGTGTACGTTTAATTCCTAATGTACCTCATACTAAGTTATTAACTTTAGATAAAGTTAAAAAAGAATACGGAGCAAGTGTAAGTAATTCTGATTTTAAAATTGCATTTATATCTTATGATGAACGATATGCTGATGTAAATTTTAAATTACTAAAACACAAAGCACCACTAGCAATAAGAATTGAAGAAATTACTGGCATTATAAATGCACATAAAGAAATTAGTAAACAAGTAGATTCAGAAATGGTATGGGTAGTTGATGCTGATGCACGATTAGTAGATACATTTGAATTTGATTATCAACCACCTGAAAGTAGACGAAATAATACCATTTATATTTGGCAAGCAAAAAATCCTATAAACGGATTAATATACGGACACGGAGCAGTTAAATTAATACCTAGATCAATACTAGAAACTTTACATTCTGATAATATAGATATGACAACAAGTTCTTTAGCAAATTTTATACAAGTAGATGAAGTGAGTAATTTGCATCAATTTAATGTAGATCCACTTAGTACTTGGCGGACTGCATTTAGAGAATGTGCAAAATTAGCACGTGGTTCTAACTATTTTGGTAATAATAGTAATGACAATGAAGAACGTTTAAACACCTGGTGTACAAAAGGTGAAGAAGAAAGATTTGGAAAATATTGTATTAAAGGTGCTATTGCTGGTAAAGAATTTGGCAGTAATCAAGATAATGACATGTTATTAATCAACGATTACGAATGGCTTAAGAGCGAATTCATTAAAGAAGTGAACAGATAAATATTTAAAGTAAGGATTGATTTATGGCTGATGTTACATTTACTGTTACCGTTGCAAGTAGTAAATTTTATTTAGGATCTCATCAAGCACCCGCGATTAGTTTAGACGAAGGTAAAACATATAGATTTGATCAAGCCGATGGTAGTAATAGCGGACATACGTTACAATTTAAGAAAGCGGCTGGCGAAGCTGAATGGACAACTGGTGTAACAAAAAATGGTACACCAGGAACTGCTGGAGCATACACAGAATGGGTAGTAGCGGCGGGTTATACACCTGGTTATGGAAATGTTGCAAATCACGCATTAAATTTTCTTTATTATTCTGCCGCAGGCGGCGAAAGTTACGGTAATTCTATTCACGTAGGTGATTCTGGTGATAGTGATACATGGAATCCGTTACCAGCAACTGGTAGTGCAATATCTGCTGGTAATGTAGCCGGGTTACAAGGACAAGCTCTTAGTAATGTTACATTTAGTGGCTTACAAGCAAATAGACACTCAGAAGATGGCGGTGCCATAGGTAATACTGACGTTGATTTAAGTGATACTTTTGGCGGTAATTCTTCACGATCCTGACTCATTTCTTCTAATATAATCATACAATGCTTTGTTTATATCGTAATTTCCTGTTATTTTTTCAATTTTCTTCCTAATATTATCTGTTTCAAAAAGTCTTTTGCATCCGTGGTGTAAACCATTAGGTATGCTATGTATATTAACCCAAGAATAACCATCACTTTCGTTATTTAAATTAGGTATGAATTCATTACGAACTAGCATAATATAATTTGTATATGAAAAGTCTTTATTACGATATGTGTTTAAATGTATAATTTTAGATATTTGTATATCTCGCGAAAGTTCTTCTTGTATTTCACGTAACAACCCATCCATAGGTTTTTCTTTTTCTTCGAGTTGCCCGCCCCAAGTACCCCATGAATTAGTATGTGTTTTTTTATTTTTTCTAAGTTGAAAGCAAAATCGCTTTGTGGATACCGAATATATTAGGCATCCTGCCGCTTTATATGACATATTAGTTTATAAGTAAATTCGCCAGTATCCTGGTTTATATGTACCTTCAATAGCATTAACCCAAGCAGTTCCTGTCCACTTATAGCGTTTACTATCTGCATTATTTAAAACATGATTAACGGCACTGGTAGCACTTGCATCAAAACTTATAATCCAATCAGAGCCATTATATTCTATAATATCATTCTTCTTAGCCTCTAAAAAACTCCATTTGGCCATTGCAGGAAGATCATTTGTAATCAAATATCTTTGCCCTAATGCTGAATCTGGAAGTGTACCATCATCTGGTTTATTAAGTTTTGGATCGACAATAGCAGTAATTGCAGTAAGTGTGGTTGCAGGATATGTATCTGTATCAAAAGTTATATCGAGTAAGTTTACATCTCCGCTATTAAATGATATTGTTCCTAAAATATCAGCACTTGAATCAGCAGGATCTGATGTATTTCTAAATCTTAATTGACTTATACCCGCACTAAGTTTACCATATGATTTAAGTACAGTGGCCCAACTTAAAGGATCGCCATTTGCATCTGTTGATGATAAATCGCTACCTAGTAACTGTATTCCATTATCAGCAACTTTAGCATGATAATTTTCATGTGTAACAATAACATACGTTTGATGTTGATCTGAAGCATCCCATGTCGGACTGCTACCTTCCCATTCTTCCAATTCGCCTGTTGCAACCACATCCATGTCAGTAAGAATTGTATGGATAATTGTTTGTTTTCTAACTTTTGCTGGAGGGTTAATAAAAATAGGCATTTCAAATGTTAAAGTACCAACATCAATAACATCATCTGTTCCTAGTGGAACAGTTTGAGTAGTAAAATTAACTTCAGTCATATTAACATATGTTAAACTACTCCAATCAAGTGGATTATTACTAGACTTGATATTAAGTGTAGGATTAAACACAACCATTATTTGCTCAAATAACTGTAACTTTTGATCCATGTTACTAGTCCAAATATCTAAGTTCATTAACAATTTATATGGAACAGGCATGTGTCTTTCGACTGTATATGTTTGTCCTACTTCATCTTCATATGCATCGGTTGTGTAATTAAATTTCTTTTCGTAAACTTGAACTTTTTCTTCATGATGTTGATACATTCTCATTTCAGGAGTCATTTGCATATTAGAAACATAGCCTACCATAAGAGGAACAGTATTAACAACATTTTCACTATTATTCTTTAAAATAGCAGATGTCATACGTTCTTTACTAGCATATCTAATAGGTACTCGTAAGTATTCGGGCTCACCTGCTTCGTTATGTCCCATTTGTACGGAGAAGTTATTAAACAACCTTAAAAATTGTTGTATGTATCTTCGTATCTGCTTGTCGTAAAAATATTGCATTATGCTGGATCCGTGTCTTTAGGTTTAATTGCTTGACTAAGCCCTTCTGCCCCTTCAATAGTTTCACCATCGATAATTGGATCTTCTTTGTTATTTGTAAAATCCCAAGTAGGATAAGTTGATTTTTCCCACTTATTAGTTTCATCATTATCAAATCTTCGTTGCCATTTCTGTCCGGTAAATTCGAACATACGTTTTGGTGAAAAATCAGAACGTATAACAATATCTCCGATAGCAGGACTTGCTGGAAATTGTGTAACTTCTGATATTGCTTCGCCCCAATCATCTGTTGCATTCCATGCACCAGGATATGTTGCATTTGCTAAGTGTTTATTGTCTGGCTCATTATCTGGATTTTCTTTTACTGCCGCTTCTACAATCTTATCGCTAATTTCAATTTCTTTTGTGTATGTTGAAAGCATGTTTTTAAGGCTTTCGTCATCATCATGTGTACCTAATATATCCTTGTATTCCTGTGAATCTATTAGTGGACTACATTTTACACGCCATATATGAGGATACCATGTTTGTGAAAAGCCTTCAGATGCCCTATTAGCATCTTGCACAATGTAAAATTTGTTTATTGCTTTTGCTTCAGAATCTAATAATAAATCATCACGTAAATGCGGAAGTTCAAAAACATCTCCGGGCATTATTTTTCTGCCCATAACATCAACCATTGTATTAAGATGAAAGTTCATATATAATACATCAGCAGTAAGAAAAAAGCCAAATTGACTTAAATCAAAATCATTATCGCCTACATTATAAATTCCACGTAAATCATAGATATCTACGTCGTATTTTCTATCACGATTCTCTAAAAATAGTAAATCTTGTATAATAGTTTCCTTAGTTGCTTTATCTAAAGCACCAGGATTTTGTATTACAGGATCATCATCATGTATTTCTTCAACGCCAATGTACTTGTGAATAAGTATTTCTGTGCCACCGACTAAAAATTGCTCGGCAATAGTCTTATCCATAAAGTAATAATCGTTCGTTTTCGTTGGCTTATATAAACTTAATCTAGGCATATAAATATTTATCGTAACCAGTCTATTAAGATTTCATGTTAATTCAAGCCTTTGGAACTAGTAATACATTTGGATGTTGTGGTGATTACGAAGCCATGGATATACAGAAAACATGGCCATATGTACTTGCAAAACAAAAAAATGTAGATGTAGAAAATTTATCTTGTATTGCTATTACAAATCAGGAAATAGCAATAATGTTGGATTATTATATTAAACCAAATAGTACAGTAATAATTGAACTTAATCATCCTACTCGACCTAGGGCAAGTATAAGTTTTGATGGACTATCTTCTCCTAATAATATTACACATTTGCATGAAGAATTAATGAATCAAAAGTTAGTAACAAGAGAAATATTTGAATCTGGTGATTATCCTTTTGAGAATAATAACTTACCAGGATTTTATGTTCCTATTGCTCCTTCATGGTGGAATAAAGGTTGGGGTTCTCCAAATAGTATTAATAAACGTGTTAGAGGACATATGAAGGAACGTGGACTTGAAGAATACACTGATGAAGCAGAACGATTAGCAAAAGGTGCTTCTAAACATTGGATTTTTAGCACAAGTTTTGTTGTAGATCAGTTTGCATTAATTTGTATGATGAAAGCAATATGTGATAAACATAATTGTAACTTTATATTTTTTGGTTGGCATGGTGATTTTAGAGGTAATATACTTCCAGGATGGCAATCTATAATAGAACAACATGTTCCATCTAGTTTACTTAAAAGTGTTAAAAAATCTTACTTTAATGATTTTAGTAAAGAATCGTGGGATACAGAAACATGTTCGTGTGGACATCAAAATGAAGTTGTACATGAATTTGTTGCAGATAAGTTAAAAGAGATATGATATTAGAAATAGAAGCAACAGGTATTTGTAATGCACAATGTCCTTTTTGTTCTAGGTTTACATTTGATCGTAATACGTTAGACATATATAATAGAGCAGAAATACTATCTAAAGAAATATTAGATGTTGATGCTTTTGATAACTTATGTCGTTCACTTAACGAACCTTATATTGAATTTGATTTTCAAGGATCATATGGTGATCCTATGGCTCATCCGCATATTTTAAAACTTGTAAAGTCTGCTTCACAAGTTAAAAATTCTATAATTGACGTTAAAACAAATGGATCATTAAAGCACGAAAAACTTTATAAGGAATTAGCAAAGTATTTGAATACAAAACAACGAAAAATGTTTTTTTCTGTTGATGCATTTGGAACACGTAATTCTATATATCGTCGAAATACGGATTGGGATAAAATTGTAGGGAATATGAGAGCGTTTTCTGAATCTGGAGGAAAAGGGGTTATAAAAGGAGTTTTCTTTGAACAAAATATGGACGATTATAGAAAGTTAGAAAAACTTGCAAGACGTTTAGGATTTGTGTCTTTCTTTATTCATCCTAATAGAGTACAAGAGAGAGAAGAAAGAGATTTAATTTTTAAAATACCAAAAGATTACAAACTAAAAGATTATGTTGATATGCCATCTGACTATGTTCAACATTTTAAACATTATAAAACTGTTAAATGTAGGCACATTGACGATGAGTATTATTTTATTGGATCTGATTCAAAGGTGTATCCATGTTGTGATTTATGGGGTGATATGGTTGAAGAGGATCCTAGAGTACGACGATTAAGTCAAATAGTAACCTCAAGCAAGTCTAATGAAATAAGTCTTAAGCATCACTCGTTTTATGATATAATTCTAAGTGATAGGTTTAAAAAATTAGACAATACAATTAAAAATAAACCAAATTTATTATGCAAAAAGAATTGTGGAGATGAATCGGATAAAATGGATGCAATTTTTAAAATTACAGCAAATACATAATTTGGTTGACAAGTCCTAGTAAATAACGTATACTATAAAAATGAAAGGGGAGGCTGAGCATAGGTGAGCTCAACAGACTGTAAATCTGCCGGCTGAGCCTGTGATGGTTCGACTCCATCTCTCCCCACCAAAATTAGAGATTAAAATGGAATTAAAAATAACAGGAAACGTATTAATAAAACATAAGAAAGTACCAGAATGTGAATGGTGTGATAAGGCAAAAGAATTATTAGAAAGTAAAGACATTCCATTTACAACGATAGAATCAGATAAAAAGTTATTTGGAGAATTATTCCGAGTAACAAACAGTGGTAAATTGCCACAAATTATAATGGACGGCAAATATATTGGTCAGTATAACGAGTTGGAAGAATACCTTAATAATTAGCGGAATATTATTTGTACTTGCATGTGCTCCAATGGAAGAAGAATATCCTCCTAAATGGGTAGTTGCCTCACAGTATCTACCAAGAGAAAAATTGAGGAATATGCAACAAGCAGGATTTTTTGAAATAGGAGGTTCGATATATTCTCATCATTGTGATTCTCATGGTAACATGATAAGACACAAATATGACGAAGAAGGTAAACTTTGGAAACAAGTAAAATATGAAACATTAGGATGTGTTGAATAGAGGCTGGCGTAGCTCAGTCGGTAGAGCAATTGATTTGTAATCAATAGGTCACGGGTTCAACTCCTGTCGCCAGCTCCAAGGAATGTAGTAGGCTCTCGTCTCCGATCCTACACATAAAATGAAACGTAATAGTGGGTTTCCCCTTACGACGAATAAGGTTTTTTCGCCACTTGCGGGGGATGGTAGCGCCATCCTGACAGAGTTAGTGAGACCGCCAGGCTAGGAAAATAGAGGGAGTCGTCCCGAGTCTAGAATTCCTGGCGCCTAACTCTTTTTACATTACGTTTAAGAAAGGAATAACATGTTGTTTAACGTAAATGTTAATACATACCCTACCGGAAGAAGTCCAAAAGGAAAATTTTACTTTGGCGAAAATACGTCTAAATTATGTAAAGATCGCCCTAAAGATTGTCAAATAGGCAATATGTTGGATTATGAACAATTTGCTGAAAAAATGAAATCATGTGATTATGAACATAAGAGTATGTTTCGTACATGCGGAATAGATTTTAATGTTGCAACCACAAGTGTAATCCATGATAAATTTGTAGGCAATATGTTTTCATATACAAAACTTAATAGTATGCCATCATTAACAAATGATTGGACAATTTATCATAACATGGAAATTAAAACTAATCCAACTGTTTATATTAATTTAGATGAGAAAGAAGTATTAATAGCAGGCACAAGTTTTCTTGGTGAGATTAAAAAATGTGTATTTACTATCATTGGTTATTCAATGCCGTTACAAGGACGTTTTCCAATGCATTGTAGTGCCTTTGAATATAACGATAATACTGCATTAATGTTTGGTTTAAGTGGTACAGGTAAAACCACATTAAGTGCAGATCCAGAATATCAATTAATAGGTGATGACGAAATTGTTTGGGATGAAGCAGGACTTACATATGTAGAAACTGGCTGTTATGCTAAAACAGACGGTCTTAATAGAGAAACACAACCAACAATTTTTCAAGCAATGGATAATGCAAAAAGTCTAGGAATGATAATAATTGAAAATGAAAAAGAGCCAAATGCAAGAAGCAGTTATCCTATTCATTGTGTTCCAAATGCAATAACTAATAAAGCATTATTTGATCACCCAAAAGATGTATTCTTTTTAGCATTAGATGCAACTGGTACATTACCAGCGGTATCAAAAATAGAAGGAATGGGTATTAGAAAACTGTTTGAAACTGGTTATACAAGTAAAATGCCTGGCACTGAAGATGGTGTAAATGAAATACAAAAAGTATATTCACCTTGCTATGGCAGTCCGTTTATGCCACTGCCTGTAAAAACATATAGTGATTTGCTAATGGATAGGGTTACTGAAGAAGATAGTAACGTATTTTTAGTTAATACAGGAATGGACAAAACAGGCAATCGATTTCCACTAGATAAAACTCGTGCATGTATTAAACAAGCAATAAATGGCGAGTATACTACAAACGATATTGAATGGACTAATCCAATTCAACCATGTAAAGTTGGAACTATTCAGTTAAAAGAACTTGTAGGCGTGTAGTTCAGTTGGTTAGAACGCCACTCTGATACGGTGGAAGTCGTTGGTTCAAATCCAACCACGCCTACCAATGAATAACCTACCACCAAATATAAATTTGTAATAAAATCACTCCTATTACAATTAAATTTATTATTAGTACCATTTAACAATCCTATAAAAATGGGTTGCGGTCTTTCTTACTGTTCTGAAAAATGCTTGGGCTTTCTTCTTATTGTCGAAATGTTTTTCTTTCCTCTCAAATCCTTCTTTCCACTTTACCACATAATGTTGTGGTGGAATATGAGCAAAGATATCATGTTCTATAATTCCAAATTGGTTTACCCAATAGTGTCTCGCTTCCCAAGTTTTATGTCTATAATAATCATGATACATTTTTACCCCTATACTATAAGTATTGCACGTTTCATGCAAAGTATTAAATAATAGTAAAATATTTTTAAAAAAGGAAAAATGGAATTGAGGCTTGCGACGCTTGAAGAAGCAAAAGAATTATGTACTAAAGATCCAGTAAGACCAAATATACCACATTGGTGGAGAGTCCAACCGCCACATCGTCGAATGTATGTTAATGAGTTTTGTTATTTTAGCACGTCAGAAGATAGGTATCACAATACAATAGATGCAGTTTTATGTGTAGCACTTTTGAATAATATTCCTATTTCTGAAGAAGAATTATTACAATCTGATGTAACTGGCCCTAATGCAATTTTTTATACTGTATGGTCTAACCGAAAAGGCGCAGGAAGAACCATTATTTTTGATGTGGTAGATAAATTAAAAAGCGAAAGTAGAACCAAAGTTGAACGTTTTGTTACTTTAAGTCCTAAAACTGAAATGGCAATGAAGTTCCATTTGCGAAATGGCGCCAAATTGTTGCAAGAAAACGAGACAACTAACAATTTTGAATACTAAATAATACTGTTATATCGAGGTATTATGGACTTATTTGCAATTAATGAATTAGTGATGATGGGCGTAGTAGCCTTCTCATCGACGTTTATATTTTTATTCAATTACAGACAAGATAATAAAGACAAATATCAAGGCAATAAAAGTCTTATTGTATTTGACTGGTTTATAAATCTTGGTATGGCAGTAACAGGATACTTACTCATATCGATTGTTTTTTCAAATATTCCACAACTTGCACCTTATGCAAGTTATAAATATCCGGTTGGATATTTGTTTGGGCTAACATCAAATGTAAGTATACCGATAGTTTTGAAATGGTTTCAACAACAAATTACCAAAAAACTTACGCAAATCGGAAAAGCAAAGTAAATTATTAGGTCGTCATGGCAGAAGCGAAAAAACCAAAAGATACTGTAGAAGCAAAAGTAACTACAAACGGTGAAGAAGAAGTGAAATTTGAGCCAGTTAAGCAAATTGAAAGTGAGACGTTTGAATCTGTCAAAGGAATCAAAACCTTAGACTACATCATCATTGCTTTGTTAGCATGGTTAATATTTTTTCTTATTCCTGACATGCAAGAAAAAGTAAATTGGATCGAGAAAGATTTGAACTCAGTTTTAGTACAAAGCGAACGATATAAGGCCGCAACTAGAGTAATGTCAAAAGGCAACGAGTGTGCCGGGTGTCATTTAGATCCAGATCATTTAATTTCGGGTTTGCAAGCAACTTATCCCAGTTTTGCAGACTTAAAAGGATTTATGTCTGTAGGGCACCAAAAATATTACACTATGACAACACCTATATCCGACGCAGATTTAATGGAAATATATAGGACGTTGAAGTAATGTGGTTACCCATTGGGAAGATTATAGCAACAATTATTATTTTGTTAACAACGACTGCTGGCGAAGCAGGTAATCCTGCTGACGAAATAGCCGGCTATCCTCCTGGAAAAGCATCTAATGTTAATTACTACAGAGATAAATTCGAACAAGTAAAGCAAGAACTTGAGAATTTAAAAAAAGAACATGCAAAGCATGAACCTCCTCCTTATAAAATGGGCGAGGAATACACGCCTACATACGGACAAACAGTAGAACGTATCCGTGAACGTGGAAAATTATTATGTGGATCATATGATAATGTTCCTGGTTTTAGTGACCGCCAAGCAGGTGATCATTGGGATGGGTTTGAAATAGATATTTGTAAGGCAGTTGCTATTGCCGTTTTAGGTGACGACTGGCAAATGGAAACAGTCAAGGTTAATGGCAAAACTCGATTCGAAAAATTATATGACGGATCTATAGATATCATTGCCGCTACAACAACTTTTACATTTTCACGTGATGTTGAATGGCGTAT
>MPLU02313999.1_pt1 | contig 16811 bp, 8 predicted proteins | sample 1617381 | NCBI WGS metagenome assembly MPLU02 (sample SAMN05944801, study PRJNA350692) | marine metagenome | biome: marine; feature: ODZ; material: water; isolation source: 90 m water sample filtered on 0.2 um supor filter | place: Pacific Ocean | collected 2012-04-08 | depth 90m m
ATATCAATCCCAAGAGTCACACGAAAGGAAAAGGTTCGCTGGAGTACTTAATAAAGGACCCCAAGACGACGGCGAAGTTTGCACATCTTATAGATAAGAAAGGCCAATGGGTAACCCGAAAGGATGTGTGGATTCGTTACGAAGACCGTCAGGATGGGTTGCGCCCTGGCTTTGGAGCACGCAATACCACGATCGGTCCTGAATTGGGATTTGGCACAATAGTGGGTGACGCAATTAAAGAACCGGTGCTTTTAATTAAGACTTGTTGGGGAGGTAAAAGTATCATGGTGGATTTTCGCTCTCCCAGTTCCGGCATGCCACCCAAGACCATAATGGAAAAGATGTTAGGCGGTATGCAACGGCGTGAACCCAAGGCCACCATGAAGGATGTGGAAGCAAAAGTTGGTTTCTATTACCGCGAGATGTTAAGTGGAGTATCCCAAACCCTTAAGGATCTTAAAAAATATTACCCCGCCTATGACGGTAAAGGCTATGAAGTGGTGGGGTTTGGCTGGCATCAGGGTTGGAATGACGGCGGCAACATGGATAACGTGAATGCGTATGAGGAAAACTTAGCCAACCTGATTAAGGATATCCGCAAGGAATGGAAGAGGCCTGATCTACCAATCGTCATTGGAGTAAGCGGGTTTGGAGGACGCAAACAATCAACGGACCGACGACTAGGCATTATTGCTGCCCAACACGCGGTGGCCAAGCGCAAGGAATTCAAGGGAACCGTCGCCAGTGTGGAAACCCGGGATTTTTTCCGCCCAGCAGAAGAATCCCCTTCGCGCCAAGGATACCACTGGAACAGCAACGCCGAAACCTACTACCTTATCGGCGAAGGTATGGGCAAAGCCATGATGAAACTGCTTGAGAAAGAATAATCGAAAACGGCCAGTTGCAGTTGATGATTGGAAAATAGAATTTTCCCCATTACCATTCAGATCGTTCTTAACGGACAATTCATGAGAGGTTTCACTCATATAATCCTGATAGGAGGATTCGGCCTTAGTACGGTTGCAGCAGATATTCAGCCGGTGGCAAAAATTCTGGATTCACGCTGCCTGGATTGCCACGACGCTGAGACACGCAAAGGCGGCATTAATCTCACAAAACTATTGGCTGCAGACAACCTGAATGAACCCAAGATCGCAGCCTTATGGGAAAAGGTTGATCAAGTGGTCCGCACCGGGGAGATGCCACCAAAGAAAAAGAAGCCTTTGACTGCTCCTGAAAAGACGCAGCTAGCCAAATGGTATGAACTCACCTATGTGCTCAAAAACGGCAGGGAACACATTGGCCAAACACCACTTCGACGCTTAAGCCGCTATGAACTCATTAACACGCTTGAGGATTTATTACACATCCCCTTAAAACAACCCTACGTTTTTAGCCCGGAGGTTCCGGCTCTACTCCCCTCCACACTCGAAACAATTTTACCACCCGATGCACCGGGCGAATCAGGTTTCCACAACGATGCCGCACATTTGGCCGGCTCCAAGCCGCCGATTCTGGAATATGCCCAAGCTTTTGAATATGCACTTCGCAAGTTTGAACTGGATCCCGAAGCCCGGAACAAGGTGTTTGGATTTAATGAAGAGCCAAAGACTCTATCTGAGACTGCCGCCAAGAAAATATTGCAGCGTTTTACTCGGCGCGCATGGCGCGGTTACCGAAACGAGGAAAACAATCAGGTAGTCTGGAACGCCTACCAGAAACAGCAAAAGAACAAGGCTCCTGTGCCTGCGCTTTTGCGCGCGATGAAAACCGCGCTGCTATCGCCGGCATTCATTTACCGGATGGAAACCATCAAGGATCAAGACACCCCGTATAATATCAGCGCTTACGAACTTGCCAGTCGTTTGTCGTATTTTCTTTGGGCGAGCATGCCTGATGAAGAACTCTTCTCGCTGGCTGAGAGCGGACAACTCGCAAAAGAATCGGTTTTATCAGCACAAATTGACCGACTACTCAATTCGCCCAAGCGACTTTCGCTTGCTGAGGATTTTGCCGGCCAATGGTTGGGCTTTAGTGAAATTGTTTCCAACCGGGTATTCTACCGGAATCAAAACTGGAACCGTGGGGTTTATGATGAGGTATTGTTTTTCTTTGATGAACTCATTCGGTCAGACCGAAGTATTCTGGAAATCATCGACTCGGACTGGATCTACCAGAGTAATTACACCGGCGTGCGTGCCGGTGGATCCAACACCACATTACCCCCAAGATATGAGGATATTTTCAAATGGCGAAGACAACGACCCAAGGGCATCCGCGAAAAATTCTATGAGCCGCCGCGCCTTATCAAAATCAAGAATGATCAACGGGGCGGTATCATTACTTCAGTTGGCATCCTTCGGGTCACCTCAACCCCGAAAAAAACGAACCCCGTTCGCCGTGGCGTTTGGTTGCTGGATAAGATTATGGGCCGGCAAATGCATGCGCCGGAAAACGTGCCAGCTCTCAGTAAAAGCCAAAAAGTGGATGGGAAACGACTCGTTGATCTTGCCGATATTCTAAAAGCCCACACCAGTAAGGCTGTTTGTATTAGCTGCCACAAGCATATCGATCCCATTGGTTTGGGTTTGGAAAGTTATGATCCCTATGGAAAATGGCGTACCACCTATAGAAACAACAAAAGACCCGTCAAAGCCTCTGGCCAGTTTCCCAATGGAGACCCGTTTCAAAGCCCCGGGCAAATGAAGGAGATTTTAGTCAATGAATATCAGAAGCCGATCGTCAAAAATATTGCAGAAAGAATGCTATCCTATGCGATTGGCCGCAAAATTGATCCACACGACCGGCCAGTAGTGGAAAGAATTTGTGCTGCACTTGAGGAGAATGAGTTTAGAATGAACACGCTGATTCGAGGTATTATCAGTAGCCCGCAATTCCAGAGCCGACAAGATTAACCATGAGTAAAGAGTCCTACCTTATTCCCAGACGCACCTTCCTGCGTGGCATGGGCGCAGCCTTGGCATTGCCGTCTCTGGAAATTATGTCCCCTGCGTTAAGCTACGGGAAGACTGCCCCAGCAAAGAAAGCGCTGCGCACGGCTGTCCTCTTCAAGGGGGCCGGCGTTAACCCCACCTCATGGGATATCACCGGTGCAACTGAAACTGAATTCACGCTCTCAAAACTCCTCAGTCCTTTGGAGAAGAATAAAAAGGATATCGTTATTCTCCGCAATATCGACACTGACCAGCGCGCCAATGGCGGCCACCCGCACGTGACAGTCACGTTCATGACCGGGCAACTTCGCAAATCGCGCCTTATCCAAAGACACTCCTTTGACCAGGTAATTGCCGACCATGTTGGCCGTGAAACACCGATCAAGTCATTGGCCCTTCGAAGCGACATGTACCTGGACGGGAACGACCCTTCGGAGAACTTCATTTCTTTCGACGCCGAAGGCAAACCACTACCGGTCGAGGACAAGCCGGAGGTCCTCTTCAACCGCCTCTTCAAAGGTTTTCATAACGGCGACTTCCGCAAACGTACTACCAGTGTGCTTGATGAGGTGAAAGACAGCTACGCGGCCATTACGCGAAAGGCAAGCAGTCAGGATAAGCAAGTACTGGAACAATACCTCCAGTCAATACGTGATGTGGAGCGGGATATCGAGAAATTCAAAACACAGAACAACCCAGCACGTGAAGCGAGACTAAAGGAGATCAAACCGGTCCCACCGGCCAATAATATTGGGGAACGCACCCGTGCCATGCTCGAACTCATGGCACTGGCGTTCTGGACGGACATGACCCGGGTATGCACCCTAATGATGGCCCACACCGAAAGCCGGTCGACCTTTGAGTTCCTGGGGATCAATGATGAGCTTCATATGCTCTCTCACTTTGTCCGCACCCGGAATCGTTCATCGGGATTATCGGGGTATGACAAAATAAACCACTGGTACATCCAGCAGTTTGGCCGGTTTATTGATCGACTCAAAGCGCTCAAGGATTCTGAAGGTACTGTGTTTGATAATTCGGCTATCTTATTTGGATCAGGCATCAAGCATGGCGATTATCACTCGGTCAGTGATCTGCCCCTGGTTTTGGCCGGAGGCGGAGGCGGCAACATTCTACCTGGCCGTTATGTGGAATACCCCAATGAGCCGAATGGAAACCTCCATCTAAAACTCATGGAAATCATGGGAGTCCACCGTGAGCAATATGGCAATTCCACGGGTGTGCTCACGGGCATTTCAGAGAAAGCCAATCTTGCCCCACGATATATTGATGATGGCACTTGGAAAATTGTAAAGGAAACAGGCAACAAGATAGAGATTAAGGGCATGCTCAAGATCAGCGTAAAAGCCGACGACCTAAACCTTTATCTGATACAACTCTCCAACAAACAACAGCTGGAGATTCGACCCAGTTTTGGAAATGTTCACAACCTAAAACTGGACGCCTGCGTCGGTTCAGTGGTGGACTTGGAAGGTGAATTCACAATCAAGGATGGCAGGAAAATCATCACTAAAGTCACTCGCTGCAAGCGACTCTAGGACACCCTACAGTTATCGCATTTCCTTTTGTTTCGCTCTCTGAAGCACCCATTCCCTGTAACTTAATCGCATAATTAACAATTCCTATTTATTAGGAAATAGAACGGCAAAAACGATACATTCCCTTCCTTGTGCAAGAGAACGATCTTAAGTAACCTCTCTAGCAATGTTCTTGCGTAAGACAGCGCTGATGATGGTGGGAATCATATCCATTTCCGCCACGGCCGGTGAGGTGGATTTTAACCGCGATGTGCGGCCCATCCTTACCTCCAACTGCTATCAGTGCCACGGGCCCGATGACAAGACGCGTAAGGCCAAGCTGCGACTGGACCAGGAGAAATCCACGCGAGAGGTTCTGAAGGATATGATGGAGTTCATCTCCAGCAAGGATCCAGAGAAAATCATGCCCCCGCCCAAGAGCGGCAAGCAACTCACCTCTACCCAGATCGAGACGCTGCGCCAATGGATTGCCCGGGGAGCCCCGTGGGATGAGCACTGGTCACTCAAGCCCCTGCGTAAGCCGTCCGTCCCCAAGCTAACTGCTTCCGGGGGAAAATGGGTCCGCAATCCCATCGACCATTTTACCTTCACTAAGCAAAGTCAACTAAACCTCACCCCTTCGCCAGAAGCCGATCCGATTACTCTTATCCGGCGCCTTACCTTCGACCTTACCGGCCTGCCGCCCACGCCCGCGCAAATCGATGCCTACCTCAAGGACAAATCGCCAAATGCCTACAATAAACTGGTCGACCGTTTACTGAGCTCCCCGCACTACGGCGAGCGCTGGGGCCGACACTGGCTGGACGTGGTGAAGTACGCCGACACCTGCGGCTACGACAAGGACAAGCTCAGGCCCAACGCCTGGCCTTACCGCGACTATGTTATTCGCGCCTTCAACGAAGACAAACCCTACACTCGTTTTATTGAGGAACAACTTGCTGGCGACGCTCTTTACCCCAACACCGCCGATGGCATCCTCGGGCTGGGTTTCATTGCCGCCGGTCCATGGGATTTCATCGGACACGTTGAAGTGCCCGAGACCAAGATTGACGGACGCATTGCGCGCAACATTGACCGCGACGAGATGGTGAGCAACACGCTCAACACCTTCACCAGTTCCACCATCCAGTGCGCGCGCTGCCACACCCACAAGTTTGACCCCTTCACCCAAAGGCACTACTACAGCCTGCAATCGGTCTTTGCAGCGGTGGACCGCGCTGAGCGCCCCTATGATATCAATCCGGGAACCATAAAAAAGAAAAACGAACTGACAAGCCGGATTGCCGAGCTAAAAAAACAACTAGCCGCACTGGATGCCCAAATAAAGAAGGAAGGCGGCGCGCAGGTGGCGGCGCTGGACAAAAAAATCGCCGCGCTTAAGCCCAAGGCAAAGCTGAAGAACAAGGGCGTCGAGTTTGGTTACCACAGCGCCATCGTCAAAACAGCCAACCAAACCAAATGGGTGCAAGTGGATTTAGGCTCAACAACCGACCTGCGCCGCGTGGTGCTACGCCCCTGCCATGATGACTTCAATAATATTGGTGGCGGCTTCGGTTTCCCCATGCGCTTCAAGGTGGAGGGAGCTGCGACAGCAGATTTCAAAAACCCCATCTCCATCGGCGATGAAACCCAAGCCGATTTCCCCAACCCCAATATTGCGCCGGTAGGCTTTGCCACCAAAGCCAAGGCACGCTTCATCCGCATCACCGCCACGCGTCTGGCCAAGCGCTCCAATGATTATATCCTGGCAATATCCGAGCTTGAAGCCCTTGATATCACTGGCAAAAACGTCGCACGCAACGCAAAGGTGAGTTCACCTGACTCCATCGAAGCCCCCAAGCGCTGGCGCCGGGCCAATCTCACTGATGGCATCTACCCCATTGCCGGTGATGCATCGGCCATTACCCTCATGCAGGAGGTCACCCGCCAACGCCAAACGATTCTGGCAAAACTGCAGACGCCTGAACGCAAGGCCAGACGAAAACAAATTCAGACCGACCTAACCGCCGCACAAAAAAACCTTAAGGGGTTGCCCGCAGGAAAAATGGTTTATGCCGCTGCCACCGACTTCAAACAGCAGGGGGGCTTTAAACCCACCAAAGGTAAACCGAGGGAAATAAAGATTCTCTATCGCGGAAACATCCTGGAACCGCGCGAAGGCGTTCAGCCCGGCACATTGCCGGTCTTTGGAAATAAAGAAACTGATTTCAAACTACCAAAGGATCATCATGAATCAGCGCGGCGCACGGCACTGGCCAAGTGGATCATCCGTCCCGATCACCCGTTAACCTGGCGCTCCATCGCAAATCGTATATGGCTCTGGCACTTTGGCCAGGGGATCGTGGAGTCGCCCAATGACTTCGGCCGCATGGGCCAGTTACCCAGCCATCCTGAACTACTGGACTGGCTGGCCTGCGAATTTCGCGACCACAACAGCAGTTTCAAGCACCTGCACAAACTCATCGTCACCAGCGCCACCTATCGACAGTCCTCAAAGGTGCGGCCCAAGTTGGCAACAAATGATTCAGGTAACCGCTACCTATGGCGCATGAACCGCCGCCGCCTTGAGGCCGAGGAACTGCGCGATGCCATCCTGTCCACCAGCGGCGCGCTCAACAAGAAGATGGGTGGTCCTGGTTTTTATTTATTCAAACTGGAGAAGACCACGCACTCACCCCACTACGAGTATCACAAGTTTGACCCGGCAGATATCAAGAGCCACCGACGCTCCGTCTACCGGTTTATTGCACGCTCCCAACCTGACCCCTTCATGACCACCTTGGACTGTGCGGATTCCAGCCAAAGCACGCCGCAACGCGACGAGACTCTCACGGCCTTGCAAGCCTTGAGCCTGCTTAACAATAAGTTCACCCTACACATGGCTCACCGTTTTGCAGAGCGACTGGAAAAGGAATCCAAAACCTTAAAGGGACGCATTCGCCGCGCGCACCTGCTGACGACCGGTCGCCCGCCTACGCTCAGGGAAATGGACGCCTTGAACACCTACGCCCAACAACACGGCCTCACCAATCTTTGTCGCGTGCTCTTTAACCTGAGTGAATTCAGCTACCTTGATTAGAAAGACGATCCATGACTTCCAATAAATCCGCATTCGCCCACAATCAACCGGCTACATCGGTGAGTCGGCGGGATTTTTTGTGGCAATCAGGTGGTGGACTGGGCGGGGTGGCTCTAGCCTCAATGCTAGGGAAAGAACCTTTATTGGGCAGTGGAATCTTAAGCGGCACACTGCACCACCCTCCCAAAGCCAAACGGGTGATTCAGCTTTTCATGGGGGGTGCAGCAAGTCATTTGGACACCTTCGATTTCAAACCTAACCTTATCAAATATCACGGCCAGAAGAGTGATTTTGGCGAACATGTCGAGGCTTTCCAAAACGGACTCGGCCCATGGATGCGTTCACCTTTTGAATTTAAGCGGTACGGCCAAGGAGGAAAACATCTCTCTGAAGCAGTTGCTCCACTGAGTGAAGTGGTCGATGAAATGGCTTTTGTGCACAACCTCGTAGGCAAGACGGGAGTTCACAGCCAAGCAACTTATTTGCAAGCCACTGGCTTCCAGCGCCCCGGCTTCCCCGGAATGGGTTCCTGGGTGAGCTATGCACTCGGCAGCGAGAACGAGAACTTACCCACCTTTGTCGTGCTTCCCGACCATCGCGGTTACGCCTCCAACGGCCCTAAGAACTGGGCCGCCGCTTTCCTTCCCACTCATACTCAAGGCACTACAATCTTCCCTCAACGGGAAAACCCCATTCCCGACCTGCACGCCAAAGCCGGATTTGTAACAAAGAAAAGCCAAGAAGAGGGCTTCGCTCTTATTAAGCAGCTCAATACTGGTTATGCAAAAACCCGAGCAGGAGACAACCGTCTGGAATCCCGTATCAAGACCTATGAACTAGCTGCACGGCTACAACTCTCGGCGACCAAGGCATTGGATATTTCAAAGGAACCAGAGCACGTACTTAAACTCTATGGCTTGAACCGTGAACAAAAAAAATATTCAAAGGAAATTAACGCAGCCGAAGAAACCGAATACTTCGGGCGCAAATGCCTAATCGCCCGTCGACTTATTGAACGAGATGTGCGTTTTGTCCAAATTTGGTCGGGCAATGACAACAGTTTCCCTCGTCGCAATTGGGATAGCCATGAGGATATAAAACGCGATCATGGGCCTTTGGCTCTGGGTATGGCTCGTGGAACAGTTGGCCTGATCAAGGACTTAAAACAACGTGGGTTATTAGATGACACCATCATCCACTGGACTACTGAATTTGGGCGCATGCCCAGCACACAAGGGAGCAAAGGCCGTGACCATAATCCTTACGTCTTTACCAACTGGCTCTGCGGCGGCGGTGTCCGGGGCGGTGTCACCGCCGGGGAAAGTGACCAATGGGGCTACAAGCCCCTAGACCGTAAACATCCCTCTGAGGTCTACGATATTCATGCCACTATGCTCCATCTTTTGGGGATTGATCACAAACGCCTTACCCTACGAAACAACGGCATCGACCGACGCCTCACCGACGTGCACGGGCATGTGCTGAAAAAATTACTGGCTTAACACGCCAAACAGCCGCTCGACGTGGCAACTCAAATCCGGTAGTTTCCCCACATGCAAACCTCCCTGCGATTGTTCGCCACCCTCTCATTGTGCCTCACAGTATTTACCTCCCAAGCCGAACGTCTGGTCCTTGTGGGCGCCTCTTACGGTAAAAACATTCTCGCCATCACCGATACCAAGGGCGAAGTGATTTGGTCGCACGGGACCGCCGGACCACAGCGCGGCCATACCGGCCATCACGATGTGCATCTTTTACCCAATGGCAACATTCTCTTTCATGACACCTGGACCACGCTTAAGGAAATCACCCTCGATAAGGAGATCGTGTGGACCTATGACTCGGCCAACATGAACGGCAACAAAGGCAAGCGCGTGGACGTGCATGCCTTCGCGCGTTTGGAAAACGGCAACACCATGATTGTCGAGAGCCGCGTGGGCCGCGTGATCGAGGTCGACAAGGCCGGCAAGCTGGTACACCAGTTCCCCCTCAAACCCGGTGGCACCCAAAGTACCCGCTGGGCCCGCCACACACCCAAGGGCACCCTGCTCGTTTGCTCCGAGCAACCCGGTGTAGTAACCGAGTATGATCGCAGCGGAAAAATTGTATGGGATTACCTTATCAACACCCGTGTCTACGGCGCCATCCGGCTGAAAAACGGAAACACCTTGATCGCCTCAGGCAGCGGCAAGAGCGTAGTGGAAGTTTCACCTAAAAAGGAAGTCGTATGGAAAATTGAGGGTAAGGTTCCTGACACTGAAATCGGGCTAGGCTGGATGACCTGCCTGCAGGAATTGGAAAACGGCAACCGCATCATTGGCAACTGCCATGCCGGCGACAAGAACCCACAAATTTTTGAGGTCACCCACAAGAAGAAGATCGTCTGGGAATTTGATGAATGGGACCTGGTCGGCAACGGACTGGCCTGCTGGCAGGTCCTCAATGATGCGCAATCCGCGCTTGTACGCAAAAAGCTCTCCCAATTGAAGTAACTTGATTGGGCACTTGCCCCATAGTGTTCGCGTGTTAGCCTTCAGGGAACACCAAGAGAATTGCCATGCCCACCCGCCGTGATTTCATCAAGTCAACCACCCTTGCCGCCGGCACCACGGCGCTAACAGCAGCCACCACCAGCCAGGCCGCAAAGCCAGACGTGAAAACGAAAAACGACACTTTCCGGAAAGAACTTCTCGAATGCCTTGGTGGCCCCTGGCCCGAAAGCGGCGACCTTAAGCCGAAGAAGCTTAAAACCGAACAGAAGGAAGGCTACCGACTGGAGTGGATCACCTACGAGCTTGAACCGGGCGATCGGTGTCCGGCGATTTTGCTCATTCCCGATGGGATAAGTGACAAATCCACTGCACCCGCCGTTACCATCTGGCATCAACACGCGGGGCAATGGCACCTTGGCAAAACCGAACCAGCAGGTCTGGCGGGCAATCCCATGCACCACACCGGCGCAGCGCTGGCTAAGCTCGGTTACGTGGTGCTCTGCCCTGATGCGCTTTGCTTTGAAGAACGGCAGGACCCGGAAAAGAAACTGACCCGTGGCAACTATGAGCGATTTGAATTCTTGCGTTATACCGTTGCCGGCAAATGCATGGCATGGAAAAACATTTTGGACATGCTCCGCGCGGTGGACTACCTCATCTCGAGGCCCGAGGTGAAGGCAGAACAGATTGGCTGTTACGGCCACAGCATGGGCTCCACCCACACGTGGCTGGTGGGCCCATGGGAACCTCGCCTCAAGGCACTGGTGGGTAACTGTTGCCTGCCCACCTACGAGGGCATTCATCGCACCAAGTTACTACATTGTTTCCCCAATTTCATCCCAGGTATTTACGAGCACGGCGATACACCCGATATCGCTAGCCTTATCGCCCCACGCGCCTTGCACCTGAACCTCGGTGAAAATGATCACGGTACCCCCATCAAGGAAGCGCGTTCAGGTGTCAAAAATATTGCCAAAGCCTACGCCGAAGCCGGCGTGCCCGAGAACTTCTCCTCCTTTATCGAGAAAGAAACCGGCCATGTGCTCTCGGAAAAAATGTGGGCTCATACCAAAAAGTTTTTTGCCAAGCACCTTTCCTAAAAGTATGGCCAAGAAAGTTTACCTCACCTTCGTTGCCACCCTTTGCCTCATGGTCACCTCAGTGACAGCCGAGGAGAAGCACTGGTCATTGCAACCAATGAAGCGCGCAGCGGTACCGGCCAAGGGTAATCCCATCGATTACTTCATTGCCCAAAAGCTGCGCGAGCAGGAGCTGAAACCTTCACCTGAGGCAGACCGGGTCACACTAATCCGGCGCGTAACCCTGGATCTAACCGGTCTGCCCCCCAGCCCACAAACGGTGAAAGCTTTTCTCAAAGACCCCAGGAATACAGAACTTGTTTTCGCCGAGGCGGTTGATGAGCTACTGGCCTCCCCGCGCTACGGCGAGCGCTGGGCACAGCACTGGTTGGATGTGGTGCGCTATGCCGACACGCACGGATTCGAGGTCAATACACCGCGCGCAAACGCCTGGCCTTATCGCGACTACGTCATCCGGGCCTTCAACGAAGACAAGCCCTACAATCAATTCGCATTCGAACAGATTGCTGGCGATTCAGTGGGGGAGCAGGCTGGTACAGGGTTTCTCGTTGCTGCAGCAGTTCTTTTGCCCGGACAGATCGGTAAGGATGAAGCATCCAAGCGAGCCGCGCGGCAGGACTCACTCGATGAAATTATTGTAGGAACGTGCGATACATTTCTTGGACTAACCGTTGGCTGTGCCCGGTGCCACGACCACAAGTTTGATCCAATCACCCAGAAGGACTATTACGCCATGCAGGCCTTCTTTGCGGGCGTTACCTATGGTGAACGTCAGCTTGAAACCGATGCAACGAGGAAAACTCAGGCGACGACTAAACTACTAGCTGAAAGAATTCAGAAACTAGACCTGCAATTACGCTCATTCGAACCGGACGTCTTTTCCGGACGCACCATCTTGATTGATGATGAGGACTCCCAGTTCACCACCCATCTCAAGGCCAAAGAGGGTCACGGCTCAAATCCCGACGGAACGAAGCGCGGTTACGTTAAAGACCCGGGAGATGAAAAGCGTCTACCCAATCTAAGTCGCGGACGTTACACATGGTGGAAACACAAGCCGGGGGAAGATGTATTCACCTACAACCCCACCGTGGCCGGGAAATTCCGCATCTGGATTTCCTGGGGGGCACATGGCAGTGGTGTTCACACGCGCGATGCGTGCTACGTAATCGATCGCGATGGCAATCTGAAGACAAAGAACGACCAGAAGGAAATCGCGAAGATTGATCAGTACTATTTCTCCGGAATTTCCAAAGGCGAAACCGAAAAACGACCGCTCTGGAGCGGCATATACGATGCCGGCACGCACGAACTCACCAAAAAAAGTCGCATCATCCTTCGTGGCGGCAAAACTGGCACGGGAATCACGGCTGATGTGATCATTCTTCAGGAATCTTTGGACTCAGCAGCCAAACTCGACCAACCCCATCTTCGCGCTGCACCCAGTACGATCCTAAACATCGAGAAGTTTAAGCCGGTGAAGGCAAAATATGTCCGCATGACGTTTCACGAAACAATGGACAACTTCAAACACGAGCCATGCATAGACGAACTCGAGGTCTTCTCCACTCTCACCAATTCGGTCAATCTTGCACGAACCCAATACGGCACCAAGGTCACCTCCTCGGGTGCCTGGAACAACAGTAAACACAAACTACATCACATCAACGACGGACAATACGGTAACGATCGCAGTTTCATAAGCAACCAGAAGACCAAAGGCTGGGTACAGCTTGAATTCAAACAGGCCCATCTGATCAACCGCATCGAATGGGCTCGCGACCGGAATTCTCGATTTAGAGATCGGCTCGCTATTCGCTACACTATTCAGGTTGGGTTAACCTCGAATAATTGGCAGACAGTAGCGACCGAGAAGGATCGAATGCCCTTCGGCACGCCTTTCTCCTCCACCCGTTTTACCCACCGACTACTCTCAAAAGATGATGTCATCAAAGCCAACAAGCTCGAGGCTGAACGCAAAAGACTAGTAGTCGAGCGGGATCGTTTAACCAAGCCGAGACTGGTCTACTCCGGCAAGTTCATGGATGCCGAACCAACGTACGTCCTGCGCCGCGGCAATGCCGAACAACGCATGACCCGCATCAATGCACGCGTCCCTTCGGTTCTCGGCGAACTCGGCCTCAATCTCGAGGAGAACGAGCAAAACCGCCGAGTCGCCTTGGCTAAATGGATCACGTCCTCGGAGAATCCTCTCACCGCTCGCGTCATGGCCAACCGCATCTGGCAGTTCCATTTTGGTACGGGCATCGTCTCGACCAGCAACGACTTTGGCCTCAACGGCGCCAAGCCTTCACACCCTGAACTGCTCGATTGGCTCGCCACCGAATTCATTCGCAGCGGATGGTCGATCAAACACATGCACAAGTTGATCATGCTAAGTGATACCTACCAGCAGTCGAGCCGCATGAACGGCGAGGGACGGAAGATCGATGCGGATACCCGTCTACTTTGGCGATTCCCTTCTCGCCGGCTCGAAGCCGAAGCCATTCGCGACAGCATCCTCTTTGTGAGCGGCAACTTGAATCTCGAGGCCGGTGGACCGGGCTTCAGTTTCTTTAAAACCCGCGGCGGCCTCAGCGGTTTCCCTCCGGTGACCGACTTTACCCAAAAGGAATTCCGCCGCATGATCTACCAACACAAGATCCGCATGGAACCCGTGCCCGTCTTCGGTGCCTTCGACGCTCCCAATGCCGGCCAATCCATGCCGCACCGCAAACAATCCACCACTGCAATCCAGGCACTTAATCTCTTTAACAGCCCCTTCGTGAATAACCAGGCCATCACTTTTTCCAATCGTGTCGTCAAAGAAACCGGCGAAGACACGGACCAACAGATCACTCGCGCCTTCCAACTCGCCTTCGGTCGCCAACCCAAACCCATCGAAGCAAAGGCTGCCATCGCCGCCGCCAAGACACATGGCCTTGCCACACTTTGTCGCGTATTGTTCAATAGTAACGAATTCCTGTTCTTGCCGTGAATCACGATCTTTCCAGTCACGGCCGAAGCCTCCTCGATCGCCGCACTTTTCTTCGCCAGTCGGCAACCGGTCTCGGTGCGATCGCGCTCACCAGTCTGTTGAGCGAACAGGGCCTCCTGGCCAACCGACCTAGGATTAACCCAGCCCGGCCACACGCCGTACGACCCCCGCATTACCCCGCCAAGGCCAAGAACGTATTGGTCATCTTCTGTGCGGGAGCCTGCAGCCAGTTGGAAACTTGGGACTACAAACCCGAACTGATCAAACACGACGGACAGCCTTTGAAAAATGGACCGGCGGTGACATTTCAGGGCCCATCCGGCAATCTAGCCCGTCCGCAGTACAAATTCCGCCCTTATGGCCAAACCGGAAAGATGTGTTCAGATATGGTCCCACATCTTGCCTCCATGGCAGACGACTACGCCTTCATCCATTCGCTCACAAGCAAATCGAACACCCACGGTCCTGCTGAAAACTACATCTCCACTGGCTTCACTCTCGATGGCTTTCCAAGCATGGGCGCGTGGATCACCTACGCCCTCGGATCCGAAAACGAAAATTTACCCGCCTTCGTCGCCATTCCAGATCCACGCGGTGTCCCGCAGGCAAGTGTCAACAATTGGGGGCCCGGATTTCTGCCTGCCGTGTTCCAAGGTACTCCCTTCAATTCCAAGCAACCGATTCAAAATCTACAGCCTCCGAAATCCATCTCGAAGAAGACCGACATCGCCGCCCGCGACCTGTTGAAACTGCTTAACGACCAGCATCTCGAACGCAACCCCGATGACGCCAATCTAAGCGCCCGAATCGCCAGCTACGAACTGGCCGCCCGGATGCAGTTGTCTGTCCCAGAGATCAGTGATCTCTCCACCGAACCGAAGCACATCCTCAACATGTATGGCGCCGATGACTCCAAGAACCAAGTCAAGGCTAACTATGCCAAGAACTGTATTCTTGCCCGTCGCCTGATCGAGAAAGGCGTGCGCTTCGTACAGGTCTTCAACGGAGCCTATGCCACCGCCGGCCGACTGAATTGGGATGGCCATCAGAAGCTACGCGAGCAATACGACGTCCACGGCCCGATAATGGATCAACCCTCAGCAGCCCTGATCCGGGACCTCAAGCAACGCGGCCTGCTGCAGGACACTCTGATCCTTTGGTGCACCGAATTCGGCCGCATGCCGATGTTCCAGAAAGGGGCCAAGGGCCGCGACCACAACCCCGGTGGTTTCAGCGCCGTATTGACCGGAGCCGGCATCAAGCCCGGTGTCAGCCATGGCGCCACCGATGAACTCGGATTCAACGCCGTTAAGGACGCCCACCCTTTCCACGACCTCCATGCCACCATGCTCCACCTCCTCGGCCTTGACCACGAAAACCTCAGCGTCCTCCACAACGGCTTCGAGCGGCGGCTCACCGATGTCCACGGACATGTGATAAAAGAGATCCTTGCTTGAAACTGATTGAGCTTTGACACCAGTAGTATGCTCTCTTAGCTTGATGAGTAGCGAACCATGAATTTTGGCATCCATTTTTCCCTCACCGCTGCGCTTTGTCTTCTCTCTTCGCCCGCGGCAGTGGGGGCCGATAAGAAGGCAAAACCCACTGCACCATCGTCGGCATATCATCAACAGGTAAAGCAGCTTTTGCCGGTAGCGTGGTGGTCCTTTGAAGATAAACGGGCGGCCTTGGGAGAGGTGGAGGGGCAGATCGGGTTTGGTCAGGCAGGCCCTAGCTCCAAGCAGTTCAAGTCGTTCACCAAGGATAATCTTGCTGCACGTTTTGGGGATGGCACCAAGGAGGCTACCGGAGTCATTCGGGTGGAGGATATCGGCCCGGGTAGCCAGTTTGACTTTGACAACGGCGATCCCATCACGATCGAAGCATGGATTAACCCGGACAAGGACATAAAGGCGGGCGCCACGATGTATATCCTCGGCAAAGGACGCACCAACAACCGCGGCCAACAGCCCCATAACCAGAACTACGGCTTGCGCATCCTTCGCTCGGGCAATTCAGTCCATCTCAGTTTTCTTTTTCGCAGCCGCACCGTTGGCGCCCACAAGAGCGCCTGGCATCGCTGGGATTCCTCCGAGGGATTTCCGCTCGGCTCAGGTTGGCATCACATCGCGGTGACCTATCTCTTCGGAAAGCCAGAAAGTATTCGGGGTTACATTGATGGCGAACGCATTAAAGGAGGCTGGAATCCTGACTATGCTGGAGCCACCACCCAGCCGCCCATTGTGGATGATGATGACCTCTGGATTGGCTCTTCAATGGGCCGGGTCACGTCCGTGGGTTTCCGTGGTCAAATGGACGAGGTGGCACTGTATCGACGCATTCTTTCAGAGGAACAACTTACCCAACGCTATCCCATCGAGCCCTATATCCCCAAGTTCGTTCAGGGAACGATTAAGCCGGGTCAGGTGCGGATGGAAATAGTGGAAGCCTTGAGCAAGACCAGTTCCTGGCCGCGTCGTTTTGGGAAACCCACAATCAGCTATGATGAGGATGTTTTCGGTTTTTTTCAGGTGCCTAAAAAATACTCTGACTCAGGCGTGCGTGAAGCCTGGTCCAACCCGTTTCTTTTACGCGCGGCGGCAAAGATAAACCTGCCCAAGGGCGAACA
>MPLU02208242.1_pt1 | contig 16750 bp, 31 predicted proteins | sample 1617381 | NCBI WGS metagenome assembly MPLU02 (sample SAMN05944801, study PRJNA350692) | marine metagenome | biome: marine; feature: ODZ; material: water; isolation source: 90 m water sample filtered on 0.2 um supor filter | place: Pacific Ocean | collected 2012-04-08 | depth 90m m
CCTAATCCATGCATTTGTTTTAATCGTTCATCTTCATCTCCCACTCTAGAAATATCTTCTACATCACCACTTAGAACGTTTGGTAATTCATGGTCAGCTCTTCCATCAAAGATATCATCATTTGCCTCTCCATAAACAGGACTTCCTAATGCTTTTTGTGATTTTGTTTTGGGTTCTGAATAACTTCCCCTATAACTCGAATCATCAATACCACCATATACACCATCTTGTAGTTCTCCAAGTCCTTCAGGTGTAATAACCAAATTGAATGTATGATTACCTAGTGTTGAATAATTTCCTTCGTTTTCATCTCTTGCCAATCCTAATAATACCACATCTTTTGCAAGTTTTGCATCTTCCACATTTTTCATATCTCCCCAAGTTCTATCGTCAAATCGTAATCTTCCCCCAGCATCTTGTATTCTTTTCAAGAAATGTCTAATTCTAAAATCTGTTGCTTCTGTAAAATAACCTGTTCCTTTTCCATCTAGGTCTTTTTGTTCTTCTTGTTCCATTCGTTTTTCAATTTCTGAAATTCTTTTATTTTTTTCCTCTTGACTTAGGTTTGGATCGAAACTTATTCTACTGATTGCTTGACTATCTTCTTGCCAACCTTCATCACTTGATTCAGGAGGTTCAATTCCTTCATCTTTTAATGAAGCCATAAGAGTATCAAATCTTTGTTTGTTAGTTTTACCATCTGATCCTACTTCTGGATTATTCATAAAATCATCCATATCTTTTTTCTGATAAGCCTTAAACTCCTCATCGGTCAATTCATTTGCTTTGGATTCTCCCCACCTATCATCTAATGTATAATCCCAATTATCTTTTTGTGACACACCCTGATTAACTTGAAGTCTATTGTGGAATACATCATGCATTCTCGCTTGTGTATCTTCATCTAATGCACTAAAGGTACCATAACTGTGCGAAAATTGATCTCCATAATCTTTTACAAGTTTATCTTGTTCATGTGAAGGTAATGAATTGTACCATGTTTCTACTTCAGCATCCATTATTTCACTTGCTTTTGCTTCTTTTGCTACTGTTCCACCTTCAAAAATTCCATTTGGATTTGGAATATAACCTGTTAATTTTGAATAATTTTCATCATCATCTGCTGTACCAAATTCATCTATTGGTGTTCTTGAACCATCATTTCTATCTGCATTTGGATTATACCATTCTGGTTTTGCATCTACTTTGAATTCAGAATTTACATCTTCTATTGTCTTATCTTTAAATGATTCAAATAATTCTGCCTGTTCTAATTTTTCTCTCAAATATGGTGTAATATCGCTGAATGGAGATTTTGAAACTGCTTTAGAATCTCTCTCACTAAGACCAGATTCTACTGCTATTTCGAACCTTTGTTCGGTAGTTTTTCTATCCCATGATTCACCTACTTTGGTTCTGAAACCATTAATGGTATATTCACCAAAACCCTCTAGTAGTTTTCCGTAATATTCATCTGTCGGACTTGTCATGGTTTAAGTTGTCCAATTTCGTTAATAAGTATTTAAAACAATAAAAACTTTATACGATAGATAATTCGGTCTTTTTACCGAATGATTTTGCCCATTTCATGACATTACACCCACCTGTATTTTCATGAGTGTAATCTAGACAATGATGACATGATTTTTTACTTTTAGGCGTTGTGGTTATACAATGTAAAGTATCACATTTATCTGCAACTCTCATACAATTTTTTCTCCATGTGTCCATATTTCCTCCATATTCTATAACTTCTATTGGGATATCCATAGCTTGAGCATATAATTCCACAAGGGCATTAACACCACCATTAGGATTCTTCATGGTTAAAATTTTCAAATCATCATATCTTTTAGATATCTCGATTATTTTTTCTGTTGCCCTATCTCTTTCAGAATCAGTCATTTTTGTTCCCCTTACGCCCAAAATGGCAATATTCATAATATCTGTATCATCAGGTCATTAATAATTATTTATGCACTTACCCAGTTCCATTCGTTAGTTTGTTCAAGTCCTAACTTTGCATATATTACCGACATTGTTGAATCTTTAGGGTGATTGAATTCTTTCTTTGCTCGTTGCCTTCTATCTACTATATTTTCTGCTTCTTCTGAAGCCTCTACCAAATCTTTTCTTGTAATATCAGTAAAATCATTAACCAACCAATCTGTTTCCCATTCCCTTTCTTTATGAAATGGTATCATCAATTTAGGTGCTGGTTTATTGGTTTTCGGATTTGTTCTATACGTTTCTAATAAATCAATGAATCCCTGTATTGCAGTGGTTTTATCTATTGTAAATCTTCCTACTTCTTCACCATGTTCATCTACTTTCACATCAAATTTGCCAAAAGTTTTTACTTCATTTCCGACAGATTTACAACCTACGAATATACTACTTCCTATTCCCTCAAATATATTACCTGTTTCTCTATTTGCTCCTCCATCTTGAATTACTTTTACTTGAATCTGTCCATAACCCAAATCACCTACACCAATATCACATTTTGCTCTTTTGAATAAATCTACGATATATTCTGCTTGGTCTAATTGATGTTCTGCTGGTCGTCTTTCAATAAATGCAAGATGATATCTATCAGATTTTTTCCAATGAATCATTATTGATATAACCGTCAATGAGTTAGATGGACCACTACCAAAGTCCACACCTAATGCAATTCTTATCTCATGACCATGTTCATCTTTTAATTTGGCAATTTCTTCTGCTGTTGATAATCCTACATTTCTATATGGTTCCATACAAGCCAATACCATTTCCCTTGTGACAGGTCTTCGCATAGCCTTATAGAATTCACCCATAACGTGCATATTCCAAACTGCATTAGAGTATGCCTTTTCTTTCCATTCTAATGAGTATTCTGGTGCGACTTTATATTTTTCAATAGCATCATCCATCGTTAAGGGTATAGTTGGAAATATTGTTTGTGGCATGTGATAACCATGTTGTAGATAATTTTCAGGTTTTTGTGGAATCCATTTTCCCTTTAAGATGTTTTTCAGATATTCGCCTACAACTAATCCATTTTCATCAAATTGTAATTTCTCTCTCCATAATGAATCATCATATTCCCACTTTCTTTGGTCAGTTGATGCCCATAATCTTTCATAAGGACTACCTGCTTCTCCACCAATACCCAATACCTTCAATTTTCCTTTCGTAGCTGACATTGCTTCTCTTACTCTAGGTAAATGATCAATCGCATGATACTGTGCCTCATCAAGAATGGTCAATGCCAATGATTTACCTTCTACTTTTCTATATTCATGGTTATCAGTAGTCATGTAAATAGTCGAGTTATTTTTCATAGAGATTTCCCCTACACTTCCTATATCTCGTCTTGGAAATTGTGCCAAAATAGGATTCTGCAAAAATGTTCCTACCCTCAATCTCTGCGTGGAGAACGTAGTCAAAGATGTTCCACTATGAGTGACATAACAAACTTGCCTTCCATCATTCGCAGTAGATTCACAAGCTAATTCATCAGTACAATATGTTGATTTGTAAACCTGCCTTCCAGCAACCACCATGACAAATCCATGATTGTCCAAATAGACATCTTCCCACATCGGTGCGATTAAAAAATTTCTAGGTCTTCCATCTACGACAGGTCTTGCTTCCTCTATCCACTTTAAACGATTTTTTGGTAATTTCGGAAGTGATTTTGCTAAAATATTATATTTATCAGCACTCTCACTCCAAGCACGTTCAAGTGTCGTCAGTGAATTCCTTAGTTCCTTTTCCGTCCAACTGGGCATAATAATCATCTATGAGGTTATTTTTGACCATCACTTCTTTTACTAATTGGTCTAATGAATCTCTTACTGTCATAGTCATTTCTATTGATGCTCTTTTATCAATCATACCTGCGATATCTTTTGCTATCTGATCCCTAATTGCAAAGTGCATTTTCGTATCAGGTACATTTGAATAATCAATAGTTTTCGTTGTTTCATCTGTTGCCAATCTTTGAATTTTTTGATTAATTTGTTCTTGCAAACTATAAAGTTGTAAAAGTTGTTTATCAATACCAGCTATTGCTCTACGCTTTGCATCATGTTGTTCTTCTGCAAAATCTTTTAGTTGTGCTTCTTTCAATTCATCTGCCCAAATTCTGAAATATTTTGATACTGTCGCAGTAGAGTGACCTGTTGTAGATGCAGTTGCTTCTACACCAACGCCATTCTCAAAATAAAACTTTAATTGTTCTTTGAGTGCTATTTCTTCTTGTAAAGTAGGGCGACCTACCTTTGTTGGTGGTTCAACAGACATTGTATTATTTTTTCACTCTCATCGTATTTAAATTGATTCCATGTGTTTAGTCTTATTCTTTTTGGTTTCACGCCTATACTCAAATCTATCCCACGGAAAGACCACATATTCATCTCCTTCAGTTTCTAATGCGTAAATTAAATTCTTAGGTGCTTTTGCATTTTTTCTAAGAAATAACGTCACATATGTTAAATCTTCACCTAACTTCATGACTTCTTTATACGTTTTACCTGAATCATAAATATCATCAATGAAAATAGACCCTTTAGGAATTTTTTTTGAATCTATAATAATTTCAGAAATATTTAATCTATCGGCAATCAATCTTGCAGGAATAAGACCACCCCTACTTTTCGTGTAGATTTTATCTACACCAAACTCTTTCAATTTAGATTCTAATTTTTGTATTATATTTTCAATCTGCACCCAAGATTTTGTATTCTTTATTTCAGGCGTTAATTCAGAATGAGATAAATTAGGATCAAAATTCACACTCATTAAAACTCCTATTTCTTGTTCTGGAATTCCTGATGCTTTTGCAAGAACGTCTTGTGGAACTGTGTTTTGAACATCTGCTAAAACTTTTCCTGTTTCGACAGGTAAAAGATAACCTCGTTCTCGATTCATTCGGATTGTCAATAATTTTGATTTTACATCATCTACCTCATCACCTGCAATTAAACATGGTATTTTTGTATGACCTAAAGATTTTAGTGCCAAATATCTATGCTCTCCATCAATTATGGTTTTATCTTTCCGAATTAATATTGCTCCAAAAAACGCATTTTTCTTGATATTATCTTTTAATGATTCAAAAATATCAGCTGGCATATAATTAGGATTGTAGTCATTCGGTTTTACCTCCGAAATATCAAGCCATGTAATTTCAGTGTTGAATTCTACCATCTGTTAACATCTCATCTAATTGATCTTGCATTTTTTTATACCGATATAACGTATATTCATGCAACTTATAAATTTTCTCCGGTTCTAGTCGTGTCGTTCCACCTATACAGGTTTTTCCCATTCCACTATATGCGATTGAACTATTAAACTGTGCTCGTCTAATAACGGTAGTTGAATCACATGATGATAGTCTATTATTAAATTTTAACAATAATTCCATAGCCATTACTCCGAATAAATGAACATAGATATCATTAGGTATCATTTTTAATATATCATTAAGGTAATTATGGTAAATTCTTTTATCTCTAATTGAATTTGCACCTAGACCGACCATTTTTGCAGTTTTCAAATATTGTTTCATAATAGATTTATCCTCTCCTTTATGAAATACAGGCATTACATTTAAACCTGAATCTCGCATTTTATTATAATTGGCAATACTTTCAGTAGCCATAGGATCATGTTCAGGGTCCATAACGTCAAGTGAAACAATTTTATCAACTAGATGTTTATGCTCATGACAATAATCAATGAATTTATCCAACCGTACCTCTGCACCGAGATATCTTGCAGAATAAGCTCCAGAATCTAAAATTACATGGGCTTTAGGAAATACTCCTCGAATTTTTTCTATAAGTTTTGCATTCTTATCATACCAATATGAAACTAGAAATGTTTGAATATTTTGTCTTTTATAGATGTCCCAAAAACCACTTGTTGTGACATAATGCATTTTAACCATTTTACCACGTATTCCCCTTATCAGTACAATCCATGTGGCTACCACAGTTAGGGCAACGTAAATGACATGGTTGTAATTCTTCCATACTATGACCGCAAATATCACAAATCTCAGTTGTCGTCATTTAACGCACTCCTTATTTCCATATATCTAACCAAAAAATCGTTATAATGTAAATCAGAATGATTTATTTGCTCATTATATTTTTTAAATCCATTTATGGTCTTTTGAATAGGAATAGATTTTAAATCAAACCCATTAACAAAATAATCATCAATAGGTAAATTGTTATTTTTTAACATACACCATTTCAGAAAACAAGCAAGGCATTTACCACAATAATTATCTTGATAGCATGATACGGTATTTCTAAGTATAAATTCCCATTCTGATGGCATAAAATTGTCCATTAACCATGATAACCATTCACTTTTAGTTTTATGATTTAGAAAATTCACTACGGTAATTTTTTTACCCATGAGATATGTTAATGCCTCACCCATTTTTTCATAAGCAGTTGGATTCTCATCTAGAGTATTCCATTTCTGTTCTATGAATCTATGTTCTCCGAATGGTGCTGAAAACGCAACAGTATCACAATTAAATGCTCCGAGATATGCGATTAATAAATTTCTAGCAGGGATTACAGGATTAACAATATCAGGACTATTTGTATCATCAAGAAGATTAACGTTATACTGTTTTACATTCAAATTATATTTTTTAGATAATATTTCTATTGCCTTAACTTCTTCCTTCTCATAAGGTTGTCCATATCGTACTGTGTATAAAAATAAATCTTCATCTTTATACCCATTATGTTTTAACCACAAATATGTAATCATAGCATCCCAACCACCTGAAAATGCTATCGCAATTTTTGCCATTTATGTGTCCATCTTTACCCTATTAAGAAATTCTGAACGAACATCTGTATCAGAAAATATTCCTCGTAATACCTGTGATGAAACGAATATTTCTGGTCTTTCAATTCCTCTACCAAACATACAACTATGTTGACAATTTGCCACAACTCCTAATCCTTTAGGACTTAATAATTCTTCAACCTTATTGGCGATTGCCTGTGTCACATCTTCTTGTAATGTAGGTCTAGTAGCAACTGAATCTACTAATCTTTGGAATTTAGATAATCCTAAAATCTTTCCATTAGGAATATAACCTATTGAACAATGACCAAAGAATGGTAAAAGATGATGTTCACAATATGAAAATATTTTAATTTGATTTATTATAATCATTTCATCATTAGTCGTAGGAAATGCAGTAAATTTTGAATAATTTCTTTTCGTTTCCATCTCTTTAAAATATTTCAATACACGTTCAGTTGTATCTTTAGGAAATTCATTTCCACCTAAATTATTATACCACGTTTCAACTATATCTGTCATCTTAAACCCAGCACTTCATGTTCTTGTATTTGAACTCTCCAATCTTTTATCTTTCTATCTGCAATCATTTGTGCCATATTTGTTTTATCTTCAGCAACAGGTTGAAATACCTTATGACCATCATAATCTTTGAAATAATCTAGATAAAAATCTAAATCTTTCTTATTCGTGACGACACATTTCACTTCATCTGTATATTGTAATATATCATCTTGAAAATTTTTCTTTGAATATAACATCTTCGGACTACAACAAACCCAATCTATTTTTTTAACTATATCTGAATAATACATTCCAGATGTTTCTATCTGCGTTTTTATCCCTCTATGGTTTAACATCTCTACCAATCTAGTTATATCTTGCTCTAATGGTTCACCACCTGTAATACAAGCCCATTCTACACCACTATCGACCACACGTTTTACTATATCTTCCTCTTTCGTTATTGCTTCTGATTGTTTCCACGTATATTTTGTATCACAAAAATAACAACCGACGGCACAACCTTGCGTTCTTATGAAGTATTGTAATACCCCAACATTATATCCCTCACCTTGAATAGAAACAAATTCTTCATTAATCGCTAACATATTCCATACCATATTTTTCAGTTTCTTGGATATACACGTTAATCTTTTCTCGTTTCAATTCTTTTTTAACTTCATTCGCAACATATTCTACAAACTCTTCCGTTTGACCTAAACCAAATTCAGCAGTAATATTTTTATCTCTCATTTTTCCTATTACGTTTTCAACGCCTTTCTTTACAGTTTTGAAGTCTAAAAATTCATGGTCAAATATTGGAACGGTCACTCTTATTTTACTCGTATGAGTATGAGGAACGGCACAAGCCTTGTCCACCAATTCTGGTCTATCCGAGATCATGTGTGTGAATGTTAGATTTGTAGAATATACTATATTTTTCAATAGTTTGTATGAGTTATTAATCGGTTTTAAAGGTTATGTATGCGTTTGACCTTCAATTTCATTTGGCATTGGAATTTCTAATCCCCACCTACAAGGAACAAGAACACCTGTCACCACTTTAAATGGTGGTTCTTTATACCTATACTTCATATCATAACACCACCTGTTAAAATTCTCATTCATTTCCCAATGAATATCAGAATCATACATTTTATGAACCGATGTAAATCCCTTCTTTCTAGGATGACGTTTCTTTCTCACCTCATTCCTATGCTCAAACATTTTTGATAATTGTATCAAATTATGTTTTATATCAGAATCATTACAATGATCCATATCTCCCCAACCATACATCGTTCCTTTATACATGAAAATTTCCGTACAACCCCATTTCAAATTCAAACTCTTTAAGATTTTATCGTGCACTTCATCATAAGCAAAATCTTCTATAACATCATTACCATCATCATCTAAAAGAAGTGACATATCTTTTGTTCCCTTATTTGAAAAATGTTCATCGTTCCAAGCACATTCAGGTTCATGTTTACTTAATGGTTTATTACAATTACCACATAATTTTACTGCCTTGAATCCATTACTTCTTTCATCTTCTATATTTTTTACTTCATTATTTTTTTCTTCTATTAATTCTTGGAATACCTTCTTTCTTTCTTCTTTAATTTCTACTTCTGAATTTAAGAAAGAATCTAAACTCATGGCAATCGGAATATACTTCTATAATTTGTAAAATCTCTATGTAATTCTTCTGCTTTAACCAATTCTGTCAATCTTGCACGAATTGTTGGTTTTGGTTTATCTGGAAACATTTCATAATAATCTTCCAATGATAATTCATTATAACCACGTTCTTTTGCATCTGCCGTTTTTTCTAATATTCTACTTGGCAAACTCTTTGATTTTTTCTTATGCAGAATAGGTTTTTTATCAGTCGGAAGTAATACTACTGTTTCTCTACCCCTATGAACTAGAACATGATCTCCGTCTTTTATCTTCCAAAATTCCACAAACTCTTTAGGTAATTTTACCTTTCCATTTCTTTCAACTTTTATTAAAACTTCACTCAATAATTATTATTATTTTATAGATATTTATATTTAATTACGGTTCTTTTGACGACTTTGCTTTCTTCAATATTTTTTTATTTTTATCTTTTTTAAATATAATATCATTATTTTTTATCTGCATTTGATATAACTCTCTAAATTTTTCACCTTTCATGGTTCTGCCTAACAACATAACGGCATCTACTTTTTTTGGTTTTGATATTTCATCAGGCTTTGTAAATTTATATGAACGTATTTCTACTTGTCCACAAAACAGATAGGCATCTGGCATATAATCATAAATTAATGGTTTCAATGAATCCATCGGACTTTGATGAAATTTGTTTGGTGGTATGGGCAATACCATATCCTTATCATCTTTTACCATATATAGAACAGGATATGCACGTTTCATTTCTTTACACGCACTAATGTATGCGTTCTCACATATTTTAAACCAATTTTTTACGTTTTTTTTCATTTTCTCTCCTTTTCATGTATTGACTTTTTTTTACTTTCGCAACTCTTCCTGAAAAAAATGTTGTAGATAATTCATCAGAATGTAATTCCCATGCGTGTTCTTTACACAACTGCCACTTTTCCCAATTAATATTCCTATGACCATTTCTGGTAGTTATTTTACAACCTTCATATTTACAATGCATTTATTTTTTCATCTCCTTTCTCATTTTTTTCTTAAATTGATCATACCAATCTACCAAATTATCATACTGACTTAATGGTGTAAGATCCATTATGACCTTAAGTAATTTATTTTCATCTACCTCATTCATCTTTTTGTTTCTTGCCTTTTAGAACTTTTAATATCAGTTTGAATTTTTCATTCTTTTCAGAAATTATAAGGAATCCTTCTTCCCTTTTTTGTGCAATTCCTACTGAACCTGTTTTTCCAATAGATATTATTTTACAAGACCAAAAGAACGTATCATCATGCTCTGATAATATTTGTGGTTGTATTACTTTATAACTTTCATTCTTTTTGAGAACTTTCTCAAAACCGAATTTTGCTACTTGCAATCTAGAACCTATTTTTGGTGCTTTTGCCATACTCTTTTTAATATCTACCTTCTTATTAAATAATCTGTTTAATTTCATTTCTTTCTCAAATCACCATATCTATCTACTCTTTCTTGATTACGTAGTCCGCAAGGATCACATTTGTAATTACGACGTTTATACATGGAGTTCCTTCCACGTTTCTTCCAAACCAATAATGCGTATCTAATCATAAATGGAATACATCTGCCTTTAAGTCCGAATGGGTGTAAGAATATCATTCTGATACACCATGTTAATTGATTTTTATCAAAATCTGTTAATTTTCTCATTTTGAAACATCCTCTAATCCAACTTTAATCAACGTAGGTATTTGTTTCCATGAATCTCTATATTCCTCATCATGTGGTTCAGGAAAACCTATTGTAACTGCTAATTTTTTTAAAGTTATCAAAGCTTCTTTATACTTATCATCACTTAGTAATTTTTCTATTTCATCTACTCGGTCTTGTGTTAGTTCAACCGTATAGAAAACTGCGTGTCGTTGTCGGTTAGTATTTGCTCTAAGAAGTAATGGAAATGATAATCTTTCTGTTTTGACTTTTGCTTCTGAAAAAAAAGATTCTATACCATGAGTATCAGCTATTCCAGAATACTTTTTTAGTAGTCCTTGTTCCCTAAACTCACTTACTAATTTCTCATATTTTTTAGTCATTGTTTAAACCTCTCTTCCCAATATTTTTCTTGCTTAGGAGTGGTCATATACATTTTCTTTGCATATTCAAAACCTACTTTCGTTAATCTGTAAGATACTTCACCATCAACCACAATTTTTTCTACTATGCCTGACATCACTAAATCTTTTAAATCGGCTTCAAAGCCTTCCCAATTTATCATTGTACCACCTCATATTGATCTTTACCTTCTAATAACATCAAGCCAGAACCATTATCCCACTTTACCCATATTTGATGCTCTCCATCATTATGTTTGTGAATTAATTCTATAATGCCTTCATCATTTCGTTTTAAATTAGTATATTTATCATCAGTATAAAGTAATCTAATCCGTTTGCCTGAAAGTGAAAAATCATAATCTTCATATTTTCCAAAACATTCTTTCAATGCTTCTATTCGTTCACTCATCTTAGATACCTCACGATTGCTTTTTGAACTTTATTTTTAATGAAAGTTGCTACTTCTTCACCTGAATCAAATGCAACTGAATTATTCTTTCCGAATAAATCTCTCATTGGTTCATTTACACGATTACCGATAACAAGACCGATTGCTGTATTTTTTCTTAATTGTAATTTCTTCACTTCTCTTTTTGCTTGTTCTACAAGTCCTGAACCATTTGGACCACCATCAGTTAAGAATAATAATAATTTTTTATTTCCATTCATTTCCATTAATTTTGATTTTGAATAAATAACTGCTTCATACAAAGGTGTTGTACCTGTTGTTCTGATTTTATTCACATCTTTCCAATCATCAATATGTTCTACACGTAATGAACGTCCCCAACCTGATGACCAACCTACTCCTAAAACGTTGATTTTCGGATTATCTTGAGTTGCTTTCAATAATGTTCCTACTACTTCTCTAACTGCTCTAATTCTTGCACCGCCCATTGAACCTGATTGGTCATACGCAATTAAGATATCTAGACCTGATTTTTCTTGATTTTGTGTGAAACATAATTTTTCTGCTGATTTTAGGCTATCGACATAACCTTCCATATCAAATTGTCCTTCCTCATCAAGAACATCTCTTGATTGACCTTTGAATTTTCTGAAAAATTTGTGTAATTTTTTAACTAACATATTATCGAGTTTTACTTCTTCGACATCCATACCTTGTAATTTTATATCATCATACTCAACATTTCTAACAAAGTTATCAATATTAAAATCATCATTTGTTTTTAGAGATTTTTCCATTAATCCTTTTTCCAAGATTAAATCATCTAATGCTTCAATGTCTTTTGCTCCTTGCTCTCTAGATTTATCTAAACTTTTTGAAACCTTTAATTTTTCATCTTTACCTTTATACATTTGCATATTATCGAGTAATTTTTCTTGATATTTATCTACTGATTGTAATTCATTGAATTGCTCTTGCTCTTTTTGATAATCTGGATCTGATTCCAATTCTTTTTGTTTTTGCTCTTGCTCTTTTCTTCTTTGTTCTCTTTTCTCTGCTTCTATTTCCTGTTCTGCTTTTAATAATTTTTCAATAATATCTGATGCTTCACCTTTTGTCATATCATCATAAATTTTATCTTCTGGAAATCCTAATTTTTTCATTAAGTTTTCTTGAGCACCTGAATGTGTATCATTTCTCCAAGGGCGACCATCTGTTTGCTCATAATCTTGACCTTCTTGACCTGAATGTTCATTTATAATATCATCAATCGGACTTTGACCACCTTGACCACTTTGACCTTCTCCAGATTGATTACCTTCTTGATTACCTTCTTGATTACCTTCTCCACTTTGACCTTCTCCTTCTTGCTCTTGAGTTTCACCTTCATGTGGATTTTCTACTTCTGGTAAATCCATATCTTGACCTTCTCCAGATTGACCACTGCCTTGTGGGTTTATTCCTACGTTGATTCCACCGACTTGACCTTCTTGACCATCTTCGGATTCATCATCATCCATATCATCATCACTTTCAATATCCGAATCTTCGGATTCATCATCATAATCTTCACTGTCATTTTGACCTTCGCCTTCGCCTTCTCCACCTTCTTGACCTTCTTGCTCATCATCTTCGTCATCATTTTGACCACCTTGACCTTGAGGGCTTTGAGGTATTTCAGGCATAACAAAATCATTAATCCATTTAGCTATATGTTCTTCCCAATACTTTTGGGTTAATAAAACTGCTCCACTTCTGCCTAGACCTTCTGCTTTTTTGATATAATCATTTGCATAGGCAAATTCAGTGTGAGATAAATCTACATCCATTTCTGCCAATCTTAATGCTGTGATTGGGTCTTTTGGATTTACTTTCTCGGTTAAGAAATTAAAACCTTTACGTTCTAATGCCATTTGTTGAACGAATCTTTCGGTTCTTGAAATTTTAAATCTTTTATTTGAACCTGAATAATTTTGTCCGAAATTAAATTCACATCTTCTATTTTCAAATAATTGGAAAGTTTCCTTTGCGAGTTGTTTTGCAAGGTCTTTTTTTCTTGCTTTTTGATAAGGATTTTTCTCTCCTAAGTTTAACATTTTTAATAATTTTGGAATTCTTCTTGTCATTGCTTCTGTTGGACTATTATAAAGAATTCTTGCCATAAATCTTTCAAAATCAGTTTTTGCTGAATCTGAACTGAAATTTACGTTTACGTTAATTGTATTTCTTTTTGTATCTTCATAAATGCTATTTTCATAACTATCGTTAATTGTAATATTTTTACCTGTTAATTTTTGAAATAATTTTCTGGTAGCTTCTAAGATTTGTTGTATATTTTCCTTCTCGAAACTCATCATAGTAAGTTTTTGAACTTCTTGACTAATATTTTGATTTTCTGACCTCATTTTATCTCTATTCTTATTTCTCATAATACCATATAAAGATATCTATTTCTATATATATATAATTAAGCATTTTTATTCACATATCCACAGGATTTACAGATTTTGCCATCATACGTCTTTTTTCCGTAATTTCCGTTAGGTTTCTGCTGACACAATCTAGGACAATGTTTTGTCCATCGGACTTTATCAGAATTCAGTTCTGTCGAAACCCTATGTTTTACCTCAAAATCTGCCTTTTTTGGTTTATCTTCTTTCTTCTTTTTTTTCAGATTGTCTTTTGCTATCCAATCTTTAGGAAACCAACTCATTTTAAAACTCCTCTAATAGCGTTTGATGTTTCTGACCCACCTTAAACCAAATAAAATGTAAATTATCTATTTGATTATAGGCGATTTTAAAATCGAGAAATTCCTGTTTTAGTTTTTTCTGAACCATTCCTCTCATCATATTTTCCTCAAGCAAGTTCTACAATCAATTAAATGATCCGATTTATATTTTCTATCTCTTTTCTTTAATTTGCCACCACATTGAGAACAGTATTGTGCCATCACTTATTATTTCTCACGATTTCCCAATATCGTTTTTTGTTATAACTTCCTTTTGGTTTTACTCTTAATTTCCATCCACAGCATGGACACCATATTGATTCAGTTTTAAACCAACAATCACATACTTGACATCGTTTCATTCCATTTGCATACATCAATCCGTTGCGAGTTCTACATTGAAGTGTCGCACATTTTCCTTTACACGCCAATTTGATTCTCCTCACCATATTTTAACCAATTAGGTCTATATTCCACGCCATAAAACATTTCTAAACATTCTATTGGGAATGAATAAACACTTATTCCACTTTTCATAGTTCTAAACAATTTTGGTTTCACAAATTCTTTTTTTAGGCAATTATAAATTTTATCAGGATAACCGAAATATAAAACATCATTATCTTCTAACGCACTTAATACATTTTCATCTAACGTTTCACCTTTATCACCTATTGATACCATTCCGAAATAATGTTTAAAGGCATGGAATGGTTCTGTTGCAAATTTTATATGATGGCATTTACCTGTTGCCTTTTCTATAAGATTAACATGAGCAGATTTAGGATTATGATGAGTGAATGAACGTTGTACTTCTATACCTCTAGATTCTAAATCACGTTGTATAAAATCTGCTACATCTTTTGAATTATTAAAAATCATATAATCCCTTCTGAATTTTTCCACCTAATGCTTCTATGTCAGGTGGTTCTAATCCTTGTTCTTTTTGACATTCTGGACAATACCATAATTTTCCTGACGGTTTGCCTTCTCTATCATAAAGTAAAACACATACTTGTGGATTATGATTTTTTTCGTGATGTTCTCTTTCACTCATGATTAAACACCTCGAAACATAAATCACACATCATCATACCTGTATCATCTTCCCACATTGGTTTTAATGGAACATTATATTCTCCGCAATTTTCACAATTCATCTTCGTTTCTCCGAAGCGTATTCATCATCAGGTATATTTCTCCTTCTACCTCTCTTTCTATCCCAAAATTCACCTGTCGTATATTGACTTTTCAAACCATGTTCTGCATAATATGGAATCTTTCCATAGACACGATTTGCTTTCTCATAATCATAACTTAGTATTTCTTGATAATTTTTATCAGTTTCAATCACGTCCTCTGCGTGTTGAGTGAGTAAATGCCATTGATAGTTAATCATCGTATCACTTGTGTTTCCGTTATTGAACGTATCATCACAAAATTCACATTTTATGCGATAATCAGTAAAGTCCATTATACAATTTCCTCTCGTTTATCAACCCAATACCACATTTTTGTTTTTTTATCAAATTTCACTTTCCATGTGAACATATGTCCCTCTTTCAAATCTGCCTTAATCTGCGAATATAATGACCTACTTATTCCGAAATGATGCCTTAATTCAAATTCACTTACAGGTGTATTTTGTTCAATGAACTGACAAATTACATTCAATCTTCTAATTTCTCTACTACTCATGGTGAACCACACACGTAAATTCTTCATTATCATGGCAACTACAACCACATTTAAAATCAGGTAATTGATCTAATTCTTCCATGCAGAGTTTTCTTGAAGGAATATAACAATTACAATCAGGGCAGTTATTCATCATTAAGCCTCAATGGTAATAATTTATCATAAGGATATGGAAATGAAGATAACTCACAATTCTTACATTCCCAATAACCATTTTCATCTATATGAACGTCATTTGATTTACAATGTGGGCATTCCATATCATTTTTATGAATTCCGAAAAATTGTTCCATTTCCCAATCTCTTTTACTATCTGCCATTTTTATCAAAGTCCTTCAATTCATGTTTTAATTCTCGCAATAATCTATGATGTTCTATTCTATTTTCTCTAATCTGCGATGCAATGAAATTAATTCTACATTGTAAAACGTATATCTTCGTTCTTTTATTATCCATGTTCTTTCACTTTAACTCCATGTTGCTCTAACCATTTGCGATATCCTTTATGCTTCAAGGCTTTCTTAAATCTACTATCAATATCAATGGCATATTCCATTTCTGATTGAAATTCACATTTAGGATTCGTACATTGCCTATACAGATATTTCTCATCATATATGGTTTCTATCTTTCCTTCATGACATACAGGACATTCTGCCATTTTAATCATATCCTGAACCGAGCTTGACGTTCTTTTCTCCCCATACAGAATGAATAACAATCGGTCTGCGAAAAGAACAATGAATAGTTGTCAAGCTACGATTCATAAAATGATATATGCCTACTATGATATATATAATTTGATTAAAAAAAATTGA
>MPLU02089596.1_pt1 | contig 16737 bp, 20 predicted proteins | sample 1617381 | NCBI WGS metagenome assembly MPLU02 (sample SAMN05944801, study PRJNA350692) | marine metagenome | biome: marine; feature: ODZ; material: water; isolation source: 90 m water sample filtered on 0.2 um supor filter | place: Pacific Ocean | collected 2012-04-08 | depth 90m m
CGAACAACTAGACGCAACTTACCACCAGATGATAGTAGCATTGGACATATTCGAAACCATTGACGATTTTGAATGGGGCTATAAGCAATTCAACAAGCGAATGATTGAACTATACCCTGAGTTAAACCCCGTCCAAACCTTTGATATTAGCTCCCGCCAACTATCCAATATCAAAAAAACAAGGAGAACAAAATAATGACAATTAAACAGCTTATTGATAACCTGAAAGGCGTAGCCGATCAATTCGGCTCTGAAATGGAAGTCGCTTTCTGTACTAAAATTTGTACCGATCATGACGAATTGTCGTATACAGAGAACTACAGCGAAAACGTAGAGTTTATGGTTAATGTTCCCATGAATTGGAATGACAAAGAACCACAGAGATTAATTATCAATACTTACAGTGGGGGATAGACTAGTACCAACTAATAACCAAACCTATCACAAGCCGTCTGGGTTAGCTCCTAGGCGGTTTTTTTTGTGCCTGTCCTATGTTGTACTAGATTGGCTCTATAATCGCCTTGTAGCTTGCTTTATGTTCGTTTATGGCGTTGTATATCTTCAGGGGGTAACGGTCTAGTGTGTTGTGATTTTGATCTTGTAGAGTTTTTTTTGACAAGGATTTTTGATTGAAATGTTGTTGGATAGTCAGAGATTCACACGCAATCGCACGACCTGCACAAAACGGATACGAGATACCAGATAGCAAACACCAGCAACCCCAATCACAGCAAGGGACACAAGCCAAGACAGCCACACGAAACCAAACACCAGACACCAACCCATACCAACCCAAACCAAAACGATCAAAGCCAATGACAGTATAGGATTGGAGCCTGTCCTGTTACAGAATGGTAAGGGGACATCAACAGTATGATAGAATCTGGTGCTAGAATCTGGTTTTGGGTAGGGGGTATGTCCAAGATGGAGGGGCCGAAATGTTTTAGGAGTCCCAGAAACAAAACCCCTGATACCAGAATTTCAAAACCACCAAACCGCTAGGTCGTTTTGGACAAAAAAATACCGTCATTCTTGCTCTATCAGTCGCCGAGGATGAGCTAGACTAACGGTATTTTGTGTTGTACTCCTACGAGGCTATCAACTCGCAGGATATAGACAGATAATGAATGTCATCCAGATGTTTGACCAACCGAAACAGCAGGCGTGCATCTGTGACCTTAGGATTATACAGCAGTTATCTGTTTTTGACAATAGTTATGTGCCATAAAAAAAAGACCTGAATTATCTTGCTGGATCCCTCAGGTCTTCTATTGCATTCACTAATAAGAGGTACTTAATAATGAATAAACTGATTGTACACAAAAAACCCCTGCCAGACAACCCAGCAGGGGCCAACCAAATCTAAGCAAATTAAACGATCTCTTTAAAAGTTTAATATGAGGCCAGTATTTTATAGGTTTCAACCTTGGACTGGCAAGCTGTTTTTATTAACTCTTGGGACTCCTGTGAGTCCCGTTCTAATAATTACTATTTAGATAACCTTGGGACTCCTAGGAGTCCCGTAGGATTTATTTTTGATTATTTTGGGGCGAATAGCCGATGACGGAATCGAACCGTCAGGACGTGGTAGATTGTCTCGGATTGGATGGATGTCCGTCACCAGACTCGGCTTGATGGTAGAACTGAGTGATTCGTGAGTGCATTTTGGGTCCAAAGACGGCTAGTACTTGTTTTAGTGTTAATCCTTCCTCGATGAACTGCTTAACCCATCGTTGTTGATCGGCCACTACTCGTTGGTAGCTATCGGGTTGACCTGTTACGTTGTTGCCTCGTTGCCGTGACTGTCGTCGGATCTTACGCACATCCACACCAGGCGGCAATCGGGCTTTGAATCGGTGTTCGCAGCCGAGGCATTTTAGGGTGACTGAAGCTTGGCCGTTGACTAGATAGGATAGTCCTTTTCGGTGAAGGTTACCGTGTTTGCATTGGGGGCAATTTAGTTCTTCTAGCTGGCTGGCTCGGTCTAGTTCTAGGTGCTGTCGATCTCGTTGCCATGACTCTTGGTTTTGTTTGGTGACTGACTCCAGTTCCACCATCAGCCGTGTCAGCCCGTTAGGTCTTTTATCTTTACGGGTCTTGACTACCTTCCGTTTGGCCCAGTTCTGGATGGTCGGTTTGGGTCGGGCTAGATGTTTAGCTGCTTCAGCTACGGTTAGCCACTTCTCACTCATCGAAGACCGCCCGACAGATCTTTTGAACCCATTCTTCCATCTCTGACCAATCCGAATTTTTGAATAGCATGGTCATCCCGTCCTTATCTGCGATTTCGTTGCCTTGATGAGTCACTATTGTCCTCCAATGCACCCGTACCGCTAAAGGCGTGGCTTCCACCTTCCAAACTGTAGTTGTTGTCTCCATAGGCCAATTCTATCATATGTGGCGTACTATAGCAACATAATACTTTACAGTGGTCATATTATGTGTTATTATGTCCACATAATGGATACACATAATGGATACTAAGCAGATTCAGCGGCACAGAGGCAAGCCAGAGAAGTTGGCTGTTTATTTGTCGTCTGAGTTGGCCGATAAGGTCAGAAAGGAAGCCGAGACTAAGCTGATGAGTCAGAGTTTGTTTATCAGTTCGGTCTTGAAGCAGTGGTTTGAACAACAAGATCAGGATGCTAGATCTCTTTAGCGGTATTGGCGGTTTCGCCTTAGCTGCTTCGTGGGTTTGGGCTGATCGGTTGGAACTGGTTGGTTTTTGTGAGATCGATCCTTATTGCCAACAGGTTTTGGCTAACCGATGGCCGAAAGTGCCGATTTTTGAGGACATTAAGCAATTATCAGCCGACCAGTTTCAGGATATTGACTTAATTACTGGCGGGTTCCCCTGTCAGGACATCAGCGTAGCTGGTCAAGGGAGAGGATTAGAAGGTGAGAGGTCAGGTCTTTGGTTTGAAATGTTACGGCTCATTAGCCGAATACGACCCCGATACGCACTCATTGAGAACGTACCAATGCTCGTTCATCGAGGGCTTGGACGAGTTCTCTGCGACCTTACCCAAGTCGGGTATGATGCGGAATGGCAAGTTATATCCGCAGCCGATGTGGGTGCGCCCCATCTCAGGAAGCGGATCTGGATTGTGGCGTACCCCAGACACTTGTGCGGGGGGAACGATGTCGAAGGAGATGTCCAATTATGTAGCAGACAACAAGCTGAAACGCCCCAGCGGTCAGCATCACAGTTTGAGGTTGCAGGATCAGGTCAGGAATCCCAAGTTATGGCCTACCCCAAGGATGCAGGAGCCAGGGAGGACTACGGAGGGGTACGGGCGGGGGTTGGCAGAATTAGTCGAAGGCAAGGAGCAGTTGCCGAGCCGAAAGTTACGGCCCTCAAGTCAGGTCAGGAATCCCAGATTGTGGCCGACTCCGCAGGGTTCGGATCATCGGGATCGGGGCAATTTATCGACTCCTGCCATCAAGAGAAGGAAGGCCAAGGGCAAGCAGTTGAATTTATCGATGAGCGTTTCGGAAGTCTCTGGTCAGTTGAACCCTCCATGGGTCGAGTGGCTAATGGGGTTCCCCGTCGGGTGGACAGACTTAAGTCGCTCGGTAACTCTATAGTGCCGCAATGTGCGGCTTTAATTATGAACCAGATAAGGAGGAACGATGAGTTTTAACAAGGTGATTTTGATGGGTAATCTGACCCGTGATCCTGAGCCTCGTGAACTGCCTAGCGGAGGGAGTGTTACTACTTTCGGTTTGGCGGTTAATGAGACTTGGACTGATAAAAGCGGTGAGAAGCGAGAGGATGTCTGTTTCGTGGATGTGGACGCTTTCGGTCGGCAGGGCGAGGTGATAATGGAGTGGTTTGGTAAGGGTAAGCCGATCCTGATTGAGGGTAAGTTACGCTTCCGTTCATGGGAAGACGGTGATGGTAACAAGCGGTCTAAGCATAGTTTGGTCTTGGATCGGTTCAGTTTTGTTGGTAGCCGAGAGAGTAGTAACGGGCAGTTGCCTGGTTCTGCTGATAATGACGTGCCATTCTGATGAAGAGTCAAGATGTCGAACAATTAGTTGCTGATATGAAGAGGTTGGCTAAGTTGGTGACCGAATCGGCCCTCCGTTTGGAGTCGATTACTGATCCCAAGGTCTGCAAGAACTGTAATCAGACCTTTGTTCGTCAATTTGGTGATAAACGATGGTCGGTTAGGCTGTATTGTGGCCCGACTTGCCGATCAGCCTTCCACGGACGGAGACCACCTAGTGAAAGAGTCGCAAATCCAGACAGCCATTGAACAGTATCTGCGGATACTGGAACAAAATGGTCGTTTAGTTTACATCAAAAACAATTCTGGAGCCTACCGGACAGGGACGGGCGGGTTCGTCCGTTTCGGTCGGTCGGGCAGCAGTGATTTTTTGTTGTTTGTGGATCAGGGTCGCTGTATCCACCTAGAAGTCAAAGCTGAGAAAGGTCGGCAGAGTAAGAGTCAGCGGGATTATCAGCGGTTGGTTGAGCGGTTGGGTCACAAGTATCTGGTGGTTCGCAGCCTGAAAGAGGTGGCTTCACTGTTTGACGGTACGGGTTTTGTGCCTGACGATGATTTGGACTTACAGCCAGTCGATGATCAGGATCAAATGGAGTTATTTTGACCAAGGCGCAATTAGAAGTTTTATTTGGTTATAACGAGGGCGTAGGTCGGGAGTGTCCACTGGTCTGGAAGGTGGATCGGCCTCGGTCTAAGGCTGGGACTCCTCTGGTCTTTCGTGTTGATGATCGGGGCTATTGCAAGACGACTTTTAGCCACGCCATCTTTGGGCGAAGGCCAGGTGGCGCTCTAAGGCAGAATCTGCTTGCGGTTCATCGTCTGGTTGCCCTGATGAACAGTCAGTACCAAAAGCTACCTCCTTTGATGGTGGTTGATCATATTGACGGTGACCGATCTAATAACCTGGCTGGCAACTTAAGGGTCGTGACCCGTAGGCAGAACGCTAATAATAAAAGAGTGTGGGGTAATAGCCAGTACAGGCGGGTTCGTTGGCGAAGGGATCGCAAGAAGAATCCTTGGCATGTAGAGTTGGTTGTTGATTGTAAGCATATTCATGTGGGGGTGTTTAGTTCTGAGAAGGAGGCGGCCATAGCTGCTGATCAGCATTTGGTCGATTTGTTGGGGGTCGAAGGTGTTATTCGAGAGTGCCGACAGCTTAACTTCCCTGAAATGTATGGCATTGACGTGACTCAAGGTCAGCCAGTGATTATTGAAGAGTATCAGCCGCCACCACCATTACAAATGGAGTTATTTTGAAAGTCGAATTAACTTATTCGGAGATTATTTTAGGAGCTATGGCTGGCGTTCATCGTCGGGTCCAGTATTTGAAGTCGGGTCTGCCTAACCGTTATCAGCCCTCAATGGAGCAGCTTTGGGGAGCGCAGATCGAGGGTGCTTTGGCTGAACAAGCCTTGGCTAAAGGGCTGAACAAGTACTTTGCGGGTAAGGGCGAGTTCGGTCAGTCGGATCTGGAGGAGAATATCGAGTGTCGGGCCACTGCTTGGCCTGATGGTCGCTTGGTCATCTATGATTCCGACAAAGACGAGAGTCGTTACTATTTATTGGTAGGCAAGATGGGATGTTACCAGATTGTTGGTTCGATCTATGGCTGGGAGGGCAAGAAAGAAGAGTATCTGGACGACCCGACCGATACAGGTAAGCCTGCCTATTATGTGCCTCAATCCCAACTGGAGCCTTATGAACGGTAATGGGAATGGTAACGGTAACGGTAACGGTGGCGGTAACGGTAATGGTAATGGTAATGGTCACCGAGAAGAGTATGTGGGTAAGACCGACCATGAAGTTATCCTGATACTGGAAACCCAAGTCCAGAGCTTGATTAAGAATCTGGACAAGAGCGAACGAGACAACGAGCGACTTTACAAGACGCAGGGTCAGATCAGTGTGGTCCGATTGGTCTTTGTTGGGGTCATGGGTTTGATTTTTAGTACAGTCATTATGACGGTGGTTAGCTGGTGGTCGCCCAAAGGTACGCTGGGTTTAGAGAAAGAGCTTCAGTTCTATGAACGGTTGCTGTTAGTGATGATGGGCATCCTTAGCAGTGCAGTGGTAGCTCTCTACGATCAGCGTTCTTCAAACGGCAAAAACGGAGATTAATTATGAGAATTAGAAAGATTTTAATGGCTCGGCTAGACGACGAGTTGGACCAGTTGACTGATAAGGCGATTGATAAGCTGATGGAACGGACCGAAGACTTGGATCAGTTGGCTGACTTGTTGTTAGAGAAAGGGTTGGGCAAGGTGGATGATATTGTGGATGCAGTGGTCAAGAGATTAACTGAGCGGTTGATTGAAATTATCTCAAATGAAGACGGTAATCAATAAAAAAGGCCGAAGCGGAGAGCCTCGACCTTACCTTTCGGAGAAAGAGAAGAGAAGAACGAAGGCAGCCATTATAGCACATATATTTTAATAAATAAAGGTAATTCTTGTTGCCATAATATGTGTTAGTATGTTATAAGGGATTTCATGACTAGTAATTTTGACCAAATATTCGCCACTATTTTAAAGCATGAGGGTACTCAATACACTGACTATGCTCAAGATAAAGGTGGTGCTACCCGCTATGGCGTGACTTTGGCCCTCTTGCAGGCTTATCAGCCTGGAGCTACCAAGCAGGATGTGGCTGAGATGAGTCAAGAAACGGCTAAAGAGATTTATTGGGGTTTGTGGCAGGAAGCACGAGTTGGCAGCTTGGATCTGGATCAGGCTACGGGCGAATATTATTTTGACATGTATTTAAATGGTGGTAGTCGGATGGCGGGCATGTGTTTGCAGGCGGCTATTAATCATAAGTTATCGACTACTGACCACCAGCAATGGATTGACGTTGACGGTGTGCCTGGTAACGGCACTAGAGAAGCTCTGCGTCGGGTTGGCGGGGTTAGTAAGCTGGACTTACAGATCCAGCGGTCGGGTTTCTTCTGGAACAATGTTTTGAGAGGCTGTCGCTACGGTTACAAGAAGCGGGACGGTGACAGCAATCGGACTGATCAAGAGATGTTTATTTACGGTTGGATCAGACGCTGTTTTGATTTGGATACTGAGGGCCGAACCCCGATCAAAGGGTTCACTCGGTCCGAGTTGGAGCAAGAACTTAGCGAACGATAACCATGCGGGTGCGTTAATTCGTGGGCATGGAGGAGAATTATGCAACTATCAAGAACAGAAGCGATTAGGGCTGCACTAGCTAACGGATCAGGTTTGTATGGTCAGACTAGTATCACTGGGGCGGCAACAGCGGCTCCTGTTAACGCTAGTACCAGTACTGTCAGTCACGGTGTGGCGGTTAAAGCACTCAGTAGTAACACGGATACCGTTTGGGTCGGCTTTGACGCTTCGACTGCTGCTGGCACTGGCCTTGAACTCAATCCGGGCGAAGGGGTTACCTTAAAGATCGATCAACTGGCTAAAGTCTTTGCTTATGCAGCTACTGGAACCCAGAAGATTAGCTATGTGGCGACATAGGGGGCTGAGATGAAATTTCATGATTTTAGTCCGTTTTATCGGTCCAATGAAGGTATCAAGCCCAAGGTTTCAGGTGATCGACTGTTAGATAACCCGTCAGTGGCTGATTTGCAGTCTGGTGCATCGTTTAAGTTTGATGGTAGTAATGATGTGGTGGCTATAGCACACAGCACAGCACTGGAACCGTTATTAGGTGGGTTTACTGCTAGTTGCTGGTTTAAAACGTCGATGGCTTCAAATGTTCAGGTTCCGCTTCTGGACAAAAGGCAACCTACCTACAATCCTGGATGGAACTTTTATCTGGGCAATGAAGATAAGTTTGTTTCTAGTATTGAAGATTCTGGGGGTAGTCTTTTTGATGCAGAATCTTTAGTAGTTTCAGCCAAAGACGGGAAGTGGCATCACGCTGTGATGACTTTCTCTAGGGGTTCGACCAATACTGTTAATTTTTATTTAGATGGAGTTAATGTTGGTACTAAAACAACTGCAAATGTTCAGGGAAGCGTAACTAATTCTAGTGTCCCTTTAAATATTGGGCGTTTTGAGGATGATTCTGGCACTGTCAAGTGGATGGATGGCGAAATCCGTCAAGTCCGTCTCCACAATCGTGCCTTATCAGCCGACGAAGTCCGAGCAGCTTATAACGGACAAGCGGTTGGGTATGAGCATGTGGGTGCTAGTCAGACTCATCTCATAACGGGGAACGATTCTGATTTCTCTGCTGCAGGCACTTGGACTTTAGTTGATCAGGCTGGAGGTACTAGTGTCAATTATACTGACGGGGCTGTGGTGCTGGCAGGGTTAAATTCTGGTCAGTACACATCGGGTAATGCTAATTATTTTCACACAGCCTCTCTGTCTTTAAGCAAGGGCAAGAAAGTTCGGATTAAAGCTGATATTAGCAGTGTTACAGGGACTTGGGATTTAAGGTATTCCCCTGGATCACACCCTTACGTCTCAATTACAACCGGAACTGGCAATCTTGATGTTGAATGGATTGTGCCTGAAGATTATGGGAACTACCTAGCGTTTGCCGCACCTGCTGGAACGTCAGGTGTTGGCTTCACGATGGACAATTTCACAGTTCAGTATGTTGGCTGCGTGGCCGAGTACCTCCCGACAGGCATCAACAGTACTCAATGGGTAGACACCTCTGGCAATGGGCTTCACGGGTCTACCAGTACGGCTACAGCCGTTAATCATACTATCGGTTCGCTGACGGTGGAGTCGGGTGCGACTATTAAGTTGCAAGACGGTGCGGGTATCGATTTTAGTGCTACTAGTGATGCAACGGGCAAGACTAGTGAGTTGCTGGATGATTATGAAGAAGGTACTTGGACTCCTACCCTAACGGCAAGCGGTGGCGGGTTAACTACTAGTTCGTTTGGTATTAATTCAGCGACATATACAAAGGTGGGGAATATGGTAACGGCATCAGTTTATATAAGCTGTGTTGTTACTGCTGTAGGCACAGGCCACGGGGTTATTGGGGGGTTGCCCTTTAACACTCTTTCGGGCGGGTATACCCCAGTTTCCACCTCACATGAGACGTTATTTGGGGCTACAGGTGGCGGGTATACCGCATCTGGGGGTAATACTATGGTGTTTGTTGATGCTGGCTCTACTGTTTCAAAGGCTGTTTCAGGTACAGGGACTAAATATATTATGTTAGAAGTTACTTACAAGACCTCTTAATTATAGGAGCAGATAAATGGCAACAACAATAACTGAAATCGAACAAATCGACGCAATCGAGTGCTTGCCGTCTGGTGCGATACAGGTCAAGAAAGGCACTTATTATGAGAAGAAGGTGACCGAAACGGTTACTGACGAAGAGGGTAACCCTGTCGTTGACGAAGATGGCAACCAATCCGAAACGACTACAATAACTAAAGATCATGTTGGTAACTGGCGAGGTGTGATTGGTCTGCGAGATGAGGCTAGGGCCGAAGAACTGTTAGGTGAGAAGAAGTCAGTGGCGTTAGCTCACTGGGAATCGTTCCCCGTCGAAGAACCTGAAGGCGAACAGTTAGCCAAGCCTGACGAGTCTAACACGGTAGCTGAGATCAAGGCTTATCTGGATCAGGAAGAGATCGCTTACACGAGCAGCCAAACTAAGTCTGAGTTACTGGCCTTAGTGCCAGCAGAAGGAGAATAGGATGCCAAAAGGTAAGGGGTACGGTAAGAAGTCGGGCGGTTCTAAAAAGAAAGCTGTCCCAGGCACAGCCAAGTGGCTGAAGTCTAAAAAAGGTAAGAAGTAGATATGAGGAGGCTGTTGGGCAAGCTCAAGGCTAAGGTCGATCAGCCTCCTCGCCAACCAGATCGACCCAGAGTCAATCAGGACCAAGATCTGGCTCGTAAAGAGGCTAGAGAGATTGAGTCTTACGGTAAGAAGAAGCTCTGGGTTAAGCGGAAGAATTTTTGGTGGTAGTTAATGGCAGAATGGGATAAACGGTCAGAAGAAACGCCCGTCTCTTTTGAGGCTTTCGTGATTTATAGATCCATGCCTCCGACTGAGCGGTCATTGAAGGCCGCAACTAAGATTAGGTTAGGCCGAGAGCCGACCAAGCGGCATGTCAATCGGTTGGCCGAATGGTCGAGCAAGCACGATTGGTTTGATCGGGCCGCAGCTTGGGACGTTCATCAAGACAAAGAGTTCCAAAAGAAAGCCACCAACGTCATCCAGCGTGACAAAGAACGGATCTTGACTCAAGCCTACAAGATGATTGATCAAGGCAGCCTGTTGTTAGAGAAGGCTGAGATCCAGAACATGTCAGCTACCGAAGCTCGTAAGAAGATGAATATCGCAGTCCAGTTAGTTACTGGCGGTTCTAAGATTATCATGGACACCATGGGTCTTAGTGAGAATCAACAAAACGCTTTAATCAGTGCCGATGAATCAGAAGTCGCAATCCTCATCAACCAGTTCCACCAAGTTGGAGGGTTTAACCCCCCAACAGCGGGAGCAGTGGTTAGCAAGGACAGCTAGATCCATTTATTATAGTCAGCCTAAAGAGCTGATTTCTAGTCCTGAAAGCATGATGACGGCCTGCGTCTCGATGCTGAAGATTCAGGACAAGAACCGAAGGTTGATCCCGCTCAATCTTAACGCTACCCAGATCAAGATTATTAATGCGGCCTACGAGATGAAGAAAGCGGGTCGTCCAGTACGGATCTTGGAGTTGAAAGGTCGGCAGCAAGGTTCGTCCACGGGTATCGGAGCCTACTGTTTCTTACGCACTATTTGTGAACCCTTGACCAATAGCTTGATCATTACGGAAGAGAAATCGGGTTCGGCCCGAAACATCTTCTCAGTCTACAAGCGGTTCGCTGACAACTTACCTTTCGAGGTGGCTAGAGATTTCACCCGTGAAGGTACGTTGATGAAATTCTCTGATCCTATCAATTCGCAGATACGGGTCGAAGGTGAGAAGAAGATCACCAGTTTCACTTACAATATTGTTCACTGTTCGGAAGCGGCTTTCTTCTCTTCGCTGTCTAACACTTTGGCTATGTTGTACCAGACCGTGCCTGATAACGATGATACGGCTATCTTTTTGGAGACTACGGCCAATCAGCACGGTGACGACTTCTACCAAGAATGGGTTCGAGCGGTGGAAGAGAAGTCGGATTTTAAGGCTTTGTTCATCCCTTGGTTCGACCATGACGAGTATCGTGCGCCCTTCGCTAACGAGGAAGACAAGGAAGAGTTTGGCAACCAGTTATCTGATAATAACGAGTCGCAATATGGGGACGAAACCTTACTGGTCGGGGCTTACAATCTTAGCCTAGAGGCTCTCAACTGGCGTAGAAATGCTATTCGGAACCGATGTCAGGGCAGTTTGGATGAGTTTGACCGTCAGTACCCCAGCACTTGGGAGACAGCTTTTAAGACAGCGGCTATTAGTATTTTTGACATGGCTCGTGTCGAGAACTTGAAAGGGATGTCGCCCCAAACGCCTGAGCGTGGAACTTTGTTTGATATGCACGGCAGTGTCCAGTTCAGACCGCAGCAGAACGGGGTGGTGATGATGCACTTGCCGCCCGAAGCTGACTATTTTAGTGGTTATGTGGTCGGTGCTGACGTGGCTGAAGGTTTGGATCGAGGCGACTTCTCTTGTGCCGTAGTTTTGAAACGGTTGCCGTTACAGGTGGTTTGTGTGATCAAGGGTCGGGACGGTCGTCAGATCGATATTGATGAGTTCGTGGACCAGATCCATATGATCAGTAAGTACTACGATAATGCTAAGATCCTGGTCGAGTCTAACGCTGACGGTGGTTCGGTTAATCGTCTGCTGGCTGAACGGGGTTGTAACAACATTTTGAGAGAGAAGGATGTTGGCCTGTCGGGTTCGGAACGGATGGGTTGGCGCAACACTTCAACTTCTCGTCGGATGGGTGTGGCTTTATTGCAGACCGCTTTTAATTCGGGCGAACTGGAAGTCTGGAACGAAGATGTTTTAAGCGAGTTCTCTACCTTCGTGACTGTCAACGGTCGACCGCAAGCGATAAACAAGCGGAAGAAACGGGCGCAAGGCATGACCCGAACAGGGTTTTTTGATGACGGGGTCTTCGCCTGTATCGGTGCGGTACTGGCTCATGAAGGATTACCTGTCCCCCGTCCTAACCGCTGGCATCAACGTAGGAAGGACATAATCGAACTTAACCGTTGGCGAGAGTCAAAAAATAATAAATCAGTGTGGGATTATGTATAACGATAAAGACTTTCTGGACATCATGGACGAGGACGAACTGGTCGATTGCGTTAAGCAGATGCGACATGACGCTGAAGATGCTATCTCAGAACGGGTTAAGGTCAGCCGTAAGGCTTGGTTGTACCTGTTAGGCAACCAGTACCTGATCGATGAAGGTGAAGCCTATGTCGATGCCGAGATGCCGAGTTGGAAGTTCCGTCTGACCCGTAATATAGTGGCTCCAGTGATTGATACCTTGTCCCCGATCTTGTCCCAAGCTCGGCCTAAGTATTTTGTTCGGGCCGACTTCCCCCAGTTGAGTGGAGTGGTGACTGACCCTGAAACGGGGGTGCAGATCCCGACAGGTTTGACTGACTCTGAATTAGCCAAGCGGTTAGAAGACATACTGGAGAACACTCACCAAAAGCGGAACGAAGGGCTAGAGATCAGTAAGTTACTGATGGATGTTTTGATTAATGGTACGGGTTATCGCAAGGTTCATTATTGTAGCCATACCAATCAAGTCAAACTGCCCATCGTTCCATTTGAAGATGTGCTGATCGACCCGATGGGAACCCGACAAGACCTGACCGATAGCAAGTATGTGATTGTCAGGCATTACATGGATGCAGTCGATATCAAGAACTTGTACGGTCTGGACGAGAGCCAGTACGCTCAAGGTTCGCCCGATTCGGTTTATAGCAAATCGGGTATCAAGGGCGAGGGCCGTAGCTGGATGAGACGGTTACGCAACTTCTTTAATGACGGTAATTCGGGCCAAACGGGTAGTGAAACCCCGATGGAGCGGAGACGGTATCCAGTGCTAGAGTGTTACTACAACGGTGATAACGGCTATAACGAAGCCTTTCATGAAGCGCAAGATATGGGCTACAACACTGATCGTTCACGAACGGTGGTAGTGGTTAACGAGCAAGCAGTGGTCTATGACCAACCTAACGTTTATTGGCATGGCGAGTTCCCAGTAGCCTGTTATGTGGCTAACCCGTTACCGCATGTAGTTCATGGTCGATCCGAAGCTGAACCGTTGTTGAGTGTACAGGACGGGGTCAACATTCTTTATAACACGGTGATCGCTAACGCTTTGTTGATGAGCAATAGCCAGTGGTTGGTGGAGGACGGAGCGGTACAGTACGAAGACCTGACCAACCAGCCAGGTTTGATCATCCCTGTCGAGCGGTTGGATAAGGTGCAGCGAATCCCTCCAGCCCCAGTACCTGGCGATGTGCTAAACGTTTTGAAAGAACTGGAAGGCACGACCCGACAGAACACTTCGGGTATCAGCCCTGTCTTGCAAGGCCAAGAACCCTATTCGGGTGCGAGTGGCAAGCTGGCTAGTGTCTTGACAGGTAACGCTTTTAGTCGTCAATCGCCCAAGATCCAAGCTATGGATGACGGTTATCGACGACAGGCTCGCTTGGAACTCAGCCTAATGCAGCAGTTCAAGCGATTTGAAGATCCGAGAGAGACTAACACTTACGATGAAGGCGAGAACTTACTCTTTAGCGAAGCCATGCGGGAGTTATTGTACACGGTCGAGATCGATAGTAAGGCCGATTCGCCATTAAACCAGACTGACAAGATCAACTACGCTTTCGCTATGGTGCAAAGCGGTATTTTTGATGTTAAAGAGTTCGTCCGATACACTCAAATTGAGCTATCGGAAGAAAGAAAGGCAGAGATCTTCCAAGCCGTTTCACAGGCCGAAGTTCTGCAAGGACAATTAGCTAGTACAACGCCTATGGGCGACCTAGCCAACCAAGTGCCTCAGATGTTAGCCAACCAAGCGGTTGGTGGAGCGGAAGGCGCACAATAATGACGAGTACACCCGTTAATCGGGCCTCATAAGGAGCAAACATGCAAGTAGAGAGTACCCTCGATTCAGCCCAGCAAGAGCAGGCATCTGATACCGAGACTCCAGAACCCCAAGCCGACCCTGTAGATTCTGAATTAGACCAGTTAAGGAGTGAAATCGACCAGAACCGTCGTGGTGCTAGTCGAAAGATCACTGAGATGTCTCAAACCCAGTCAGGTCTTGAGGATCAAGTGCGTCTGCGTGACGAGCAGATCGCCCAACTGCAGCAGCAACTACAGCACAGTCAGCAACAGTCGAATTACAATTATTCTGATGACGATGGTCAGACCCAAATCAATCGAGCAGTGCAAGAGATGGCTCCTCGGTTCTTGGAGATGGAACAACGGTTACAAGATTACCAGAACCGAGAACAGGTTGACCAGAAAGTCACAGAGATGCAACAGCAGTTTGGCGTTAGCGTAGACGACGCTCGGTTAGCTAAACAATTCTTTGATCAAGGCGAAATCCAAAAAGGCTATCGGTTGTTAGAACTCAACTCGATACGCAACAAACGGAAGACTGCCGCCCCCGCAGCACAGGGTACAGCGGCTCCTCCACCCTCACCGACCTCTAACACAACCACTTCAGCCCCTGAGACAGGTACAGCCGATGTGGTGGACCAGATGGAGTCGGGCCAAATATCGCCTGCCGAGCGGAGACGGATCTTAGCTTCTAACCCTGAACTGTTGAACGAGATACAGAAACGTCGAGGGTAGATAATCGCCCTCGGAGAGGGGTATTAAAATGGCTGGAGTAGGCGGTAGTAGTACTACCATACTGAACCAGATTGAAATGGCAACTGTCCCTAGTCAACAGGGACTCAATCAAAATCTTTTATCTAAAACTAGCCCGTTACTACGGGTCTTGCAAGAAGCTGCTAAACGTGAAACTGGCTCACCGATCCGAGCACACGTTCGTTACAATCGGAACAATAGCCAGTGGTATTATGGCGGGGAACAGTTAACAGCGACTCGAACTGCGGCCAACTCGGACACATCAGGAGAAACTGGTGGTGATGGTGGTCAGTTCGCTCAAGCTGAGTACAACTGGAAGGATCTCTCAGTTAACGTCATGATCACCGAATCGATGTTAGTTGAGAACGCTGGTCTTAACGTCAACGATCTGCTGAATATTAACGATATTGGCGGCATCCCTGAACGGGACCGTAACACTGTCTTTAATATTTTTGGTCGTGAAGTTGAGATGGCTGGCGACGATATGTCAGATGCCTTGGCTACGGCTTTAACTAGCAACGATGGCGGCCCTAATACTGATGCTCACGATGATTCTAATGCTATTCATAGCCTCTTCACTTTGTTGGACGGAGGCAGTTTCGGCGGTTTAGCCCCTGGAGCGTTAGGTGATTTTGGTAGCATGGGCTTGCTGGACACTTACCACAATACTAATAATGACCATACCGCTGGAAGTGCAGCAGTAGATCGTACTGCTACTAATAAGTGGCGGTCTAGGTTCGCTGATGTTTCTGGTACGGGGTATACATTAAGCACTACTGGCCCCAGATCCAATTTGAGCAAGGAACTGTTGGGCTTGGCCCTCCACGATTGCGCTCAGGGTGGAACCGACTCTGTGGATTATGTATTTGTTAATCCTAGAGTCTATGTCGGATTAGAGATGTTGTTGGAGTCTCAAACTCGTCGTGACGAAACCATGTCTAATTTAGGATTTAACCAGAACATGACTTGGAACGCTTTCGGTACGACCATTATGGCCGATCCGTTTATTGGTGCTGGCGATGTGGTTGGTATCAACTCCAAGCATACCTACATGGCGATCCATCCAGCTTTGGATCAGCAGTTCAGCGGTTTTAAGACTCATCCTGACCGTGCGGTAATCGAAGGTCAACTGAAGATTAAAACTCAGTTGGTGACTGATGACCGAGCTAAGAACTTCTGGATACACTTGGGTGATTCACCTAAAGTCGGTGGTACAGCAGTCTAACCTTATCCGTAGAAGTGGCGGTTTAATCGCTGCCGCTTCTACACTTACCTAATAATATGGCACTAACACTATCCGATCTAAGAACTAGGCTGAATGTCAGGACAGGCGACCCTAATGGCGACTTTCTGTCTACCAGCGAACGAGACATGATTATTAACGATGCGGCCCGTAAGGTGGCAAGTGACTTATATCGGAACGGTACTGCCTTATTGACTGATCGTAAGAAGATTCAATTAGAACCTAATGTGACCGAGTATGCTCTGCCCGACGATCTGATCGGGGTGCAAGAGGTCTTCTGGGAAGACTCCAGCACTCGGTACGAGGTCGAACAGCGACCCTTACAGAGCTTTAAAGATATTGATCGCACTGGCGACCGACCTGTCTACTTCGATGTTTTTGGTCAGACGGGTGAGTTTGTGGCACGAGCTAATGTGGCAACTAACAGTTATTTTGGTGACAGTTCTTATGCTGATCACACCTTCCGCTTGCATTCTCGGTACAAATCAGATGGTTCTTCACTTGGCTGGAGCGGTTTTGATTTGCGGATTGGTGATATTGTTTATAACCTGACTGATGACTCGCAGGGGACTGTTTTGGAAGCCCCAGTGATCGATTCGGGGGGGAGTGTAACCCTGGTTACTACCTTGACCGGTGGGCAGAGGAATATATCCCAGCGTGGCGATTCAGTGTTGGTGGAGCGAGGAGAGAAA
>MPLU02142798.1_pt1 | contig 16735 bp, 10 predicted proteins | sample 1617381 | NCBI WGS metagenome assembly MPLU02 (sample SAMN05944801, study PRJNA350692) | marine metagenome | biome: marine; feature: ODZ; material: water; isolation source: 90 m water sample filtered on 0.2 um supor filter | place: Pacific Ocean | collected 2012-04-08 | depth 90m m
CGATTGCCTTGTGACCTACCCAAGCCGCAAAATGCAAAGGAGTGAATCCAAATTCATCCTCCGTGTTGACATCCACGCCTTTGTCCAATTCCGCTTGAACGCGAGCAATAACACCGTCAAAAACAGCATCGTGGATCGGATCGGCGAAGGCGGTTCCCGCCAGCACCACGGCTGCAATTGTTGTTAGTAGGAGGTGTTTCATTTCCCTTCAGCTTTCAATTCTTCACCCGTCTTGCCGCCGTGTTTGCGGAGGAGGGCGATGATTTCGGGTTGTTTGTATTTTATGGCATCATCCAAAGCAGTACTTCCATCCTCCCAATTCGCATTCACATCCGCGCCTTTTTCTATTAAAATTTCAGCTATTTCAGTTTTTCCACCCCTGGGAGGAAATAAACGCCACCAGCCCGCTCCTCATAAAGTGGGAAAACCTGACCAAACAAAAATACGCTCGAGTTCGACAACCATAACCTGCTACTTTCCTTCTCTAAACGGAGCTAAAATCTTCAGATGTGGAACAATGCCGTAACGGTTTGACGACTGGTGATCCTCATTTGCATGGTAAACTGCCGCTTAGTTTTTTGATTCGACTTCACGATAGGTAATCAATTGCGACTTGCGCGGTTCATCAATCGACAAGTTTAGCGAAGCTCTTAATTCATTTCCACTAAAAATCTCTTTTCGTTGTTGATCTTCAAAATGAACTTCATATCGACTGCTTTCTTTTAATCCCCATAGTTTTACTACCTTTGATTTAATAATACATTGGGAACGTCGAAATGCCATTATAATTCCAGAGTTGTCATTTTCGCTGTGAAACTGAAATGCCATCCAAACTTCATCTGACGTACTGTGTGGAGTTAGAGGATAAAAGTCTTCGTAATAGTAATGACGTATTCGGTGGAATTCTTCAGCTAGACGCCTGGCGTGATCCCAAGGAAAAGGCTCACTCATAACGTATCCTACTCGGTTTTTTCCATCGACAGTTTTTCTGACTACTTTCTTTAACTTGTATGGATGCTTTTGCCTCACAGGGAAAGCAAGAGACCAGTTTTGTTCAACTTCCGGTTGATAGGGATTCCATGCAATCGTACTGCCATTGTTTATAGAACTGCGAAATGAATAAGTATCAGGATAACCGCTAGCCGTGCCGGTCGACGGTATCCATTGGCTAACACCGATTGTCTGAGATTGAAAACCTTCCGGTTCGAAGCCCGGATGATTGTTGTCAGATCGCCAGAGGTAAACACAGCGTGACATGGCTTCGATGTCAATTCGAGTAGCGCCCCCACCGCAAAGATCAATTATTAGTTCTGGATTCTCTTCTCGGAGCCGATCCCAAAACTCATATAAGCCCTCGACATAACGAATCTGAGTTATGCCTTGTCTATCAACTTCGTCATTATCCTGCCACCACTTTAAGGGCTGCTTGTGGGCGTACTCTAGATTCGCGCCAATCGGTCCGTCTTGGCGGTAGATTCCGATCCCCTCTTTCTTGATCATCGCCGTCGTGTGGTCTGTGATCAGGGCCAACGCGTTCTTGTCACCGAAATTAAGTATACTGAAAAGTGGATTCTTAGGATCTAGCTGCGGATCACGTGGCCTAAGGAGTAGTTCTGGAAACTCGTGTTCGATCCATGAATTGCCTCCGAGGAATTCGGGTGCATTCCAAGTTAGCAAACCCATGTTTAATGCCTTGAGTTTATCTGTGAGAGGTTTGAACCCGTTTGGGAATCGACTCCGATCGATGGGCCCAAGATGAGAGTGACCATTGCTGGAATCATGCCACCCCACATCCAGCCAAAGATATTCAACACCCAATTTTGCGAATTGAGCAGCAAACTGGATTTGATTTTCTTCCGTCGCATTGAATGCTTCATTGTACAATCCCGCCGAACTAGCAAGAAACGGCACTGTCAGCGGCTTCCCGTCCTTTTGCGGATGATAGTGTTTCAGAATCATGCGCCGCAGTAAATTTTGACCATTAAATTGATGATGGCGCCAAAATAATAACATGATCTTAGGAGTTCGAATTTCTTCACCTGGATAAAGCTTCAGGTGTGTCCCTTCCATTCCTGCCTGAAGGATGACCGAGTCTGTTTGGTGTTTGAATATTGCATTCCATTGGCCGGTCCACCCAATAGCAACGATAAGCCCTTCTCGAGATTCGGCATCCTTGGTCTCTATATTAAAGAATGGTAAACTTTCGCCCCAGGAAGGTCGGCCATGCATAGGTGTGGTTGCAAATTCAGAGTTAGGTCGCAGTATTCGTTTTACAGGAGCTAGATCAGAAGAATGGGCGGAAACTCCCTCGCCAACCCCCTTGGTATAATGAAGAATTGTATCTTTGCGTAGTGGGGTAAATCGTGTATGCAACGACATTACATCAGAAATAATAGCGGTTTCAATTTGGCCAGTGTTTTTAAATCTGATAATCCATTCAACAGAAGGGTGATGCTCAAAGACTATTGCTTCACAACGCACTTCGATTGCCTTTTTTGGATCCGAGTATGTCAATATGATTTGGGTTTTCTCGCTACTTAAACTCTTTGTCGCGGAACTAAAATGCCAATCTTTAAGAAGACCGATTGATTTCATTCCATCGTACCTGAAGGAAAATGGCGTTCGATCTTTGTCTGCGAGATATTCGGCTAACCATTTATCTCGACTATCATATGCCGCAGAATCTGAGATGCGATCTAAGGTCACCTCTGAATGTGCACAGATGCCAATATTAGACAGTAGCCCTAAAAGAAAGATCGCATGTATCGAGGCTACCGTGATTAGCCATTGATGAGAACGTTGAACAATGCCAAGTGATTGATATTTGGAGAATGGGTTGTCTAGTCCAATATATGGTGAGTAACGAGTTAATCTTTTTAGCATAATAACTGTTTAGGGTTACCATCGATCGAAAACTTACGTGAAAAGTTTACATCCGAGAGTAAGCCTACGATTGTTGTGAGTAGGAGGTGTTTCATTTTATTAATAGTTCCCTTTACCGGGGATTAGATGCCGCACGCCACCTCTGGGGTTCTCAACATCATTCTTTCTTCTAGGAATCAGATGTACTTGTGCATGGAATATCGTTTGCCCTGCGACCTCACCGCAGTTCCAACCGATGTTAAAACCCTCCGCGCTGCTGTCTTCCGCCAAATCTAGGGAGAAAAACGCCGCTGGCCAACCTATTTTAACCCATGTTTACCGCTTCAAACCAGGCGCTTGGCCAAGCGGCAGCGGGGTTCAGTAGAGTGCGATGGCACGGCCGGGACCACCATGGCAGCCCTTGATTTTCGGCGAGGCAAATAGAAATACCGCCTTGGCTGGTAGTTGTCCAAGTCTGGTCAGAAACTCGACTCCGACCATGTCCTGCGTTCCCAATGTCCAGTAGGTAAATAGTGCCTGTTTTGAATCCACACCTCCGAGCGTGGGGGCGTCAGTGCCCACGCAGCGGATTCCGCGCTTGGCCAAATGCAGGATAGCTCCCGCGTCTGGAGCCGGCCAGCCTTCGCTGAGTCCGTTGATTGGGTTTTCCATGCACGTTTTACCTTCCGGCAACGGCTTGTAATGGGTGTCCACATGCCCAGTGCGAAACAGAACGATTTCACCCCGTTCGAGTTTGCCGGTCTTCTTCTCGTAAACTTCAAGGTGGGCGGCAGTGATCGCCGGTGAGGCAGGCCACTGGCTGTTCTGTGTTGTGCCGATGAGGGGTCTCACATCGATCACACGGGCGTTTCCCGAAATTTGCGAGAGGGGAACCTTGTCTGCAGTTACTCGACCGGTGCCGCGTTTGCCGAATTTAACTTCATATTCCTTGAGCCACTGCAGTACCTTCGGTGAATAATTGTTGTTGTTGAACCCTGGCTTTGGGAGGGAGTAGGCCGGTGGGACTAGGTGTGTACCTGCGTGGCTGTCCATCAGATGGGTATGATGAAAGATGTCCAGCGCTGGTTCATAAAAAAAGTCTGCTCGGGTATAGGGATGGCGGTGTCTTGAGACTCCACGACCGGGCCAGGTCAACGGATAGTTCGCCACCATCACCACCGAGAGATCGGCTACCCGTTTTGCGCGCGCGGACTTTATGAGGGAGTCGGCCTGGCCTCCTACAATGGCAAAGGCTCTTCCCTCTCCATATGGTCCCTTGAAATGCCTCGGCCCCATCATGCAGTAAAACGCCCCGGTCGGCGGGAGCTTCTTAAGATTGGTGGCCCCTTCAGTGAAGATCAGGCCCCGCAACAGGCCCTCATCATGAACCGCTGCGGCGAGGTCCGGCATTGGCCCCATTGTCGGGCTGTCACAGCCAACGGCAGTGACGCCTTTCTTTGCGATGTAGGCCATGCACTCGGGATCGGGGTCTGGCCAGGCTGGCGATTTTTTCTCGAGTGGCAGTGCAAGGAATCTGCGACCCTCTGGCATAGGTTTGTAATAACGGTCACTGTAATCACTTCTTAGCAACACGATGTCTCCTCGACCAAGTGGACGATACTTCTTTTCCCAAGCAATGATATGCTCCTTTTTTATAAGGGGACTGACACCATTGGGCGCTTGGTCGAGGAGAGAAGTCACGTCGATGACGCAGGCTTCGCCGACCAGTTTCCAAGCCGGGGTTTGGTCGGTGTACTCAAGGCCAAGTGGGCCGGCATTCTTGAGTCCGCTGCCCGGGCGCGGGATGGAGTGGGGCGGCACATCGATCTGAGTGCCGGTGTTGCCGTCGATCTGCAGTAGGTCACTGTTGTAGGGGCTCGATGGCCCGATCCGGATGTAGCGGTTCATGTAAAACCGCGGGAATCCGGTGGCCCAAGTGCAGGGGTAATTCTCAGCGACGATTAGAGAGAGATCGACAATTTGTCCCTGGTCCCGGTCGTTCGCCTGAACTGAGCCGCTTTGGCCAAGCGCCATGACGAAAGTTAGCAATGTGACTATGTCGAGTCTTGTTTTCATGGATTTCATAGAGTGAATTCAATACGTCAAGCATTCAGGTGGTTTTTCGATTTGTACGGCAAGATGTTCGAGAAATCTTGCCGCGGGAGCTCCGTCGACAATTCGGTGATCAAAAGTCAGATTTAGGGTTAAGCGCTCCTGACACATGGCTTGTTCCTTTTGCCATATCACTTTTTCTTGAATGCGCCCAATCCCGAGGACGGCACATTGCGGGGGATTGATAACCGGTGTGAATGCGTCAACACCAAGTCCTCCCAGATTGGAGATAGTGAATGTGGCAGCTTGCATTTCCTCGGCTTTAAGTTGGCCCATGCGGGCTTTTTCCATCAGTGCTCTTGTTTGCTCGGTCAACTCGTCTATGGCGAGTCGGTTCGCATTACGGATGACCGGGGTAAGGAGTCCTGCTGGTGTGTCCATCGCGAAGGCAATGTGGATCTGGTCCGGCAGAAAAATCCCGTTTTCATGCCATTGGCTGTTAAGCTGAGAGTGGCTCTTGAGTGATTCGGCGGTGAGGCGAATGAGCATGTCGTTGTAGCTCGGAATTACTTTTTTTTCGGCGCTAGTTTGCTTGTATTTTCTGCGCAATTCGACCAGCGCTGTGGCATCCACTTCTCGGTGTAGAGTCACTGGCGCCGCCGGGTCGGTTCCGATCGTCATCTGCCGGGCAATGACTTTTCGAGTGGCGGAAAGCGGTTCCGTTTTTCCAGTTAACGGGTCATTCGGGCCAGATGTTTGGGCAACAGTAACTGCAGCGCGTATGTCCTGTTCGCGAATGCGTCCGCCGCGGCCGGTACCTTCAATATTATCCCAGTCGACGTCCATCTCGTTGGCCAAGCGAAGGGCTCTCGGCGAGATGGATTTCCCGGGGCGCACCGGCTTGGCTTGGGACGCGGCCGGGCCGGGCGATTTGTCGGTCGGGATCTGGTGGCCAGGCCCCGCCTCGGCCCGGGGGGCATCCTTCCACGGCTCTAGGTCGTCTTCATCAGCGAGAAAAGCTACGCGCTGACCGACCACAACGGCGTCCCCGAGCTTGGGCGCATCGGGCGGCAGGCGCAGGTAGCCGGCGTCAAAGGATTCAACTTCCTGGGCGGTCTTGTTCCCCTCCATGACAAACAGCATGTCCCCGACCTCGACCCGTTCACCGTCTCTCTTGAGCCATTCCTGAAATGTGCCCTCCTCCATCGACCAGCCCATGCGGGGCACTATTACTTCCGTTGCCATGCTCACTCCTCAAGCAGGTCGCGGATGGCGGCCTCTATGGTGTCCGGGTTGGGTACGATGGCCTGTTCGAGTGGCGGGCTATAGGGAATGGGCGTGTGGAGTCCATTAAGCCGCTTTACCGGCGCGTCGAGTTCATCGAAGCCTTCCTCGGCTATGTGAGCCGCGATTTCCGAGGTTAGGCTGCATGGGCCAAACGCCTCATCCACCACCAGTAATCGGCCAGTCTTGGATACTGATTGAAGGATTGTGTCGAAATCCAATGGGGACGCTGTTCGGGGATCTACCACCTCGACTGAGATGCCTTCCTTGGCCAGTTTTTCAGTTGCTTCCAGTGTATGGCGCACCATCAGAGACAGGGCGACGACGGTGGCGTCCGATCCTTTGCATGCGACTCGCGCTTGGCCAAAAGGAATCTCGTAATCTGATTCAGGAACCTTGCCCTTGGTGGCCATCAGTTCACGGTGCTCAAGGAACAGTACAGGGTCGTTGCAACGCAGCGCGTGATGAAATAGGCCCTTTGCATCATATGGTGTTGATGGCAACACTACGCGAATGCCCGGGATGTGCGAGTAGATGGAAGCGTAATTCCCGGAGTGGTGCGTGGCTGCGCTGTGCCCGATGCCGATGCAGCCCCGAAGAAGAATAGGCATCTTCAAACGGCCACTGCTCATGTAACGCATCTTGGCCACCTGATTGATGACCTCGCCGAAGGCGTCGTTGATGAAGTCGATAAACATGAAATCGATTACCGGCCGTGAGCCGGTCATCGCTGCGCCGCATCCGAGCCCGATGAAACCCCGCTCGCAAATCGGAGTGTCGCAAAGGCGTTTTGCCCCGTGTTCTTCGTACAGGCCAAGCGTGGTGGCGAAATTGCCGCCTCGCTGGCCGATGCCCTCACCCATTACAAAGATGGCCGGGTTGCGTTTCATCTCAAAGGCTAGTGCTTCAAGTGTGCCGCCTACATATGTCGTCTCTCTGTCGCCAGGTTCGGGTAGATTGGGAACAGTTTGGATATCCTCGCAAAAGACATGGTTGGTAACTATTCCCGGATCAGGCCAGGCGGCCTGCTCAGCTTCTGTCTGGCCCAGCGCGACTAGTTCCGCGATCTCGTCCTCGATGGTCTTTAGTTCATCAGCCTCTGCTTTTCCCGATTCAACCAGCGCTTTGCCAAGCTGCCGGATGGGGCAGCGTTCCTTCCATCGTTCTACCTCCTCATGTGTGCGGTAGTTGAAGTCGGGCATCCCTTCGGCATGCGCCCGGGTGCGGTAGGTTCTGCACTCTATCAATGTTGGGCCACCACCATGTCGTGCCTGTTCAATGGCCTGTTTGGCGGCCTGCTCAACCTCACTCACATTGTTGCCATCAACTTCAACTCCGCTCATTCCGTACTGCTTCGCACGCCGTCCGACATGCGGATTGCTACTGGAATAATCGAACGGTACCTCGGTTGCGAAATGGTTGTTTTCGCAGACAAAAAGGACAGGCAGTTTCCAGATGCCGGCCATATTGAGCCCCTCATGGAAGGCGCCATTGTTAACGGCTCCATCCCCGAAAAACGCCACAGCCACATTGTCCCGGCCCAGTAACTTGAAACTGTAGCCACCCCCGCAGGCCTGAAGAATGCAGGGCCCGACGATACCGCTGGTGCCCATCATCCCAATCTCAGGCTTGAACAGGTGCATGCTGCCGCCGCGGCCCTGGGAACATCCGGTCTCTCGGCCAAACAGCTCTGCGATCAGTTCCTCCGGCTCCATACCCTTGGCTAGTGCATGTCCGTGACCGCGGTGTGTGCTAAACACGACATCCTCCCGTCTCAGATGATGGCATACCCCAGCGGCGATCGCCTCTTGGCCGACATATGTGTGGCAGGCACCGTGAACAAGCCCGCGCTGGTGCGCCTTGGCCAGAGCCAGTTCCGTTTGCCGGATGAGCTGCATTTGACGATAAAGAATCAGATTGGTTTCCTTGGTGGCGATCATCGGCTGGTTATTCTTTGAAGGTCTCATTGCCATGCGAGCCCCCGGCGTTCTGGGCTAGGTTGCCGCCGTCCATCGGGATGAGCGCGCCGGTTATCCACGACGAGGCGTCAGACGCAAGAAAAACAGAGAGCCCGCGGATGTCGTCAGGGTGGCCAAACCGTCTGGAAGGGATACCACTGAGAAAACGATCGCGAATCCCCGGGTCGGCATCGATGCGCTTCTGGAGTCCATCGTTCATTACCTGCGCTGGCAGAATGGCATTCACCCGGACACCACGATGCGCCCACTCGGTGCTTAACTCGCGAGTCATCTGGGCCACCGCGCCCATGGCCATGCTGTAGCCGATGTGTCCCCGGCCCAGCGCGGTGACGCTGGCGAGCGAGCCGATATTGACAATGCTGCCTTTGCCTCGTGCGAGCATGCGTCGGCCCGCTTCTTGGCAGCAGCAAAATCGGCCCAGCACGAGGTTGCGCCATGAGGATTCGATGTCTTTTAGTTGGATTTTCTCTGGTTTTTCGCGGACGGCTTCGCCGGCAACATTGCCGAGAAAGTCGATACAGCCGAACGCTTCGTCGATGCTCTCGAACATGGCCCGGATGTCGTCTGGATTGGATACGTCGCATTTGGCAACATGACATTTTTGGCCGAGCTCCTTGATTTCCCTTGCTACACCACGTGCACCCTCCTGATTGAGGTCGATTGCAACCACATCCGCCCCGGCCTCGGCAAGGGCAAGTAACATTGCCCGGCCCATGCCGCTGGCCGCGCCGGACACGGCTGCGACCTTGCCGCTTAGGTTAAAGAGTGAGTTGGTCATGGTTGAATTTTATCACTAGAAAAAAAGCTCCCGGATAAGCGGCACCTGCGTCTGGAAAAAAACGATACTTGCCATGCCCAGATAAAAAATGCCGCACCCAATCATCCCCATACGGTGATACCAGCGCGGCCGCAACTGCACGGGCAGCAGCCGGCAGTTCATCCGCAGGATGAGAAATGCCGTGAAGCCAATGCCGATCGTATTAAGGTTTGCGACAATCAGCACCATGATCTTAGGTTTGCTGTAAAACAGGAAAATTGTCGCACAGATAAATGTCCATAGGATGTAGATTGCGAGGATGGAATAATAGATTCGCCGCACCTGATCGGGGCGCATTTTTTCGCGCAAGGTCTGGCTGCCGGACCACAGGATATCCGTCCAGCGACGGCAGACATCCTCGACGATGGACATTTGACTGGGCAATAGCACCACCAGTCCAATAAGACAGGTGGTTACCCAGAAAAAGGTGGAAAGGCCGGTTCCCGGCGTGAATGCGTGCCGCATTCCGTCTGCGCTGATGACGGCCTGAGCCCAGTCAAGCCGGTCTGGATCATTGAACATTGGGGATTGCGGGGAAAACTGAAGCGAGATCAGTGCCGGCAACGCCATACCCATGAAGCATCCGGGCATCCAGATGAACAGCTGGTCGGTGCGGATGTATTTCCACCAGCCGTTCCAGCGTTTGATGTTGTCATCGTTAATGTCGAAAGTCTTGCCGATGTGGCTTAGAGTTATCTTACGCCCGCCTATTGCGCTCGGGATCGCTCCCACTGTGCTGCCCATGCCCCAGCCTTTGTCTCGCACAAAGTTGCTGTACGTTGCATTACCTAATCCGCCCCCGCCTGCGTAGCCTGCGAATGCCCCGAGCAGGGCAATGTTGCCAAGGAACAGCGTCGGCCAAACCCCTTGTTCCCAGCGGTGGATGAATACATTCGTCACGGTCTCTTTCCCGTTCGCATCCAGCACTGGCAGCGTGCCGAGTTTGAAAAAACCGCCGAATACCTTGCCCCAGTTTTCTGCGCTCACGAAAAACACGCCAACGAACAGGCAGAACCCCAACACGATCACAACCTTGGCCGTGAATACCACCTGCATCATGTTGAACACCTTGCCACCTAGAAGGATGGGAACTGAAACTAGCCCGAGTATCACGTACGCCAGCGTGATTACCAGCGCGCGGTCCTCCTCTCCAGCCGGTTGACCCTGTATGATGGAGGCAATAACTGCTGCCCCCTGGGTGGAAAGCGCCGGGATGAACATCCCAAGGCTTAACAACAGAAACACACCCATCCAGAACCTAGGCCCCGGACGGCTGCGCATCATCCCGGTGAACACTGGCTCACCGCAAAACAGCGCGTACCTCCCGCATTCCATGTTGTAAAAAACCTGACAAATGATGGCGACTGCTGCGATCCACATCAATCCGCCCCCATACCGTGCGGTGATTTCCGCGCCGACGAGCCATTCACCACCGGCGAGTTGAATCCCGCACATCACGAGCCCCGGCCCGACAAACCCAGTCCAGTTCCGCCAACCCAACGGTTTTGGCTCCGGCAGTTCCGCCTTACTCCACGAGGGAAGGCAGTTTTTCTTGCTTTCGGTTTTTTGGAGATCACTCATCCCGGATCTTCAATTGGATACTCCATTGACGATGTTGGGCAGTGGCTCCTCTTTGATGGCTTTGAGGATGGTTTCCGCTGCGGACTCACGCAGGGTGATCGCAGCCTGCTCGCTGGCAGACGCAATGTGAGACCCGACAATGACGTTCTCCATTCGCAGGATTGGATGGTCTTTTGGGATCGGTTCCGGCGAAAAGACATCGAGTCCTACGGTGCTGATCCGCCCTTGGCCAAGCGCAGACATAAGGGCGGCAGGATCAACGAGGTCGCCGCGGCCCACATTGATCAGAATCGCTCCAGGCTTCATCTTTGAGATTGACGACTCGTTGATAATCCAACGTGTTGTCTCGCTAGACGGGCAGTGAAGCGTGATCAGGTCGCTATTGGCCAATAGTTCACCCATAGAGATCGGTTCGCCTCCTCCCTGCTCAATTTCTTCATCGCCGATTGCAGGGTCATAGACTAGTAAACGGGAACCAAAACCGGCCAAGCGCTTGGCTACGGCACGACCAATTCGGCCAAAGCCGACGATTCCAACGGTCAACCGGGCCAGCGTTTTCATCTGGCCAAGCGGCACGGCCAATCCCCAGTTCCCGTTCGTAGTGGCGTGGTGATTCTGAAAAAGACATCGTGTGGCGGCTACCATCAGGCCAAGCGTGTGATCGGCCACCTCGTCAGTGCAAAATTCCGGCACATTGCAGACCGGGATGCCCTTAGCCCGAGTTGCATCCAGGTGAACATTGTCGTAGCCGATGCCGTATCGGACTATAACCTTCGCTCGCTCCATCGCATCCACGACTTCAGCGTTTAAGGGTGCGAACTGGGTAAGTACATAATCGGCGTCCCGCACCACTTCGATCAGTGCTTCGGGTGTTTGGCACTGGTGTCCAGCCAGTTCACAGCCGCTTGGCTGAAGCACTTTTTGCTCAATCTCGAGGTTGGGAAATGTGAAATCAGTTACGACGATTTTGGGCATATCACTTCGTTTTTGGTCAGGCGACCAAGTTGTTGACAATCTTGCTAGAAACGTCGGTTAGGCGGAAGTCGCGGCCGTCATGGAGGTAAGTGAGCCGCTCGTGGTTGAGCCCAAGCAGATGCAAGATTGCTGCGTGGAAGTCGTGGGTGTGGACAGGGTCCACGACGGATTTAAGTCCAATCTCATCAGTTGCGCCATGCGTGTACCCAGCCCGAACGGCGGCTCCGGCAAGGAAGGTGGTAAATGCCCAGTTGTGGTGCTCACGCCCCTTGTGGTCAGCTGAGCTGTTGAATGGAGTACGGCCAAACTCCGTTGCCCAGACAACCAACGTGTCCTCAAACATGCCACGTTGTTTGAGGTCGGTGAGCAGGCCATAGATTGGCCGGTCGACCTGCTTAGCCAAGTGCTCGTGATCCATCATGTCGCCGTGCGAATCCCAGTTGCCGGAGGAACCGGTGTGAATCAATTCAATAAACCTAACCCCGCGTTCGGCGAAGCGCCGCGCTGCGATTGTTGTGAGTAGGAGGTTTTTCATTTGCCTTCAGCTTTCAATTCTTCAGCTGTCTTGGCTCCGTGCTTGCGTTAATAAATCGTTATGGTTGCAGAGCCCTAAAGTATTGCTGCTGTGCAAAATTTTTCGTTATAAGGAGAAGCGGACTCTTGGCATCAATTTTCGACCAAGTAGCGTTGATATTTTTTGAGGTCTCCAAGATGCCTGTCCACTCAATGACTATGTTTCCTGACTCATCCCGAGAGATTCTAACAGTGGGTGGCTCTTTGTCAGCTGGAGGCGGCTCAACCACTGTGCATTTGGGGCCTTCAAAGAAACCTTCGAGCCCGGCTACAATAGCGTAGATATGCTTGCCATCAGGTACTAGAGTATCGCGGAAGCTAGTCTTGTCACCCGCGAGTTCAATGAGCTTTTCGCCGTTACGCCTGATAACTATCGAATCATAGTTTGCGTTGTTAGACCATTCTAAGTCAACGGTACCGCCGTCTCCTGATCGATTAGAGATCAAATCTGTTGGCGGCTGATTCGGGGTGAAGTACTTTGTATTGAGGTAACTTTCAAGTTCTTCCAACTCTTGTTCTTTGATCTTGCGGCTATAAATAATGACTTCAGCTATGAAACCATCGAATCGTTCACCGTCTCCGCAGCAAGGCTGGGAATGTCCTCCAAGCGCGAATGGTTCGGGAACAGAGTTGTTACGGTTTATTATATTCATCGGAATGCTGATAGGCCACATGAACTCCTCAGGATCTTCTGTGTCGTCGTCGAAGAACTGCACTGTATCGTCGAGGCCGCGCTCGTCAACTTGCACCATGCTAACATGCCAACGATTTTCGTAGATTGCATCTTCGGAGCGATACTCGGTAATGGCGTCATACTGGACGAAGTTTAATTGACCGAGGAATTCGTCGTCGATGCCGTGTATGCCGAAAGTGTAGACCGATTCAGTTAAACCACGTTTTCCGAGAATGGTTTGATACCCTAGAGCCGGAGTCTCGGTGGCGAAAGGCTTATAGACTACGATAATTGTGAGTCCGTGACCATTGCCAATATCAAGGGGATCAAAAACATCAGTGTCACTAACTTGAAAGAGACGATCTTGATTTCCGGGTGAAGGCGGGCCGGCCACGTCAAATCGGACGACTGGCATCGAATTAGGATTACCCGGAAAAAGCTCTTCAGCATAACTCGGGGATTCATCTTTCCCTTTACGGGGTGCGAGTTTAGTGCCGTAAGAACTTGAATCGATCCAGGCTTCAACCAGACCGTTGTCGTTTCCGTCTAGAGTTTCGCCTCTCAACCATAGTCGAAGTGTCAAGTCGGTCGGGTCGGGTGGTGTCGCAAAAAGATTAGAGCTTACGAGAGAAAGGGGGATTACCCATGTTCTGAAAAAAAGACTTAATCTTATCATTTACCTGCGCCCTAACCTATTCCGAAAACAGTATGCCTGCAACAGCATAAAAGCTGTGACTTTAAGAATCGACCTTAAAATTTAAGTAGTTTATTGAGTGATTCAATTACCGCTGTCCATGTTCTTTGACATCGTTAGTTCTGGTTTTAGCCCAGACGGAACAAACACTTTTATCATTTCCCTTCAGCTTTCAATTCTTCACCCGTCTTGCCGCCGTGTTTGCGAAGGAGGTCTCAATCAACGTGAAGCCACCTATATGGTGCCGTCTCATTCGCTGCGGAGACGGAAGAACTGCTGTTCGGCACTTGGCCTGACGCGGACGATGTAACGATCATCCTCCTTGGCGGTGCCACTGCCGACCTCGCTCCAGTCGGCCGCTTGGCCAAGCGCATCGGTAGACTCGAGTGCGAAGTTGCCCTTGGCCGGCCAGGAGAACTCGAGGTCGCTGCCGGCAAAATTAACCGCCAATGGCTGCGTCTCTATCACCATCTCGCTCATTTGCAGCTTGTAGAGCGTGCCGCGAGAGTTGCGGACGTAGAGGCTTCGGTTGGCCAGGACCGGCACGGTCAAGCAGGTGCCGGTGATGACCTTGGCCTTGGCCAGTTGCATAAAACGGCTCGGCGACGCCTCGGCGATGTAAAGGTCACCGGTGCGGCTGAGTATGATCAGTTTGGTATCAGCAGCGGTGATAGAAGCGCAAGGAATGCTGTTTTTTGTCCACTGGGTTTCACCGGTTTCCATGTTGATGCATCGGACCGCAGAGTGTGGTGTTGATCCACCGTACAAATAATCGCCGATCACCACCCCGGCGTTGAAGTAGATACGCATGTTGTGGTTCTTCCATTTGGAACTTGTGCTGGTGCCACTCAGCTCGATCAACTCGCAGCCCGGGTTGAAGCTGCTAGACGAGAGGAAGATCTTGCCATTGTACAAAACTGGGTCTGCGGCATTGATGTCGCTCGATGGAAAGGACTTGGACCAGAGCTGCTTGCCCGTGGCGGCATTCACACCATAGGCGTAGCTGGGGCCGAACATGATAAAAGCCTCGGTGCCGCGATGGTCGTAGGGAACGGGACTCGCATAGCCTGGTGTGCCACTGGCGGTCTTCCACTTGAGGCTGCCATTTGTCTTACTAAGTGCAATCCCGCGTGAGCTAACATTGTAAACAACATTGTCTCCGTGGATCAACGGTGAGGAGGCGAAACCCCAGGTAGGCGTCGGAAGACTGTAGAGTTGTTTTAAATCCCTGTTCCACACCTCGTCTCCAGTGGACGCCTCAAGACAAAACGCCTTCCCAGTTTTACTAAGGGTGTAAACGTATTCGCCGTCGACGGTAGGAGTTGCACTGGGTCCACCATCGTATTGTATGGGGTTTAATGCTTCAGAATAGGAATGTCGCCACAGAATATCACCAGTCGCTTCCTCCAGCGCGTAAACCGTGTCGCGGTTGGATTTGTTGCCCATGGTGAACACCCGTCCATCGGCAATCGAGACGGTGGAAGAGCCAGTGCCGACCGAGGCGTTCCAAAGTCGCTTGGGCCCGCTTGAGCCCCATTTCTCGAACCAGTCCGTTTCCTGCGAGATACCGTTGTGGTCGGGACCGCGCCAGTTGGGCCAATCGGCCGCTTGAAGCCAGACAGTCGAGCCGAGCAGCATGGCTGTTATGAGTGTTTTCATTTCTCGATATAGCTTAGTGTTGAAAAAGTAGTTCAAAATCCCTCTGCATCAATGGAGTAATTTTAAAGGCACAGCACAGCTGCGATTGTTGTGATTAGTATGTGTTTCATTACTCTACCAATTTAACCCGAAAATAATTCATCTTAAAAGGAACAATGGGCAAACGGGGATCAGTGAACTTAATCGAGCTTCCGGTGCCTTGGGCTTCTCCAAGCTCACCCCATTTCTTTAAATCATGTGAAGCTTCGATTAAGTAGGTTGAGCCCGATTTACTTTCGAAGTTAAGGGAGAATGGAGAGGCGGATTTGCTGAAGGTGTTAACCTTAATTTCTTTAAGAATTATAACAGGTAATTCTCCAAAGGTTTCACCAAAGCCGGTTGCCCCCGGGTTAATAAATATTTTGGCATTACCGGATACTCCGACGAACACATCGATGCCCAGAGTAGGTACATTACCCTCAAATGTAATGCTCGTTAGACTACTACAGCGAGAGAAGGCCCCCTTTTCAATGCTGGTGACACTGTCGGGGATCGTCACGCTCGTCAGACTACTGCAGCTGTTGAAGGCGCTTCTCCCAATTCTGGTGACGCTGTCGGGAATCGTTACGCTCTTCAGGTTGGTGCATTTCCAGAAGGCCCTATCCCCAATGCTGGTGACCGGTTTTCCGTCATAGGTAAGGGGGATTGCCAATGCTCCAGAGACAATCTCATTACAATCTGTGATGGTAACGGTGTTGCCGCCGACTTTGTATCTCAAATGATCAGTTGGGGATACCGTTTTATAAACTACAGGCAACCCTCCAAAGGTTTCACCAAAGCCGGTTGCACCCTGGTAAATAAATACTTTGGCAAAGTCTGATACTCCGGAGAATGTATGTCGTGTAGGCGCATTACCTCTAAAAGTAATGCTCTCCAGACTACTGCAGTAAACGAAGGCATTCCATCCAATGCTGGTGACGCTCTCGCCAATAATCACACTCGTCAGACCGCAGTATTCGAAGGCCCTGCTCCCAATGCTGGTGACGCTGCCGGGGATCGTTACGCTCGTCAACTCAGTGCAGTCATAGAAGGCCAAATCCCCAATGCTGGTGACGCTCTCGGGGATTTTAACGCTGGTCAGGCCACTGCAGTGGGCGAAGGCCTTCTTCCCAATGCTGGTGACGCTCTCGGGGATTCTAACGCTGGTCAGGCTACCGCAGTAATCGAATGTCCACCCTTCAATGGTGGTGACGCTGTTGCCAATCGTCACGCTCGTTAGATTACCGCAGTATCGGAAGGCACGATCTCCGATGAAAGTGACGCTGTCGGGGATTCTAACGCTGGTCAGCCTACTACAGCCAGAGAAGGCAGAGCTCCCAATGCTGGTGACGCTGTCGGGGATCCTCGCGCTCGTTATTCTACTGCAGTTATAGAAAGCCGAGCCCCCAATGTTGGTGACCGGTTTCCCCTCATATATGGAAGGAATGTACAATTCTCCAGAGGCATTATTGTCACAACTAACAATGGAGACCTTTCCTCCCGCGACCCTGTATGTCAAAGGATCCGCATTAACCTCATTAACCCCGCCGAACAGCAACACAACCACG
>MPLU02175169.1_pt1 | contig 16672 bp, 13 predicted proteins | sample 1617381 | NCBI WGS metagenome assembly MPLU02 (sample SAMN05944801, study PRJNA350692) | marine metagenome | biome: marine; feature: ODZ; material: water; isolation source: 90 m water sample filtered on 0.2 um supor filter | place: Pacific Ocean | collected 2012-04-08 | depth 90m m
CCTCCGGCTGCTTACTGATTTCTTCTCTTTTTTACTGGCTAATATGCTGAAATATGGTGAAATGGAGACATATTTACCGAATATTTCCGGGACACCAATTCATTTTATCAATGGAACAAAAGATCCTTTAGTCCCACCTGAAGCTTATCTTCCTCTCTGGGATAATTCACCTGATCCAAAAAGTGATACTTGGGTAGAAGGAGGACACTTTAATCCTGGAAATCCGGAAGACATGCTACGTACAGGTAAGTTGATGTATGAATGGGCGGATGCTCAAAAACTGCGTTCCTGTAAAACAGTTGTGCAGTAATGACATGAACATCTCGTAGTTTTGCTCATGTGCGTAATAATTTCAATCAAAGTTTTTAGTGAAAATTGCTAAAACAGCTTTGGTTGCTGATTAAATAATTGCTGCTAAAACCTGCTCTATGAAGCCATCCTGTTCATATCCCTTGTTGTTTTAGCTTAATATCTATAGAATTTACAGGGAAGAAAAGTCTTGAAGATGTATTGAGAATGGCACTTGTTTATAAATAAAAAGTGACTTAATTTTGAGAAGCAGATGAAGCAAAGCACAGGAATCACGGTCACTCTCAAAGCTGCTGCCTCAGTCGATGGAAAAATCGCGACAGGAACCGGACACTCTAAATGGGTAACCGGAGACGTGGCAAGGCGTAAAGCGCATCAATTAAGACACGAGAATGATGCTATTTTGGTTGGCATCAACACAATTCTGACAGACGATCCGGGATTGACTGTACGCGGTATTGAAAAAGGACGATCTCCTGTCAGGATTGTGCTGGACTCAAAAGCACGTATTCCGGAACAAAGCAGGGTGTTTCAAAATGATGGTGTCCCTGTTATAATTATTACCGGAAATCAGGCACCTTCACGGAACTGGCCGGAACGGACTGAATTAAAGATTATTCGAGCACCTACGGAAACTCCTGATATTTTGTGGGTACTGTCTGAATTGAGAAATCACGGACTGAAGAGTTTGTTGGTGGAAGGGGGAAGTCTGATACATGCCAGCTTTCTTAAAAGCAAATCTGTAGATCACCTTGCATTATTTATGGCACCAAAAATAATTGGAGGGCAGGACTCTTTGTCATGGTGCGGAGATATAAATGTAGAGAATGTGAATGATGCCTGCCAACTGGACATCAGCTCGATCACTCCTCTGGGAGAGGACTGGTTTATTTTAGCAAAATTAAAATAAGAGATAGCTTCACAGCATTTATTTTTTCCATTCCTGAGTTACTGATTCAGTTGCAGCGTAGATTTCAGTTTTTATAACAAATTCATAAATACACATTAATATTTCAAAGGACTTAATTTAATTATTAAATCATGGCAGAAACAGACAAAAGATTTAATTCCATTGAGGAGGCGATTAAAGCCATTGCCAACGGTGAATTAATTGTAGTGGTGGACGATGAGGACCGCGAAAATGAAGGAGACCTCATTTGCGCGGCTGAAGCAGCAACTGCAGAAAAAGTTAACTTCATGGCGAAATTTGGCAGGGGGTTGATCTGTCTGCCACTTGAATCTGAAACTGTTAACAGGTTGAATCTGCCTTTAATGGTGAGTAACAACAACGCAACAATGGGCACCAATTTTACAATCAGCATTGAGGCTTCTGTAGGCGTAACGACAGGCATTTCTGCTGCAGACCGCGCCCGCACAATTGCTGTGGCAATTAATCCGGATTCAGGCAGGGAAGACATCCGCAGCCCCGGACATATCTTCCCTTTACTGGCGAGTCAGGGTGGAGTATTGCGCAGGGCAGGACATACTGAAGCTGCTGTTGATCTCGCAAAATTAGCTAATAAGCTACCTGGTGGTGTGATTTGCGAAATTATGAATGAGGACGGTACAATGGCACGTGTTCCTGATTTGATGAAATTTGCAGAACTCCACAAATTATTGATCATTACAATTAAAGACCTCATTGAATACCGGAAACGTAACGAAACATTGGTTATCAAAAAAGCGGAAGCAATGCTGCCTTCAAAATTTGGTGATTTTAACGTGATCGGTTTTCAAAGTGTTTTGGACGACAGCGACTATGTCGCACTGGTAAAAGGGGAATGGGAAGAGGATGAGCCTGTTCTGGTACGTGTACATTCAGAATGTCTGACAGGTGATGTTTTTGGTTCCTACCGCTGTGACTGCGGCCCGCAACTCCATGCAGCAATGGAAATGGTGCAAGCAGAAGGAAAAGGCGTAATCCTTTATTTGCCTCAGGAAGGACGCGGGATTGGATTGATCAATAAACTTCACGCTTATAAACTTCAGGAAAAAGGTGCTGATACTGTCGAAGCAAATCAACAATTAGGTTTTAAAGCAGATTTGCGTGATTACGGGATGGGTGCGCAAATGCTGTATATGCTAGGTGTGCGGAGAATGCGCTTAATGACTAATAATCCGCGTAAAATCGTCGGAGTTCAGGGACACGGTCTTGAGGTTGTAGAAAGAATTCCACTTGAGATTCAGAGTAACCCCGGAAATATAAAGTACATGCATACAAAAAAACATAAATTGGGGCACATTCTGAATATTTAAAATTATCTGCTGTCACATTTAATTCTGCTGTATCGTACTTGGTCCCCACTAAGTTCGTAAACCTGAATAGATATTTATGCACGATTCGTGAATGTGAGTTGAATGTCAACAAACAGAAATGGTTGATTATTTTTTATTTTAATATCGTAAAAAACATTTACATTAATTAAAACGTACTATGACTGTATCGCAAACAGAATTGGGAAAGGCGCTCAAAGAACCTGCAGCTTATCATAATTCTCCAGAGACAATTAAGTTGCGTGAGACTTCTACTTCATTCTTGTTTAAAGCTGATGACCAGCTTTATAAGATTAAAAAGTCGGGTAATGAATATGCTACATTAGCTGTTAAAGAAGCTTTTTGTCGAGAAGAGTGCCGTCTCAGTCAGCGTTTTAATCCAAACTGGCCTTTAGAAGTTTTGCCTGTCATGGAACATAATGATGAACTCAAAATCGGCGGTACAGAAGGAAAAATAATTGAGTATGCCTTAAAAATGGAGGCACTTGCGGATCAATGGTCACTTTCCCAGCTTTTGGCGAAAGACAAACTTACAATAAAACATATTTCGAAAATTGCAACCAGAATTGCTGAGATTCATGCAGTATCACCTGCAAAAGACACAGCAGCAGTGTCAGGCAAACCGGAATCTTTTCGCGCACTCTGTGACGACATGCTTTTTCAACTGAAACGGTATTTTGAAGCATCTTTAACGCAACCGATATTGGATATGATTCGACATCCTCTTGAAAAGTTCATCGATGACAATAAGCGTCTTTTCAGCAAACGGCAAAAAAAAGGGCGAATTGTCCTGGGTCACGGTGCTTTTTTACCGGAACATATTTTTGTTAATGGAGATCAGGTATATTTTATCAGTCCGCAGGAAGTTCAAAAGAAGTTGGCGGTTCTGGACGTAGCGAATGATGTCTCGTCTTTAACAGTCGAACTTGCACGTATGGGTAAAAATGAACTGTTTGACGCATTTGTACAGCAATATCTTGAAGTCTCAAATGATCAGGATTTACTAAAAATGCTACCTCTTTATCAAACTTATTGTGCACTAAAACAAGGGGTCAAAACTTGCGAACTTAAAGTCGCCCAACAGAATGATGATCTGGGTACTTTAGCCATGGATTATTTCAACCTTGCCGTTCGCTTCTCACGAGAAATCCCAAGAGCATAACTACAGTTGGCGTTTTCATTCGTCCTGAAACGCCCAACTAATTTTATTAGACTATCCAGCAACAACTTATCAAGACTATGAAAGAAGTGTCCAACAGACTCGGATTTCCGCAAATGGAAGAAGAAATTCTTGAATTCTGGCGCAAAGAAATAATTTTTCAAAAATCAATCGATCAACGACCGGAAGACAAAGCTTTCAGTTTTTATGATGGTCCGCCGTTTGCGACAGGACTTCCGCATTATGGGCACCTGTTGGCCGGAACGATCAAAGATGTTATTCCACGTTACAAAACCATGCGTGGTTTCAGAGTTGAACGACGCTTCGGCTGGGACACACACGGGTTGCCGGTGGAGTATGAGGTTGAGCAGGCTCTTAAACTGAATGGACGCCACGAAATCGAAACATTTGGTGAAGGCAATTTTAATGAAGAATGCCGTGCTATTGTTTTACGCTACACTCGTGAGTGGCGGGAAACTGTGGAACGTATGGCTCGATGGGTTGATTTCGATAATGATTACAAAACCATGGATATTGATTTCATGGAATCAGTCTGGTGGGTTTTTAAACAGCTTTGGGATAAGAGGCTTATTTACGAAGGAGTAAAGGTTGTTCCCTTTTCATGGAGAGTCTCCACTCCGCTTTCAAACTTTGAGGCAAACCTGAATTACAAAGATATTCAGGATCCTTCCGTCACTTTGCGATTTAAAGTCAAGGGCGAGGAAAACTTATATTTACTTGCATGGACAACCACTCCGTGGACTTTACCTTCAAACATGGGACTCTGCGCTGGTCCGAAACTCATTTATTGTAAAATCAGAGATAAAAAAAGTGGCGATGCTTATATTTTGACAAAATCAAGAATCGATACATATTTCGATGAAGGAAGTTATGAAGTTCAGGCTGAAATGCAAGGCACTGAACTGCAGGGAATGACATATGAACCGCTCTTTGATTTTGCCAAAAGTCACGTTGACACGACCAACACCTGGGCTTTGCAGTTGGATGATTATGTCAACGATGACAGCGGAACAGGTATTGTACATTTGGCCTGTTTTGGTGAGGATGATGTGCGCATTTTTCAACGTGAAAACATCCCGATTTTTGATCCGGTGGATGATGAAGGTAATTTCATGGATTACATGGAATTTATCGCAGGCAAGAATATCAAGGATGCAGACAAATTAATTATCCAGCGTCTTAAAGAAGAACGAAAAATGTTCCGCCATGAAACAGTACAGCACAGCTATCCATTTTGCTGGCGTACAGATACTCCTTTGATTTATAAGCCGATTTCAACTTGGTTTGTAAATGTTGAAGAGATTAAGAAAAGAATGGTTGCACATAACAGAACTGTGCATTGGGTACCGGGACATATTCGCGATGGTCGTTTTGGGAAATGGCTTGAAAACGCACGTGACTGGGCCATCAGCCGTAACCGTTTTTGGGGAACTCCACTCCCGATTTGGAAAAGTGAAGACGGTGAGGTCCTGTGCATCGGTAGTGTTAAAGAACTGGAAGAAAAAACCGGGAATAAAATAGATGATCTTCACAAACATTTTGTCGATCCACTGATCATTGAACATAATGGAAAAACTTTTAGACGTGTCCCGGAAGTTCTGGACTGCTGGTTTGAGTCAGGTTCCATGCCTTATGCTCAGGAACATTATCCATTTGAAAATAAGGATCGTTTCGAAGCTAATTTTCCTGCAGATTTTATTTGTGAAGGTTTAGACCAGACACGCGGTTGGTTTTACACGCTCGCGGTTTTAGGTTCAGCATTGTTTGATACGCCAGCATTCAAAAACTGTGTGGTAAATGGATTAATTCTGGCGGAAGACGGAAAGAAGATGAGCAAACGGCTCAAAAACTATCCGGATCCAAATGAGATGCTGAATAAGTACGGTGCAGACGCCGTCCGTCTTTATATGCTCAACAGTCCTGCAGTACGCGGAGAAGATTTGCGTTTTTCGGAAAAAGGCCTGATTGAAACTACCCGACAGCAACTACTTCCGCTTTGGAACGCGCTCGCGTTTCTCAGCACCTACGCAAAAATTGACGACTGGGAACCGACTCCGGAAAATCTCTCCTTGAAAAAGAATAATCCAATGGACCGCTGGATTATGTCGCGTTTACAAAAACTGATTGCTGAAGTACAAAATGAAATGGACGGATATGACCTCAACCGTTCAGTAGCACCTTTTGTAGGATTCATCGACTTGTTAACCAATTGGTATATTAGACGCAGCAGGAGACGTTTCTGGAAAGCAGGACAGGGTCAGGACAAACATGAAGCATACGCTACACTTTACACAGTGCTTTTCGAATTCAGCAAAATAATAGCTCCTTTTATTCCATACATTGCCGACGGAATCTTCCGTGCACTGCGTCAAGATACAGACCACCAAAGCGTACACCTAGCTATTTTTCCGGAAGTAGATGCTGATTACAGGGACATAGAGTTGGAAAAGCAAATGGATCTGGTGCTTTCTACCGTCACCATGGGACTTGCTCTGCGTGCAAAACATCAATTAAAAATACGCCAGCCACTACCGAAAATATTTCTGGTAACACATGATCCGGAAGCAAAACACGTTTTGGAAAACCTTGCGGATTTAATTACTGATGAACTCAATATCAAGGAAATTGTTATCACACCTGATGAGGAAGAACTTGTTAATTTGAGCGCAAAGGCCAATTTTAAAACTTTAGGAAGAAAACTCGGTAAGCAAATGAAAATTGCCGCAAACGCAATTGCTGAACTGAATCTTGACGACATTAGAAAATTACAGAACGGTGATAGTATTTCATTGATAATTGATGGAGATACGTTAGAATTAGTGCCGGAAGATGTTCTCCTTCAAAGGCAGGAAAAAGAAGGTTTACTGGTGGAAACTGATAACCGTTTAACCGTTGCTCTGGATACAGAATTGAGTGAGAACTTGATTCAGGAAGGATTTGCACGTGAGTTTGTAAACAAAGTCCAGAACATGCGGAAAGAAATGGATCTTAATGTGATGGACCGCATCAACATCAGTTACCATGCGCCCACAAAACTGAATACGGCTCTGGAGAATTTCATTGATTTCGTGAGTACGGAAACCCTCGCTGATCAGCTTCAGCTTCAGGAAACTCCGCAAGGTACGGAGTGGGATCTAAACGGGGAACCTTGTAAGATATTAGTAACACAGGGCCAATAATGTTTTTCCTTCAACGGCAGCAACTGCATTATATTTCGTGGTTTTTAAAATATTCAAGGATTAACAATAATTTAAACTAATATCATTTAAGTGAGTTAGAATCTCAGCCTTTCATTTCCATTTTAATCTGCCGTGCCAGATTCTGTTTGATCATTTGTTTCATTACGTCGTAAGTTTTAAGATCTTTTTGAGCAAGTTCTTCCGCAATTTCAAGTGCACGCGGCATTAATTCTTCAGGCAAATGAGTTTCATCAACCACTCCTATTTTTTTCGCGTCCGCACCTCCTATGCGTCGTCCTGTGAGCAGGAGGTCCCGCACCGCCTGTTTGTTAGGCAGTAAATCTGCCAACTCATATAAAATTGGAGAAAGTGGAATTTTAACGTCAATTTCCGTAAAAGCAAACCACCCTCTGTCCTCACGCATTATCCGAAAGTCCAGAGCTGCCGCAAATACCGCTCCTCCCGCCATGCAGTGACCTGTCACACAACCCACTGTCGGCAGCGCTAACAAGGCCCAGCGTCCGAATACTTCCTCAAGCTCCTTGAAAGAACTTGCAAACTGCCCTGCGGATTGAGCACTAACCCACTCAAAGTCCAGGCCGACACACCATGATTTCGGATCACTGCTTGTCACTACAACAGCAGAATTTTCTGTAACCATATCCAACTCAGCTAATACTATACGGTGAGCGCTCAACGACTCTGTATTGATGGCGTTTCCACTTGCAGGATCATTAAGGGTAACAATGTATACATTGTTCTTTTTTTCGAGTTCTACTAATGCCATTATTTCCTTTTTTTGAAATTGTCAGTTTGTAACATTTTCTCTTGTTTTTTATAAAGTTCCAGTTAATTTTGGAGTTTTTTTAAGCCGGTTTTATCTTCTTTAACAGATGGTATCAGCGGAAAAAGGCCAGCAGTAGGCTGAGAGTAAAGATCGAAATAACAGTTGACATAAAAACCGCACTGCTGGCAACTAACTGCCCTACATTATAACGGCTGGCAAAAAGAAATGGATTAACGCCGGTTGGTTGAGCCGCTAACATTACCAGTACCTGAATCCAAATTGCTTCTTTAATACCAAAGACCAGCGTAGCCATTACCCAGACAACCAGAGGGTGTACAATGGTCTTTATGATAATGATCAATGGTACTTCCTGCCACGGTATGTTTTTTCTAAAACCAGCCAGAGTTGCGCCAAGAGCAAACAAAGCACAGGGTGTAACAGAGTTCCCCAGAAACTTTGCCACATCCTCCACAGGCTTCCACAAGGATATTTCAAAATAATTACACGCTAATCCTGAAAGCAGCCCGATAATTAGAGGATTACTTATCAATCCATACAATGTTCTGGCAATGACGGTTATCAGCCGGCCCTTGCCACTTTTACCCATTTCAAGCATGATTGTGAAAAGCGGCACCATAATGAGTCCGTGTGTGCCTATGATGATAAACAAAGGCACTACAGCCTCTTCATCAAATGCAAGCAAAATAATTGGAATCCCCAGCAGAACTGTATTGGAAAAACTACCGGAAAAAGCATTAATCACCTGTTGGGAAAATGTCCGTTTCCAGAACAATCGTGTTGACCACATTCCTGTCAATAAGACGATCAACGTTCCTAAATAATAAGAAGCAAGATAATCCCAGGGAATGACATCCGGCAGGTTTGTGGTAGCAAGGGTACGCAGCAATAGCATCGGCACTGCAAAATCGAAGACGTACCGTGTGAGTCCACGGACAGCCGATTGATCAAACCAACCAAAAGCGGTAGAAGAATAACCCACCATTATCAGTCCGAAAATCGGCAAAATTATATCAACAACAGGTCCGAACAATTTTATATCAGGGAAGGAGTTTGGATTAAATCACTGAAGAAATTCTGCTTGAAGTAACTGGCGCAGTATAAATTACAAAAAGATAATTTGTACAGGTACTACTCTCAATGCCTCATCCTTTTTGTTTTTCAGGACCCAGAGGTTTCAAGACGATCATCAATTGTGGTAACAACGTCAACGCAGCAACCAGGGCAATCAGCATCGCCAGTCCCGTCAGTAAACCAAAATAAATACTTGGAATAAATTTTGAGAGCACCAGAATTGAAAAACCTATGATAATTGTGATTGAGGTGTAATACATTGCGTAGCCTATGCTTTCGTGTGATCGATGCATAGCCGCCAGATAGTCACGGTCCCTGGCGAATTCAAACCTGAAGCGGTGGATGTAGTGAATGGTATTGTCTACAGCAATCCCTACACTGATAGCCGCAATTGTAATGGTCATCATGTCCAGAGGTATGCCCATCCAACCCATAAATCCCAGTACCACTCCTATTGAAAGTACATTCGGAAAAATCGCAATCAACGCTATCATTACCGAACGGAAAAGAAAAATGAACATGATTAGAAACGCAACTATTACTACCCCCAAAGTAAGTATTTGCGACCTAAAGAGGCTTTGCAGCATATTGTTGTATAGTACAAGCACATTTGCGAGACGTCCTTTTTCCTCTGGAATATCCAATTTGTCTTTTAGATCAAACTGAATTTGTTTCAAAAGTTCATTGCGTCGTAAATCAGGTTCGGAATCCCTTATCCTCACATAAAACCGAGCCTCATTGTTTTCGACAGATACATAAGGATCCATAATTATTTTGCGATAATGCTCCGGAAGTTCGTTATAGAGAAGCGCTAGCAAAAAGTCATCGAGGGGTTTCCCGGAATTAAGAGTTTTACCTATTTTCAGCATTGTCCCAAGTGAGAGCACTTTTCCTGTATGCTGCAGTCCATCAAGATAGTCATGAACTTCTTCTATCCTTTTCATTTTTTCAGCTGTAAACCAATATTGAGCTTCACCGGCACTTTCATCAAATTCATCTTCAAAAGCATCAAACTCTTCTTCATCTTCTATTTTTACCTCTGTTTTTTCTTCAGTTGTAGCGATCTGAGAATCATCTTCACTCTGTTCAAGATTTATCACCACATCAAGGGATGTTGTGCCTCCAAGTTGTTGATCTATCGTCTTCATTCCCTGATATATTTCAGTATTTTCTCTAAAATAGTCAATAAAGCTGTTTTCCACATTCAGTTTTAACGCTCCCAAAATACTCATAATTAAAGCAGCCACACTTATAAAAAGAATACTTTTACCATGTCTTTCAGTAATATCTGCAAAAATTTTTGTCAGTGCAAAGCGTGACTCAAAAGAAGTATTCGGCATTGCTTTCGGCACCTGCATCAGCAGTACCGGGAAAATCAAAAATGTCAAAAAAAGAGACACTCCAATTCCTGCACTCATCATCCAGCCAAAATTCATAACAGGAAATATTCCACTAAAAACTAAAGACGCAAATCCAACTACCGTCGTTAATACTGCAAAAGTACAAGGTCTAGCCATAAAAATAGTCGATTCTAAAATCAACTGACGTTGATTCATTTCTGGATTTAAGCCAGCCAATTCTCGGTAACGTACAATCAAATGGATTGTAATTGCCATGGTAATGATAAGTTGTATGGAAATAAAATTTGAGGAGATCACCGTTACTTCCCAACCGAAGAACCCTAAAAATCCGCAGGTAATGATCACAGAAAATGTACATGTTATAAGTGGCAAAATGATCCAGCGAATCTGCCTGAAAATGATCCAAAGAGTGAGCATTAAAAAAACTAAAACAGCACTACCGAAAATTCTAAGATCACTCCTGATAAAAGTAACTAGATCGTCCGCGATCATACTTCCGCCTCCAAGAAATATTTTCGCATCTCCACGGTATTTTTCTGCAATAGCCCTAACTTTAGAAATATTATTGTGCTCAACGCCTCGCATTTTATCACGATGATCTTTGAAATCTACCACCACCTTATCGAGCTCTTTATGCTCAGCAACACTTAAAGATTCTACTTTTTCTTTTTTTCTTAAACTATTCCTCTTCTTCAGCAACTCACGATACAAAGGATCGTCATACAGATTTATCAGTAATGCCGTGGTCTTAAAATCCGGACTAACCAAATTATCCCTGTATATTGGACTGTTGAGAAATTCTTTTTTGGCAAGAACTTTATCTATATCCGGAGACTCAAGAGTTGGAACATTTTTTATCAGTTCCTTAATGGGCTTGGGAGGACTCTCAAGTAAAGGTACGTTGAGAATGGAGTCTATTGATTCAACTCTATCCAATGCAAGCAGTTCTGCACTTAATTTACGCAAAGAGTTTAAGGTAGAGTCTGAGAGCAGGTCTTCACGTGGACTGTAAGTTAAGATAAGAAAATCACTGGTTCCATAGCGTTCATTTACTTTGCGTGTAAATGCGAGATCTTTATCATCTTCAAGCAACAGAGTTTCTGCAGATGCATCAATTTCTAAATACTGTGCCTGATATCCGAGCGCTACAACACAAATCAGTAATAATAATAATATGCTTTTTGGATAACTAAGAATGATTTTTTCGTAGAACTGCCTCAGCATCAAGACCCCAATTCAGCTGAAGAACGCAGACGTTCAATTAATTTTTCCAATGACTCTTTCTTCAAAACACCCGAAAATTGGGAGCGATAAGTCTGCACTATACTCACTCCTAGGACATCAACATCATAAACCATCCAGACATTTTTCTTTGTCTTGTATAGTTTATAAGTCATCTCCATTTTATCGTCCTTGCTGACAAGATAGGTCAGAACTTCCACTCGTTTTTTCTTAATCAGTTTTGCTTCATCAACTACTACTTCTTCATCAGTATACAGGTCAAGTTTGTCCAGATAAGATTGCTTCAACTTCTCCACGAACAATTCAGTAAACTCATTCCGGCCCTCAGTACTGAGTTTTTTCCAGAACTTTTTGCCTAAACTCAATCTGGCCATCAAATTAAAATCAAAAAGTCCGTCTATTGTTTTTAATATTTCTTCTTTTTTTTCTTCTTTATTCAACTTATCATCCTTGAGCGTAATGATGACGTGGTCAACCTTTTCTTTGGTCATTTCCCTGATTTCACTTACTTCATCCGCAAAAAGGAACGTCGTTCCTAAAGAAAAGGAAAAAATAGAAACGAGTAACATATTGATTATAATTTTTTTAGCAGCTTGCATGATTATTCCCTGATTAGTTTAGCTCGATTTTGTTCATAGACATCCCTTAAAAAAGGATAGAGTTCAATTGCGTCTTTTTTCAGATTTTCATATTGACCAATCCGTAGAGATTCGTTATTAACTGTTTTAAACAATTTCATTTCAAGTGCCTGTAGTGTCGGCCTGGAGACACCCAGATATTCCCCCTCTTGTTTGGGAAAGTTATAAGGCCGCTTTTCAACATAATTGACTGGATCCATCTGCATATCCGGATACAAGCTGAACATGTCACGCAAATTAGACGGCCCTAAAAAAGGCAGAACGACGTGAAAACCACCGCCAACTCCGTAGTAACCAAGAGTCTGACCAAAATCCTCTTCATGCGCTTCTAATCCGAACAAATCTTTGGCTGGATCCCAGAATCCTAATATTCCAATTGTGCTGTTAATACTGAATCTGAGAAATTCCTCTCCGGCATTTTTTGCTTTAAGCTGAAGTGCGTTATTGACAAAGCGAAGTGGAAACAAAATGTTATGAAAAAAGTTTTTCACTCCGCGTCTTGCCATGTCGGGAAGAACCCAGCGATAACCACGAGCAACCGGATCCAAAACAAAAAAATAAAAACCGTCATTGAATCCTGTCATTACACGATTATACCCGCTCAAAGGATCAAAAACCTCTTGTCCAGAATCAGCAAATTCATCCTCAAACTCATCCTCAAACTCATCCTCAAATCCACCTTCATCGTCAGCTGAGGAATCTGTTAGCGGAAATGTATTTGAAGCTTCCTGAGTATTCTCCTGTGAAAATACAACTTGCCCTTTTACAAACAGAATAGAGATGGAAAAGATGATAATAAAAGTTAAATACGCTGGAATAATTTTTGGCATTTGCTGTCATTTAAAATATATTTGTTACCAAATAGAATTTACTTTTTTGCTGCCAAGTGCAAGATTTTTACTGGTCAACTGAATTTATCTGGTACTCTGCATTTGTTTGTCTCTCAGCAGAAAGTCCAGTTATAAATAAAAGAAAATAAGCAGCGTTTTTATCTTTCATGCAGGCTTGTTAAATGTTTAGTAGATTATTCCGGATCTCCTACTGGAGATATTTTATTCCTCAACCCTAAATTATAATCCCCCTTTAAGTCAGCCAGTTTAAAGCCACCCTTCTCAGTTTGCTAACCTTAGACTTAACAAGTGACACACAGAACTAACTATTTTTTAACTCAATAATATCAGTAACTTTCCCAAGGTGGCATATATATTGTAGATGTGTTAATAAACAGAGGATTGACCTGCAACAGTTCGATCCAAAGTACGGCTACAGCATGACCTATAGTCAGAATATATCTGACTTGAGCTCAGGTTGACCAGGCCTTTACGTTCGCAAGAACATCATAGACATTTTCTTCAAGGATACTCAGCTTTGGCTGGATAGATTGAAAATGTTGACTTATTGTTAACTAAATTATAAAGGAGTTAGATGAGCAAGCTATTATTATTTTCAATAATAATGGCGACATGGATGGTTGTTAGTTGTGGGACAACGGATGGAACTAAAGCAGGTCCCGAATTAGGTTATTACGAAGACAAGAAAGAAATGAAAGAAGGGAGCTATATTTTCTCCGCAAACTCTGTTTGGCATTGTGTTATTTCTTCAAAACCATGGCTGAACAAAGAATGCGATTAGATAAAGAGAAACATTATGCTGAATTTATTCGCATAATGTTTACACCTTCGGTTGATCTTTCTTATATTATAATTTAGGACGCGCAGGTCATATTTGAGTTGATATTACTGGTATTTCTAAGACCGGCACCAGAATCTAGGTGACTGCGCGTTTTTTTTTACAATGGTTGATGCTTGTTCATTATGTCCACGTTAACGACTTATTGAACCCCTCTGCACCAGCTTCATTTACAGGTGTTGTATAATTGTCATTATGCACACCCCAACTTCTCTTTCCCAAACATTAACTTTGCCTGGATTGATGTACCTGCACTTGAATTTTTTGTTCATCGACTAAAGACGGTAAAATTTTCAGTTCCATTTTGTTCTCCGGAAGTGAAACAATTACAGCATTATTTGAATTATTTTTCATAAAATAAAGATTTTACTTGGAAGTTTTTTAAAAGCGATTACCATGGTGTTAGTTTGCAAAATCTTTTTGTCATTTTCTTTAAATAAGAGGATTCAGCCGAGGATAAATTGCTTCTTCTGAATGAATTGATTTAATGGAAGATCTTGCCAAAAGCAACTCCGTCCTCCCCAAGATTAACTAAAAGCAATATCAGTGGGATTTGTCTCACATCCTTTTTGAATTGGATTTTTTGATAAAGATTGCTTGGTTAAACACCACGTACTCAGGATTTTCTGTACGCTTAACTTGATACTTGTGGTAATTGAGTATGTCGGTTTATGCAATGGGAGGCCGGAATAAAGAAACATTCGCAAAATTTTGCAAATCTCCAAACCCAACTGGAACAGTTCTAAACTGAAGAGCTAAGACCGTTAAGGATTGAGTATAAGAGAAGGTCTTTCCCGAGATTATTCAAAGTGTATCTTGAACAGATGAAATTGTTGAGAAGTATCATCGCAGATTTGGAGAACGAAAGATGAAACTAAGTTTTTTGTTACTGATTACCACAACATTGTTTTTACCAACAATCTTAAGCGCAGAAGAATATTATTGTGTCGATGAATTAAGAACAGGAATTGTAAAAAATAAAGATTCATGGACTTCAAAGAAAATTGAAGAAATAAAATTCAAAGTAAAATTAGAAGGAATTGCAATGGATTTTAAACTTCTTGGAGAAAAACTATTTAGTGGATGTCATGATTTAAAATATGACAAATATACTGATATTTATCAATGTTCCAATTTTGCGCAGGGCTGGGGAGAAGCTCAGAATATTTATTATGAGATTTTTAGTTTCAGTCCAAGTAAATTGAGATTTCTCTGGTCTTATTTACCCGGATATATTGTCAACAAAAAAGGCAACACACCTATGGTAGGTGGAGGCACCTGTTCTCCACTCGAAGATTACGCTCAGCTTTAATTCTTTGATTTAATATATAATTTTAATAATCCCGAATAAAACGAACTGACTTTTTAAGAATTAGTGTGAGCAATCACTCAAATTAAAATATCTCTTCCCCTCTTTAAGTCCCAGAATTACTTTGGGTAATATTGCAAATAAAGATTGGCAAGTCTCCCATTTGGGATTCTCTCAAATCATTTCACACTCTCAATACATTTAAAGGGCTATTTTGGAAGAATTTGTTGATTAGCAATTTTTTCAGCTGGCGTTGGCGGAGATGTATAGGAATCGAAATAAGCACCTAAGCAACTGATAATAAAAAATAAAATATTATAATATTACAGTTGTACCCCCATAAGTACCCCCAAGACTTTCTTCAACTCAATATGTATGGAAAGTCCTTTTTGATTTTTCTATAATTTTTTTCCTATCTCTGACTTTTTAACACTTTTTCCCTTTTTCAGAAATAAAGGGCTTACAAAGTCTAACTGTTTCACTATATGAAAGAGTTTAACTAGACCTGAAATTAATTTATTGCAGACATGCCAAGAGATACAACGCCCCAGATTGCACCAAGAAATGAAGTAACTGTAAGGAGCAATTCGATAGAGCGGATCAATGATGAATTAAGTAATCCATCTACAACACCATCATATTGTTCATGATGCGAATGTGTTTCATGTTTTTCCAAAGCTTTCTTCCTACTTCTTCTAGCACGCCTTTGTTTGACATGTCTATCGAGTGGATTGATGCTTGAGGTGAAACCAATTCCGGCAATGACCAGCGTGAAAACTATCATGTCAGTAAAGCTTGGAGGAATCGCCCAGAAACGCTCAGCATAGATAGGGTATAGGATTGCTGAACTAGCCAGTGATCCCAACACAGCAACAATCAACCTAGCTGGGCTGGTAATCAAATGCTGAGCCAACCCTGATAAAGCAGGTAGTAAAATAAGAATGAAAGCCCAATGTCCATAGAGTCCCAAAAGCTGTAATACCACCAATGAACTTTGCAGGTAGTAGGTTCCACCACTCACCAATGCAGTAAAAACAATAATCCCAAAAAGGAAACGGATGACTTTATCTGATGTAAATGGTTGGGCTTTTCGGGCAGTATGCTTAGTTCCAGCAGCCTTAGTTGCTGTATGCTTAGTTGCAGCAGCCTTAGTTGCTGTATGCTTAGTTGCAGCAGCCTTAGTTTTTGCCGCAGTAGTTTTTTTTGGTTTCTCGGCGCTCATTTTATAATTCAATTCAATGGATGTTTTAGAAAATTGTTCGCTAATCCAAGTGCTTATACTTATTTAAATGAGTTAAAATTAGCACAATTCATGCCCTGAATCAAGTCAGTTATCTTCGAGAGAATGTTTTTTAATCAAAGAGATATAAAAAGGCCATAATGCTAGTAAACCAAAAATAATCGGTATAGCCACCTGGGTTCCGCCTTCGCCATTCCAAACTTGGTTTACATGATTAAATAGGATTGTAATGGAAGGTTGTGGAACTAAGTATGGCGGAGATGTATAGGAATCGAACCTATCTAGGACAGTGTTAGTACCCCACGCGCGGGTTTGAAGTCCGGGGCGCCCACCAGTGACGCATCCATCTCCGTTAATAATTTCAGTGACTTA
>MPLU02163648.1_pt1 | contig 16628 bp, 13 predicted proteins | sample 1617381 | NCBI WGS metagenome assembly MPLU02 (sample SAMN05944801, study PRJNA350692) | marine metagenome | biome: marine; feature: ODZ; material: water; isolation source: 90 m water sample filtered on 0.2 um supor filter | place: Pacific Ocean | collected 2012-04-08 | depth 90m m
CATAAGAACTTCCAATCTCTTCAACGAAGCCTTGGCAACGTTGAATTAATTACTCCCAGCCCTTGTCCGGATCAAAGGGTTTATAGCTGGACTCCGCGTCCGGATTGGGTTTAGGCAGACAGGCTTCCACTGCCGCATGGTACCGATCCATTTCCTTGCCCAACCGAGCTACCGAAGCCTTGTTTTGCGCTGCAATATTTTCAGTTTCTCCAATGGCGTACTTGAGATTGTAGAGATAATGCGAACCGGACTGCTCATAGAACCGGAAGTATTTCAAGTCACCCTGAAGCACCACTGAATGAGGCGCGGTATTGCGATGATGCGGGTAATGAAAATGAAGATATCTTTTAGCAAACACCGGATTCTTTTTGCCCTGAAAGAGGGGCTTAATACTTACCCCATCCACATCCCGTAATTTCCCCACCTCACCCCCAGCCAATTCAAAGAATGTCGGCAGAAAATCATACCCCACCACATTCACATCACAGCGTGAACCAGTCTTGATATCAGGGCCTCTCACAATCATGGGCACGCGAATGCCGCCTTCCCAAAGCCACCATTTGTTTCCGCGCAGAAATTTCTTGGCACCGGTATCGCGGTGATGACCATTGTCGGACATAAACACCACGTAGGTGTTATCACGCAAACCCAGTTGATCGAGTTTCTTGAGAAGCGTGCCAATACTCCGATCCATATCCAGCACCATGGCGGTGCGTTGGGCCACGCGTTTGCGCAGGGCATTGGGCGTAATATCCCGAATACCTTTTAGTTTCATGCATTGAGCAGACGTCTCAGGCAAACACTGCACAGCGTTGTGTTCGGCGTAGTGCGAAACCTGCAGATAGAATGGCTTGCCCCCTTTCGCTTGTGTTTCCATAAACGAAATCGCCTTGCGCGTCATACTGAAAATCAGTTTAGGATCTTTCGGGTCCTTGGCGTTCCCCTCATTATTGGTGGTTGGCCCATCATGCACATCATAACCATGTTTACCGGGACCACCTCCATAGATATGCCACTTGCCCACGTGCGCTGTGGCATAACCCAAGGGTTTCAGGTATTCAGCAATGGTATCCTGCTTGGGGTCAAGTGATCCAATCGGTTGAGGTTCAAGAACGAGTTTCCCTTTGCTGCGGCGCCCACCGTAGGTGACCTCGCGGGAAGTAGCTCCAAAATTACCGTTACCACTAAAGCGCGTACGAGCCGCACTCATACCCGTCTGGATACTGCAACGCGATGGTGCACACATACCTGCCGGAGCAAAGGCGCGACTAAAAGTCATTCCATCCCTGGCCAATTGATCAATCACAGGCGTTTGCCGTGTCTGCCCCGCTGATGCCTTAAACCCTTCCTCCATCTGAACCGCCGTGCCATACCACGGCATGTCATCGGCGAGTATGAAAATGAAATTAGGCTGAACGGCGTTTGCCGATAAAGCGAGCAGGCCAAATGCCGCCACTAAAAGGAATTTTATCATTTCTTTTTGTCTCTCTTTTTCTGTTTGTTCGGTTTTGTGTATTCTTTGGGCAAAGTCACAATCCAGTCATTGATCCGGCCGGCCAACCGGCGAACAACCTGAGGCTTCTCTTTAACCAAATTCCGCTTCTCACCCGGATCCTGGGCTAGGTTATAGAGCATCGGACCGGTTTCCTTGTTGTTGTATTGATAATATTTCCAGTCACCCACACGCACAGCCGGACGGGCATTAACATTGCCCACCCGCCAAAAGAGCGGCTTGGTGCGGGTGCGTTTGGCCCCCAACCAGATGTCGGAGACATCCTCTCCATCCAGATTGGGTGCGGTGTTTCTGGTGCCGGTGAGCTGGCAGACAGTAGGCAGCCAGTCGATGAATGAGATGACTGAGGTGCTATTCACTCGACCGGCAGGCACATGACCCGGCCACCGGATAATGAAAGGTACCCTCACCCCCCCCTCAAACTGGGTATGCTTACCCCCCCGATAAATTCCCGGTGAACCCAGCATATTGCGCGCAGCATCTATACGGGAAGGAGCTTCATTGCGGCCACCACCCAGCTTAACCGGGGCGGGCCCATGATCGCTGGAGAAAACCACAATCGTATTCTTGCGCAGGCCCAGTTCATCCACCTTTTTGAGCAAACGCCCGATGCCCGAATCCATACTCCACACATCACCAAGGTAGTTGCGCATACCTTCATCGATATCACCCTTAAACTCCCGGCAATGCTGAAATTTATCGCGCATAGTGTCATTAAACTTGGATTCATCGACCACCACCTCCTTAAACCGGTCGCTGAATGCCTTGGGGGGGTTCACCGGAAAATGAGAGATATGCCCCCAGACATTCATATAGATGGGATTGTCTTTTTTCGCGTTCGCTTCGAGAAATTCAATGGCCGCATCAATCACAGACGCATCGCGTCCACGCGTGGCCCGATCCTTGGTGTCGCGCTTGTTACCATTAATGTCATCAATACCGTAGGTGCCATTTTCAGTCTTGGGACCAATATGCCATTTACCAAAGTGACCGGTAGAGTACCCGTTCTTTTTCAAAAGCTCAGTGATGGTCACCCGATCCCCAAAACCGTGGTCAGACATATACTTGGCAAAGGTGGCAGGGAACTTGCCGGTCATCATCCCTGTACGACTCGGGCAACAGGTTACCCCAGTGACGTAAGCCTGCGTAAAGCGCGTTCCCTCTTTGGCCAGCTTGTCCAAGGCCGGTGTCTTGGCATAAGGATGCCCGTAGCAAGATAAGTCGCCATAGCCCAGATCATCAGCAAAAAGAAAAATGATGTTGGGTTTATCGGCCAACAAAAGCGTTTCCCCACAGCAACATGCGAGTATGAAGATAATGTTTCGAATCATGAAGGCCTTCTTTTAACAGGAGCCGCCCTCAAGAGCGATGCTTTGTTTTTGTGGATACCAACAAAGGATACAGCTATTTCCGGCGGGACTTCCAATCCGGATTAGGCTCAGGCAATTGTGCCCCAACTTTTTTACGCCAGACATCCAGTTCCATCCTTAAGCGCCTAACCAAGTCAGGATTGGCAGTGGAAATATCCTGTGTCTCCCCTGGATCCTGCTTCAAGTTAAATAACTCAAGCCGGTTATCTTCATAATACTCCAGCAACTTCCAGTCCCCCTTGCGAAGGGCACTTACCGGGGTTGTGGTCTGGTAGTAATGGGGGTAATGAAAATAAAGTGCTTCACGTTTCAGAGTAGCATCAGGATTTTGAAGCAGCGGAGTAAAATCCACCCCGTCTATTCCGGCTTGTGCCTGATCAGAAAGTCCGGCAGCCCGTAGTAAGGTCGGGTAGAGATCAGGAGCATACACCGGCTCAGATGAAATCTTGCCTTGAGCCACCTGGGGGCCGCGAACGATGAGCGGCACCCGCACTCCGCCCTCATAACAGGAACCCTTGCCACTGCGCAAAGGAGCGTTATTGGCCACAGCCAAATCCCTGTTCAGCTTGCACTTGTTGATAAAGCCCCCGTTATCAGAGGTAAAGATGACCCACGTATTATCGGCAACTCCCAGCTCATCTATTTTGGCCAATACTCGACCCACATTTTCATCCAAACTATGAACCATGGCTGCGTAGTGGGGATTCTTTCGAACCGAGCCTGGCTTGATCTTCTTTCGGTAATGCTCGACCAGTTCAGGTTTACCTTCAATGGGCGTATGCACCGAATGATACCATAGATTCAGGTAAAAAGACCGCGAAGCCTTTGTCTGTTTTTCCATGATTCCCAGAGCCTTGTCAGTCAATCGATCGGTGAGATAGTCACCTTTATTACCCGGCTCCAGCCCGGGCACATAGCGCCAGTCACGGAAGTAATCATCTCCATTGAAGGGATACCAAAAAGTTTGTGGGGCTCCCCAGAGCGTCCCGCCAATATTCACGTGAAACCCATGGGCCTGAGGATAGGCTTCGGCACGACCCACATGCCACTTGCCGAGGTGGGCATTAAAGTACCCGGCCTTCTTGAGCACCTCAGCCAGAGTCACATGTTTCAAGGGAAGAGAATCCAGACATACCGGCTGCAGCAATTTGCGGTTCCCGCGGTTGAGGGCACTCTCACGCCAGATGGTCATGTGCAACCGCGCCGGATGCAACCCGGTCAGGATGGCCGCCCGGGTGGGAGTACAAACCGGACTGGCCGCATAGGCATCAGTAAAGCGAACCCCTTGGCGTGCCAACCGATCTAGGTTTGGAGTTTGATGCAGATCATTGCCATAACAGGACAGGTCAGCCCAACCCAGATCATCAGCCAGAATAAGAACCAGATTGGAGCGCTGGGCCGTCTGTGCACTTGAGGCAACAAGCCAGAATAGGATGAAGACCCAGCTTCGTATCATGCAGCCGCAGCTTTAAGTGCCTTCTGAATGAGCACCTTGGTTTTCAATGAACCTTCAATCGGATCCACGCCGTGACCCTCAAATTCGATGGAGATCACTCCTGAATAGGAAGACTCATAGATGATTTTGATCATCTTGTAATAGTCGGTGTTTGTCTCGTTACCTTTATCATCAAACTTCAACGCCTTGGCGCAGATGGCCGGTGCAAAAGGTAAACTTTTGGTCACCCCATCATAACGATTGTAGCGGCCGAAGTTGTTAAAATCAGGCAAGAGCCCGGCGTTGGGCCGGTTGATTTTGTTCATCGCAGCCAAAAGCCAGTCAGGGTCCTGCGAGTTGCCTCCGTGCGGTTCAATCACGATCTTCACCCCGGTCCCCTTGGCGTAATCACACAAGGCACCCAAACCCTTGGCGGCATTATCAAGGTTCTCATCCCGATTCCCTCCTGAGCGACAGTTAACACGAATAGCCTTACAACCCAGCTGCTTTGCACAATCCACCCAGCCCTTATGCTCATCAACCGCACGCGTCCGCGCCTTGGCATCCTTTGAATCAAGCTGGTTCTTCGCATCAACCAAAATCAGAACATTTTTCATCCCTTCACCGGTGGTGCGCTTGACCAATTCGCCGACATATTTCTTGTCAGTATGTTTACCGTTGAACGGCCGGTTCCAGTATTCGATATGGGTAATACCCAGCTTCTTCTTGGCGAGCGCCGGATAATCCAAATGATCAAGTTTCCCTGCCCCAATCCAACGGTGGAACGTATATTCCTGAATACCGATTTGGAAACGGTCGGGATCATTCTTGTCCTTGGCCAGAAGCGAAGGCGCGAATGAAATAATCGGAGCAGCCAAGGCGGCTTGACCAATGAATGAACGTCGGGAGAGTGATTGCATGAGTTCAATCATGCCGCCCATAACTCAAAAGGAAAGCTAGTTCTGAGAAAATACCTCGCTCAGAACAATCAAATGAATGAGGTCGCGCAGGCCTTTATTATTCTTTTTCATTCCCCTTAGAATGACATCAATATGCGTACGATCAAGGGCGGTCAACTCGCGACCCAGCGCATAAGACAGAAGCTTTTCAGTCATATTATGCGTAAACTTTTCATGTTGCCCGACCATGAGTCGTCGGAATTCCGCCGGCGATCCAAAGGTCTGGCCATCAGGCAATTTTCCTGAAGCATCCACGGGCCGGTTGCGGTCGTACTCCCCACGCCAACCCCCGATGGCATCATAATTTTCCAATGCAAATCCGAGCGGATCAATTTTGCGATGGCACTCGGCACAGGTTGCAATTTCCCGATGCTTCACTAGTTGCTCACGAATGGTCTTTGCCCCACGAATATCGGGTTCGATCGTAGGAACGTCGGGTGGCGGTGGCGGTGGTGTATAGCCGAGCAGTTTCTCCAATACGTAAATACCGCGCACCACCGGCGACGTATCCACGCCGTTGGCCGAAGCCGTCAGAAACGCACCCTGCCCGATCAGCCCACCACGCCGACTCCCTTTGAGCGAAACACGCTGGAGCTCATTACCCTGGACACCTTTAATACCGTAGTGCAAAGCCAGTTCGCGATTGAGAAACGAATAGTCACCCTCCAAAAATTCGCGCAGAGGCAAATTGTTATTCAGCACATGACGAAAGAACATCTCCGTCTCTTCGCGCATTGCCGATTCAAGATTATCTCGATAATACACCAGAAAATCTTGGGATGGAGGCATGGTCCCAATATTGTCCAAATCCAGCCAGCGGCGCACGAAGTGTCGGACAAACCGCTCGGACCGGGGATCAGCGAGCATGCGTTTCACCTGCGCGGACAAATCAGCCCGCAGTTTGCCAGCGACGGCCAGCTTGAGGAGCATGGCATCAGGTGGCGAGGACCAGAGAAAATACGACAGCCGCGACGCCAATGCGACTTCGCTAAGCTCACCCTCACCCAAATTTAGATACAGGAACCCTGGCGAGCACAGAATCGCCTGGCACCCAAGCTGAAGCGCCTGCAAAGGCTTCACCCCTTCGTTAAGCTTGGAGGCCACGAGTCGCTGGATCGGCGCCAACTCCCCTTTCAGTGGCGCACGACGAAAGGCTTTCTCAGCGAAGGTCTCCAGTTGCTGAGCAATCGTCTTGGCGTTCAGCTTGTCCGGTGTCAGGTTGCCATATAACGCAAGGTGCCCATCGGTCGGCCAGGTTTCAAAGTGCGGGCCTTCCACGTTTATTTCCCAAATTCGTAAACGCGGCCCCTTGTAGGCCTTAAGCACACCGTGAGCCTTTTCCATGCCGGCCTTCATGCCGACGAAAGGTTTGAACTCCGGTTTATCGCCGGCTTGAGCTGTTAGCACTCGTACCATTCGCTTGGCCGCCATTGGGCCGTTACGGAAACGAACTTCCGGCTCGTAGCCGGCTTCCATGTAAACCTTCCACTCGAACCATTTCGGCTCCTCATTGGTCAGCTCAACACGCGCCAGCGAAGTCATTTTTGAAACATTACCCGTGCTAGTAACACTTCCACGGCGATCCACTGCAGCAATTTCCATTACCAATGGATCTCCGTTACGAAAATCACCGAGCGCCTTCCCATAGTCATGGATGCGGCCCACCGCTGCAGCCCGAACGCGAATGGTGTAAATGCCGCTATGAGGAACGCCGCCTTGCCGAAACAATGGCAGGAAACCGATGTGCCCGCCGCGATAATGGCGACCGTAGAGATCGGTGTAAGGCGTCTTAGGAATAAAACGAAACCGATCAACTTGAAATAATTTAGCTAAATTCTTTGATTCATTGCCATTGAAATAAAACGGCGTTTGCTGTGCATACTTCTTTAAGATCGGCCGGGCCCCAAACTGGGTAGTCCGCCCAATGGCCTCTTCGGCCGCAGAAAAATAGTGGTCCATCAACCGGCCGGAAGTAACTAGTCCGGCTCCATTGTTGTCAAAGCCATGGATTTTAACCTCTTCAGGAAATTCTTCGGCGGGATTCCAGACATCAACGTTAAGTCCAAGCAATTCACCAATTGTCTGCCGATACTCCCATGAGTTGAGACGCCTGAACACACTGTGACCACCGGAGCCACTTAGTTCGGTCCTAGCCGTCGCAAGCTGCTGTGTCAGGCGAGCAATTATCCGAGCACACTCTTCTGCCGTCGGCTGAACTTCGTCTTCGGGCGGCATGTTCCCAAGATTCAACTGGTCGACGATCTCCTGATAGCGTTCCAGATCATCAAGTTTCTTGATCTGTGCCGGAAGAGTGTCAAATCGTCGATCAGCCTTTTGTTTTTTATCACCGTGGCAACGGATACAATGTTGCTTGAGAAAGGCCGAAGTCCGTTCATCCGCACTTGCACCCACGCTAACCACGAACAAAAGAAAGACATGAACGATTGTCCTCATAGCCTACCCTACCCGATTTTCATTGGAGAAAATGTTCCAGTACTCCGACCAAACCGATTTGCCTCTGAGCCAAACCATTGCAGTACAGACAGCCACAGGTTTGAAAGCGGCACTCGTTTATGCTTCTCAGCCGGACAAACCAGATGACCCTGATGTTTCAATCCGCCACCAGTCAGCAACACGGGGAGGTTGCGATTACTATGACTTGAGCCGTCACTCATGCCGCTGCCGAAGACGATCAGCGTGTCGTCAAAGATTTTTGCCTCCTTCAGCCGTGAGATGAAATCGCTCAACTTGGTGCTCAGAAAGGCTTCAATGACTTGCAGCTGACCGACCCGGTCCGGCGACTTTCCATGGTGGGACAGGCCGTGGTAACTTCCCAAATCCAATTCGGAAGTGCGGAAACCCAACCCGGTTTCCAAAGTCGCGACGCGGGTAGAATCGGTCTGCAAGGCCAGCGCCATCAGGTCATAAAACAAAGCCACCTCGTCGATGTGCTGTCGTTCTTCATCCTGTACTTCCTCAATCGGCGATTTTGGCTTGGGCTGATCAATCCATTGCTTGGACATCTGCAACCGCCGTTCCACATCACGGACCGAAGTCAGGTATTGGTCAAGTTTGTTGCGGTCGGCCGCATTGAGGGTTCGATTCAATGCGCTCGCCGAATCACGCAGAGCATCGAGCACACTACCTTGATGCTTCAAGCGCGTTCGTTCGGCTTCACGTTCGTTGGCGGGCAAGCTCACGAAGAGAGCACGAAAAAGCGTAGCAGGATTATTGACCGGTGGCACATGTACGCCGGCGCGCGTCCAACACATATCCGTACCCTTGTAAATACCGGTATTGACTGATGGAAAACGAGTTTCACTGCCGACATGCTCGGCCGCAGCCTGATCGAGCGACATATTCTTTGCCGGAAACCCACCAGCCTCCTCCTTTTTAATACTCGTCAGAAATCCTTGCACTGCATTGTGCCCACCGTTGAGTTCGTGATCCAGATGCGAAAACACCGTCAGATCGTCGCGATGCCGCTCGAGCGGCTTCAGGGTGGAGGTGGGCGTGTAGTCCTTGCCGGCGTCCTTGGGAAAGAAGTTGCCGGGATAGAAACCGAGGTGATTACCAATACTCACCAAACGCTTGGTGCGGGGCGCATCCGCCATCGTCACGCTCTCCATCCAGGGCAATGCCAACACCACACCCATTCCCTGCAGAAACCTTCTACGGTCGATCGAATTCGTTAAACGCATACTCCCTATTATTATTTCCCCTGCGCGGTTATAGTAACATCGGCTGAAGGCATCGCAAACGTAAAGGACCGGGCTCTTGGAAGAGCAATATCGATTAACCTTGAATATGTCTTCCAGAAATAAAACTGATCACCAGTGGCTGTAACCGTAACAACCTCGCCGGGCTTGGGATTAGCCGGCTCCGCTTTACCGCCTTCAACCTTTAACGTGAATGGGTTTTTGCCGTAGATGGCAGAAATGGTCACATCCCCCTTAGGTGTCGTGAAAGTTGTGGAACGTGAAGTTGCCTTGGCAAACGTGCCCCGGTTGCTTGCCCATTTAACAAACAGCTTACCATCCTTTGATTCAGGAGCGGCAATATTGACCACCGTGCCCGGCTCATAAAACCCATAGCCACTTGTGTCGCCAGTGAAGGGCCGCTTGCCGCTGGCCACCTTCACGATCTTACCGTCATTCACTTTAAGAACGTAATTAAAAGGGGTGCCATAGGTTTGGGAGAGCATCCACGCCATGCGCATGCCAAAAAACGCATAATCATTGCCGCGCGGGCGGCTGATATGGCCCTTACCGGGAATCATGGTGAAACGACCGTAACCCCCCAAATCCAGATGCGCCTGAAACAAGGGTATCTGTTCGGAAATTCTGGAGACCGGATCCTGCGGGCAATGCAAATTCCAGACTGCGGTATTGAGCGTCTTGAATGTTTCACGGGTTTTCCCTCGTTTTACCTCCCGGCAACCCCACGCGCCCAAGGGCATCATCGCCGCAATTTTGTAGGACCCGTCATTCCCACAGCCAACGCGCCAGGTGCCTTGTCCGCCCATACTAAAACCGGTCACGTAAATTCGATTCTCATCGACACTCACCTTGCTCTTCACATGTTTAATGAGGCGCGCAAAAATACCGGCATCCCACCGGAGCACCGGTTTGACCGGCGAAACAAGAATATAGCCGGCGTAATCAGGAACGTTCCGGCTGTAGCCTGCATCGGTGGAACGGCGGTTATCCCTCAACCGGTCAGAAACCATATTCCGCTTGCCCTTTTCGGGGTGGTCCCGACCACGACCGCCATGCAGCCAAAACACCAGCGGATAGGATTTTTTTGGGTTATAACCCTTCGGTACATAAACCGAATACTGATAGTCCCCCTTGGGGACCGTGCCCGCAGCATGCGAGTAATTATGAAAATTGCCGGGAGTATAATCTGCTGAACGGACATCAAAGGTCACGGCAAACAGACTGAGCATTGTCAGATATAAACAGGTTCTCTTTTGCATGGGATAGATAGGTTAATTTAGTTTTACTTCAGACCACGAAACTCTTTCATTTCCTTTAACAGACGCACGATGAGCTGGGGATGACTGGCAGCGATGTTCTTTTGCTCCCCGATATCAGCTGATAAATCATAAAGCAAGGGGGGATCGTGTTTCGCGACCGGCTCGCGGGCGCGGGTATCGGGACTGGAAGAACGATCCTTGGTTCCTAAATGGATTTTATATTTGCCGGAGCGAAAGGCCAATGCGCCCCCATGGGAATAGAACCATTTCTGACGAGGGCTCTTTTCTTCCTTCAATAAAGCGCCCGACATATCCTTGGAAATAAATCCCTGCAATCCTTTGGGTTGTTCGCCACCGGTCAAGGTTGTAAAGGTGGCATACAAATCAAGATTCGTCGCCAGTCCATCCATCTCGGCCGGCTTGATCTTGCCCGGCCAACGAAAGATTCCCGGCACCCGGTAACCACCTTCCCAGGAAGTTCCCTTTTCACCGCGCAAAGGCTTGGCAGTACCCCCATGGGGGCCGAACATTGACCATGGCCCATTGTCGCTGGTGAATACAACCAGCGTCTTTTTATCAATACCAGATTCCTTGATCGCCTTCATCACCTGCCCCACTGACCAATCAATCTCCTCAATGGTATCGCCATAACGACCACCCTGACTCTTGCCTTGGAATGCCTTGGAGGCAAATACCGGCGCGTGGGGCATGTTGTGGGCAAGATACAGAAAAAACGGTTTACCCTTATTGGCACCAATCCATTTAACCGCTTCTTGCGTATAACGCTTGGTGAGAAGCTCCTGATCGGTCGGAACTTCAATCAGTTTACGCCCACGAATAAGCGGCACCTTGAAAGTGAACTTATTGCATTGATCAAAAAGATTACGCGTCTGGCGCTTACCTGGAGGAGCGGGCACGTCATTACTGCCCGGTGTCCCAAAATGGTAATCAAACCCGCATTCCAGGGGATGCATTGGGCTCTTAGTGAAATCCTTGGGATACCCCGCCAGATGCCACTTGCCTAGGATCGCTGTGGCATAGCCCTGTTTCTTGAGCATGGAAGCCATCAATTTGTCACGAACCTTGGCCAGATTATTTCTACCGGCTGCAAACAAGGCCGGATGCCGACCGGTCATGAGTCCGGTGCGACTGGGCACACACACCGCACCTGAAGAATAGAAGCTCGTCCAGCGCTGCCCTTCGTCAGCCAACCGGTCGATATTGGGCGTCTTGTTCTTTTTGTTCCCATAGCACCCCAGATCCCCGTAACCCATGTCATCCACAAAGATAAGCACAATGTTGGGCCGTAAGGCGGCAGCGCGAAGCGAGGTGCCCAGTGTGCATAACGCCGAGGCAAGGAGGATAAGGATGTTTCTCTTCATATCGAAAACCTGCCACTTACTTGTTGCAACCAGTTGCGTGCGATTAATTCATGGCCTTGAGGCAGTGGATGGACTCCGTCCCAAATCCAATGTTCCGGACTCACTGCCTTGGCAGCTGCATCGAATACTTCCTGAGTCTTTATATGTATAGCATCATAGTCCTTGGACAGCTGCGCAACGATAGAAACGTATTTATCCACCTTGCCTCGCCATTTTCTCCAGGCATCTTCATCCTTCAATCTGCCTGAACGCAAAACAAAGGGATCCAACAGCACCAGAGGCAAATCGGGCTTTGCCTTGCGGCTGGCATCCAAAATAAAACGATAATCCGCTTCCCATTGCGCCACGGTACCGCCCCGACTCACATCATTAGCTCCAATGAGAATACTGAGTAAATCCGGTTTCATATCGATGGCGTCCTTCTGCCAACGCGTCTTAAGGTCAGACACCTTGTGCCCACTAATGCCACGATTAAAGAACTCCAGTTGAGCCTCAGGCATATCCACTCCCAACCGCGAGGCAATCAGGTAAACGTAGCTGTGACCAAGGTAATGATTACGATCGCGCTCGTTGCGTCCCCATTTCATATCGGTGATGGAATCCCCCAGAAAGAGCAACCGGCTACCCTTGGCCAGTTTCGGCAGGCGGTAGTCATAGCCCCTTACTCCGGAAGGATTGGTGGTGGCGGCATCGGCCGATGTGGAGGCAGCGAGAGTTGCTGCTCCACCACAGGCACCTGTCTTAATAAAATTTCTCCGATCCAACATTGTTATGACTGTTTATTAGTTCAATTTTTTGCAGCAGGATTAGGCTTGGGCATCTTGGCCCCCACCGATTTAAGATGGGCAAGGAGTCGACTCTCCAGTCCTTTCACTTTCTCCGGCATCGCTGCCGCCAGGTTCTTCGTTTCCCCAAGATCATTCTTCAAATCAAACAGCTCCATCGGCCCTTCATAAAACTTGATCAACTTCCAGTCTCCTTCACGAATAATACTGTAGGGTCCCGGGTTATGGCGGTAGTGTGGGAAATGCCAAAAAATCGCATCACGACCCAGCTTTTGTTTACCCTGGGAACTCAAGTGTTTGGCCAAAGAAAGCCCATCGATGTCGCGACCCTCAGGCAGATCCAACCCAGTAACTTCAGCAATGGTGGGAAAGTAATCTACACTGGTTACCGGTTCAGCACTGGTGGTTCCGGGTTTTATGACACCCGGCCACTTAATTAGAAGCGGCACACGAATCCCGCCCTCATAGGCATACCCTTTTCCTGACCTAAGGGGTGCATTATTGGTTGGCCCCATTAAACCTCCATTGTCAGAAGTAAATATAATCATCGTCCGATCGGCAATCCCATGCTTCTCGAGGGTGGCCATGATTCTTCCGGCGCAATCATCCACCGACTCCACCATGGCAGCATACTTGGCATTTTTTTGTTTTGTTTTGGTTTTCTTATCGTATCTGGCTGCCACCTCAGCCTTAGCCTGGATCGGGGTATGGACAGCGTAGTTATCCATGTTCAGAAAGAAGGGTTTGTCTTTATTCCTCTCAATGAAAGCCACGGCTTCCTCCGCTTCGCGATCAGAAAGATATTGGCCTTGCTTACGCCCCGGCAGGTGGGGAATGCCAGATCGAATCATGGCATGCCGGTGTTTAGGCTGATTGAAAGGATCGAAGTAACTTGGTGGCTGGCCATAATCACACCCGCCATAATTAAAGTCATAACCCTGCTTCTGTGGATACCAATCATCAGCACCCAAATGCCATTTACCAATATGACAGGAAACATAGCCCGCCGGCTTCAATAGTTCGGCAATGGTTATCTCCTCAGATTCCATCCAAAGCGCATTCTTCGGAACCAAGAACTTTCGCCTGCCGCCCGTAAAACCGCTTGGGTTCTTTTTATCTTCAGGAATTCTACCACCCTGAAAGCGTGAGCGAATCCAGTCGGTCACCCCAAGCCGAGCCGGGTAACGCCCGGTTTGAACTGCCGCCCGCGTGGGCGAACAAACCGCACAGGCCGCGTAAGCATTGGTAAATCGCATTCCCTGTGCTGCCAGTCGATCCAGATTCGGCGTCTCATAGTAACGGCTTCCCTGACAGGAAAGATCCATCCACCCCAGATCATCGACCAGAATCAGCACGATATTCGGTGGTGACGCGGCATGAGTTACAGGTGCCAATGCAAGCAATCCCAACACACAAAGAATAATTATTTTTCGTATCATGACTTAATCTATTAATTAAACTGCACCAACCTGAGAACCAGATAAGGTGCCAGATTAAAGAGAAACACCGCCAGCTTGTAGTAACCCATCATGGTATAGTGGATCTCATCAAAGCGCTCTTCAGATATCTTGAACCATCGGGTATGAACCTTGAGCACAAAATCGTGAGCGAACACAAATACTAAAGACCACACCGCAAGCATTCCCACATTAAGGATGGTACACCACCCGAGAAGGATGCGAAGATTTTCAATCGTTATTTCCATGTCTCCAACCTACTAGGGCCACTCCCAATGAAGCCCTTAACAACGGCAAGAACAAATCCAAAAGGTGTGATGAATCAGTGGTGATTAATAAAATTATACCTCAGCATCTAGTGAGGCTTCCAGTTCTTTCACTTTAGGAAAAAGAATATTATTCTCCTTGTGAATATGCAGATGGAGATCTGCCTGAAAATGGCGTAAGCCGACCATTAAAGCATAATGAGTTGCACATAAATCATCAGCCTGTTGATAATTACCCGTCAACTCCGCCATATAGGCGAGAGCCCTCCCTGCGTTATCATGCTCGTATTCCATCACACCAATGGGACCAGCAATACTACCACAGTGAAAAAAAGGAAGTGTACAGGCATTATCCAGTTGTCTCACGAAAGGAAAGAGAACCTGTTCCTCTTTCTGCATGTGCTGAAGTAGTTCAGTCTTTAAGGCTTCAAATACCAGTAGCAACTCCCGGAACTGCGGATGACTTTCACCATGAACCTCGCTAACTTTATGAACCAACCCCTCCAGACGAGGCAATTCAGATCGTAGAAAAGAGTGATGAACCTGTTCAATGTGTTCGACCAGTTCGCTCAATGTCACAACAGAACAATCCACCCTAGACTCAGCTGATCCCGTCGTGGATTCGAGCCTTGAAATGATTTCTTTTGGATCGAGCCCCTTCTCTGCACAGACTGCTTCCAAGGTCTTCCTTCCCCCGCAGCAATAATCGATACCCAATTCCTCTAAAAGCCCGGACAGTCCAGGGCTTTTCAAAACAATTTCACCAACCGTTGACTCGACGCTCAGCTTGGGCATAACCAGGCTCTTTTCATCAAGGAATACACAGAAAACCAACGATGAAAATTACAGGACCAGACTCGCACGAATCCTTATTGCAACATCTTATTTATGGTTAATAAATAAACCTATCTTGTCATTACATCGGAGATAGGGATCAAAAACCCCATCAGCAACAAATCCTGAAGATCGGCCGACTCACTTGGCCCTAAGAGTGATATTCTTTATTTCTCCTTGGAAATATTCTCCGTCAACTGCTTGAGTTGGGCAACAATCTTGGGGTGTTTAGCCGCAAGATTGTTTCGTTCGCCCAAATCGGCTTCCAGATCATAAAGTTCATCAATTTTCTTGCGACTATCATCAACCGCATACCCGTGAAAATGTGCATCGGCCTTTAGATACTTCCATTTGCCTTTTCGCACGCCCGCTTTATTGAAGTAGAAAAACTCACGACCCGTTTCGCGTTTGCCCAAAATCAGACCGGTCTGGTCCATGCCATCAATGCGTCGATCCTTGGGCACTTCAAACCCGCACAGGTTCGCGAAGGTGGGCATAAAATCAATGGTGGCAAAAATCGCATCATTCACGCGCCCCACCGGCACCTTCCCCGGCCAACGCACAATACAGGGCAGGCGGTATCCGGCCTCATAAGGCGAACCTTTTCCATTGCGCAAGGGGCCCGCTTCACCCCAGAAGATGGAACCATCCGGGTGACCCTTCTTACGCTTGGTATACCTATCCTGATTCCACGGGCCATTGTCACTGGTGTAGATCACCAGTGTATCCTTGGATAACTTCAATTCATCCAAGGCGTCGAGCAGGCGACCGGTTTCATAATCAAACTCCTCCACCACATCGCCATAAAGACCCCCTTTGGATTTGCCGCGAAATTTGGGTGAAGCATCGATGATGGTATGCATCATTGTATGGGCCACGTAGAGGATGAAGGGCTTTTTCTTGTCGCGTTTGTTCTGCAAAAAATCGATAGCCTTATCGGTATAGAGGCGGGTGAGGCTACCCATATCGCGGGTATTGCCCGCCTTTTCATTATCCTCATGAAAAGTAACTCCACCTCCGTCATTGGCACCGAGGGTACCAAAGTAATAATCAAAGCCCTGAGCATTAGGCATGCGCGGGATGATCGGTTTACGGTTGGAGACATCCCATTTACCGATGCAGGCAGTCTGGTAACCGGCCTTACCAACGAGTTCAGCCCAAGTGATTTCAGAAGCGGGCATCCCCCAACCCCCACTACGAATGGGTTGACGGCCGGTAAGTAATGCTGAGCGCGATGGTCCGCAAACGGTTTGGGAATAGAAGGAGGTGAACCGCGTTCCTTCTTTGGCCAATTGATCCAGTCGCGGTGTCTTGTTCTTAGTGTTCCCGTAACAAGCCAGATCCGCATAACCCTGATCATCAGTGAAGATGATCACAATATTGGGTTTTAAAGGTTGATCAGCTGCCTGAGTGGATAGGGCAATAAACGCCAATAGGGTGAAGATTGTTTTCATGATCTGTAAGCTGGGTTTACTGAATAGGTTCTAGCCCGAAATGTTTCCGCATCCAATTGAAAACCAATAGATGAAAAGTCTTGTCCACGCTATGTTTGGCATGCGGATAAACGCGGTACTCTTTTCTTCCTTTCAGGCGGTTGTAGACTGCAAAGTTTGTCACGGGCGGGCAAATTGAATCCTGAAGGCCCACCC
>MPLU02071260.1_pt1 | contig 16618 bp, 20 predicted proteins | sample 1617381 | NCBI WGS metagenome assembly MPLU02 (sample SAMN05944801, study PRJNA350692) | marine metagenome | biome: marine; feature: ODZ; material: water; isolation source: 90 m water sample filtered on 0.2 um supor filter | place: Pacific Ocean | collected 2012-04-08 | depth 90m m
TTATTTAATAAAATAATATTAATTTCAATTTTGTTTTTTATTTTTTTGAAAATCGTTATAAAATAAATTTGTAATCCTTTTTATAACCATTTATGCCGATTTAAAATCGGTATTTTAATCTTAATTTTTATGATATAAACTTTGAGTTGATACACTATGAAGCATTTTATCAGCAAGTTCCCGCCTTTCAGCAACTGTTTTCATTCCTTTAGTTTTTTCACTAATAAATATATGTCTTAATAAACTTGAGCCGACATTTTTATCTGTGTATTTTTTCATCATTCTTCTAAAATATATTGAAAATGTATTACGAGTTAATGGGACTTCACTCTGATTAATTAATAAATAACCAGTATTATTTAATTTTAAATATTTTCGTATAACTCTCGCAAGTTCTTTATCTAATGTTATTTGAACTTTTTTATATTGTTTTTTCGTCTTATAATTATTCAATATAACTTTTCTTGCTCTTCCATCAATTATTAAATAATTATTTTCTTTTTCTTCATCTTTTGGTAATTTTATATAATCTTTATTTTTGATTATAATTAATTCTGCTAAATCGTTTCTTAAGTGATATAACTGGTAAAATTTTAAAATAATGTATTCTTGTATTTTATCCCTACTTTTCGCCCCAATATTATCCTGTTTGAAAATATCTTTTACATTTTGTTCTAATCGTGATACTAATGCTTCGTATTCTTGTATTTCAATCCAGTTTTTTTTTTGTTTTTCACTTTTTACATTTAATTCTTCTACTCCCATTATTTCCAAATTGATTTTTTTCAATTCTTCTCTCATTTCATCAATTTCATCTAAATCTTTCAATGCTTTTTTAAGAACAATGATAATATTTAAAATTCTTTTTCTCTTTTTAATAGGAAGTTCATTTATTTTAGACATTATTTCATTTAACGATTTATTTATGATTTTGAAATTTGAAATATCATTTACATCTATTTTTTTTTTATCTTGATTAGGAAAAAAAAATTTAATCGCATTTTTCCAATCGTATCCATAAGTTTGAATGGTATTTTTAGAACGGAGTTCTCCGTTCTCATTCGTTTTAATCATATCTGTAAAGTATGTCATTTGTTTTTTAACTATATATATATATAATTAGATTTTAATTTTTATTTTATTTTCTTAATTAATTATATATTAAATAGATATGCCGAAGATATTCGAATTTGAATATAAAATATTAAGACAGTATTTCTTGTTAATCGTTGATAGTTTTATTGAAGATGAAGATTATAAAAATCAATGGTATAGAAAAATTACCGAATTAGATGAAAGAATTGATAGAAGACGAGAGAAAGCCCAAATTAATCGGCAGTGGAATATGAAACGAACGAAAAGAACTAAATTTACAGAATTTAATGATACATTAGATTTCTCGTAGTTTATTTTTATGTGTGATATAAAACATCACTAATAAAAACAAAACAAAAAAATGACGATTAGGGGCTATGGCGAACCCCTAATATATACCAATATTTTTTTAATTTCAAAATGTTTGATTAAATTGAACCCATATTGATTTCCCTGCTCGATTGGCTGGTGCTTCCTTATTATTTGGTTTATCCTTTTTATAAAGTTCCGCTCTTCTTTGTAATTCTGGAATAGTTAAATTAGATAATTTTTCTCTTGTCGTAGCCATAATTCTCTTATCTCTATCATTTGGAATTATTTGAGGTTCATTAGTAAAATTAATATTTTCTTGAAGTTCAAATGTTAAAGGTTTAATTTGTTCCATTTCTCTTATTTTTTCTTTCATTGCTAAATTTTCACCATATTTAATTTTATTGAATTCAAATAGATTATCGATTTTTTCCTCTTGTTTGATAAATTCTTTTTTTACTTCATTTCTATGTTCTTCTAATAAAACATCTCTTTGTTTTATATCATCTCTTATTATTTTTCCTTGTCCTTTTACATCGGCTTTAATCGTATTTATATGATTAAATAATCTTTCGTTTTTGTCTTCAATATCTACTCGTATTTTTTCTTGTATTAATCCCGCTTCTCTTACATCGCTTCGGGTTCTCATTTGTTCTTTTGTTAATCCTAATATCGTTTCTTGAGTTTTTATACCTTGTTGTTGTAATCTATTTGTCATTAAATTAATATTATTTTTCATTGCGATGGTTTCGCCGAATTTTAATTTATTAAATTCCATCATTTCATTCATACGATTTCTTTGCGATAATAATTCTTGTCGTAATAAACCGACTTGATAATCATTCTGCGTTCTTGCTTGAGGCATATTATTATTGATTATTAAAGGTATATGACTTGCCCCAGCATTAACTCTTGGTATTCTCGGGTGTTGTCGTCTTCGTGTTGTTTTTTTGGTTTTCTTGGTTTTCTTTTGATGTATATGTATATTAACTATCTGTTTTTGGCTCTGTTTTTGCGTGTATTTCTTTTTCCCCTTTTTTATTTTTTTCTTACAGGCTGTTTTTTTTTTATTTCGTTTGTATCTACAATCAACCATTGATTTATATAAATATCAAATATTTTTAATGGTTAAAAACAAGGACTAAACTCCATTTTTGAGTAGAAAGACCCGCTGTTACAGCAGAACCGCTTTCATCTTTAAAATCTAATGTTATTGTGTTAAGTCTTGCGTTTTGACATTGAAATACTGGATTTTCGAGAGCATTTTGAAAATCTTTAGTAGTATCGAGAATAGCAATATCGGCTATTGTTTGACTTGCTGTATTATATGAACCTTGGAAAGTATCACTTGTTAGTGCGGATAATTCAAGACAGTTTATTTTCATAAATTTTGAAGTAATTGAAGCATTATCTATGGTAAATTGTTTTACTTGAAATGATTTTATGTTTTCAATTGGACGATTAAGAACAAATGATGGCGATGTATTACTTCCACCAGTTCTATCGGCGGAATATAAGCGTAAATAGGTTTTTTTTGAACTTTTTTCAGTACACATTTTTAAATATATTAATAGGAAATATTTAATTCTCTTCTTCCTTTTCTTCTTCTTTTTCTTCTTCTTGTTCCTGTTTTTCCATAACGAATTTTAAAGTATCTACATAAATTCGGTGTTTATCGTAGTTTGTAAAGTATCCAGCGGTTAAATACCATATTGTTTTAAATGTTCCAACTATACCGCTATTATTATGTAATCCGTGAATTTGATACATTCTTTCTCGTGTTATTTTTAATTGTTCTTCTCTCGAAATTTGATTAGACATTTCTATATATATCATAGTTAGATTTTTATTCAGCAATTTCTCTTTTTTTCATTAATTTGGTTTGTAATCTTTCAAGGGTTTCCTGTTTTCGTTTTTCTTCGGGTGTTAATTCCCACGATATTTTTACATTTTTGCCGTGAATTTTTTTTAATTTCGCCTCTTCTATGTTTCGTCTTATCTCTTCTCGTCTTTTTTCTTTATTTTCTTCTACAATTTTATAAATATCTACTGAAATACCTCGGGGACATTCATTAATATTTTTCTTAAAACATTGTTCTAATTGTCTTTGATAATTTAAATCAATCATATATAATATTATGAGATATTTAAATTATTATATTATTCAAAATTTTTGATATATTCAAACATTCCAAGACCAGCCCCCACTATTGTCCCAGCGAGAAGGCAGGGTTTTATTCTACGAGGAATTCCCCAGCATTCTGCGTCTTCTGCGACTTTTCTTGCTTCTTGTATTTTTTGATTTTTGATAATCTCTTGATTTTGTTTTATACCCAATTCCATAAGTTCAATTTGTTTAGCCGTTTGTTGTCGACTATGCCCGTAATGTATATTTGCGTCTTTTCTCATTTTATAAAGATGTTGTTCTTGAAGTTCGAGTTCTTTTCGTTCTCTTGGATTAAGTTCTCTTAAATGTTCGTTCATTACAGCACCATCGATATTATGGTCTTCGAGTGTTAAATCGAATCGGTCATATTTTTTGGTGATTTGTCGTAGTTCTCTTTTTAGTCTTATGTTTTCATCTTTTAAATAATTTCCTCGCATTTCTGCGGTTATAAAAGGTAAATTATTCTTTTTAAAAGATGGTTGTCTTTCATCACTTTCATCACTATCAGCAATATAAGATGGGTGAAGTTTATACATTATTATATATTATTGAAATATCTTTTACCGATTTAATAGATGATTTGCGTTCCTTGTGCTCCAAAAATGGCGATGGCGTCGTAGTGTGCGAATGTCGTAAGCGTTACAGCAGTAGTTGCTGGATTTTTGTTATTAGTTCCATCAGCGGAATAAGTAAGAGCAATAGATAATGGTTTTCTCGTTGCGTCCGCTCCACTCATCGATTGAGATGGTGAAAGTTCGAAGTTTTGGGCGATAATAAATTTTTGTCCTGTATTTGCTACATCGCCGTAATCACTCCAATCGGCTTTATTGATGTCTACATCGTAGGATTGGTCTGCGGATAAATTAACGGCTTTCATTACTTCTTTAAACATCTCGGCTCCGCCATCGGCACAGGATACGGCTTGGGCGGGAACATACACCGAGCCATATTTCCATTGAACCGACGCAGTTCTTGCTTGTCTAAATACATTTAAACTATCGGCAGATTGTTGCTGAACGGCATACACAGTTTTTAGAGAACGAACATTCTCGGTAATTTGTTTATTCACAGAAGTAGAATTAATTGTAGATTGAGAAGTCGTATAAGTATCGAAGGCATATTTGATACCCGAGGTTAAAAATTGTTGCTCGAAGGCAGAAGTATACATAGCGTCCATTTTAAGAAATTCACAGGCATAAGATACATCGCTGATAGTTAAACCAGTTCCACCGACTTTAGCGTCGCTTGTTACAAAAATGTCGATGATTAACCCGTTGGTATATTTTAATGGGAAATAAGTTTGGTTATTGTCGAGAACACCACCGAGAAGTTGGATACATCTTCGTTGTGCCCCAGCAGTTCCTACATCGTCGGTATTTAAGCCTTCAAGAATATCCCCAGCGTAATTTTTATAAGTTTGGTGAGTAAGTAAAGTTTCAACGACACCATTTAGTATATTATAATTTTGAATGTCGCATAAAACTTCGTTTCTTCCAGTAGAAATACGAACTCTTTCTATCCACGCTTGAGAATTATCTACTACGAGGGTTTGCCCTGCGGTTTGGGCGATTTTGAACGATAAGCAACTTGCTCCGCAATCGAGAAAATCGACGCTTGGAATTTCGATGGTTATCTGATTATTTTGGGTGAAAGATGTCCCATTCGATGGTAGCACTTTTACGAGATTTCTCGAGATAATTGAAGATGTGCTTGGAAGTCTATATTGTGCTCCAGTTTCGACAGATTTAGATTGGTTTGGGTGAAGAACCATTTTATTTTATATATTATGGAAATATTTTTTTAAAAACTAATAGTATATATAATCAATGATTTGTAATATTTGTCTTGAGGATTTGACTGATAATAAAATTTCGTTCTGTTGTAAAGAATTCCATCGTAAATGTATTCTCGATTGTCTTCGTATTTGCGGTAAATGCCCTTTATGTCGTAGAGAATATAGACATATTCAAAATAAATTACAAGAAGATAATACTTATACAAATTTGGAACAAATACGAAACGAAATAATCCAAGATAATAACAATGCTATATCAGCATTAATTAATAGTTTAGACTGTCTTAATATTGATTTTGGAACACGGATTAATATGTTAGAAAATTCAGTATCAAGAAGAAAAGATATAATCAATAATAAATTATTAAATAGGAATGCTGTTCGTATCAATTATATCGAGAATTCAATGAATAATATTGAAACTGAAATAAAAAAAATTAGGAAACAAATGGCGAGAAAATATGAATAAAATAATGTATGGTTAAAATAACCCTACATAAAACCCTACATAGATATATCACGATTAAGTATATCTACTAATATCTTATATATGTATAGTATGTATAGTATGTATAGTTTTTTGTATTTCCTATGAGAATTAATTTTCAAAATGAAAAATAATTCTGTTTTTTCAAAAAATTTATATAATGGAATTGGGTAAAATCCTACATACTCTACATATAGATATAACAATCGATATAATATCCAACATTATGATTTAACTCACCCTACATTATCATTTAATAACCATACATTTAATCAAAATAATTATCTCCGTATATCTATATAAACAAAAAATGACTGAAAAAAGTATAGGATATATTTACAAAATCGTTGTAGACAATCAAAATATGATATATGTAGGTTCTACTAAAAATTTACGACAGAGAAAACATATTCATAAATCGCATTATAAAATTTTTCCAGAAAAGAAACTTTATTTAACGATGAAAGAATTAGGAATTACTGAAGAAAATTTTAAAGAAAGAGTTAGTTTAGTATGGGTTGAAGATTGCGTATTTAATCATAGACACGAATTAACAGCAAGAGAAAAACATTGGATACAAGAATTAAAACCATCGTGTAATATACGAACTCCGTATGGATTACCTACCGAAGAAGGAATAAAGGAAAGAAGAAAAGAAGACTATCAAAAAAATAAAGAAAAATATAAATTAAAATCTAAAACATATTATCATCAAAATAAAGAAATATGTAAAGAAAAAAGACGAAAAACATCTAAAGCATATTATCATCAAAATAAAGAAAAATGTAAAGAATATCAAAAAAAATATACTGAAGAGAACCGAGATAAAATAATATTATACCAACGAAAATATAGAGAAAAACAAAAGAAAGCAATGGAAAAATATAAACAACAATTATTAAATACTCATATAAAAACATATCCAAATGATTTTATTGTAAAAAAGAAAAAAGATATGGAACGATGGAAACAAAATTTAATCGATAATTTTTGTAAAAATTAATAAAATTTATCTATAGCATATAAAAAATAAAAAACAAAATTAAAATTGAATTGTTTTTTATTTTTATTAAGACATATTAATCTACAGAATTATTTTCTCTGTTATAGTTATAAACAAAAATAAACAAAATGACGAATACTTTCAAAATAAAAAAATATGAAGATAATGAAAATTATTCTTCATTAAAAGGCGGAAAATGGAATATTCAAGATGAGAAAAAAGCCCTCACTGAATATTTTAATTGTATAGCAGATAATCCTAATTGGAATTGTATCGTTGCTAAAACCAGCGGGAATGATAATTATAAACTTTGGTTTGATGTTGATGATGTTGATGATACTACAGAAAATATTATTAATAATATAAATATGATATTGGTTAAAAATTTAATTGAACCTGATGTAGATAGTGCTCTAATCACTAAAAATATCGGTTCTCCTAATAAAAGACACATTAAATATAATAATATTTTTGTAAATAATTCTATTCATAAAGCATTAATTGATGAAATCAATAAATTAGAAAACAAATATGAATTTGATGGTAATATGAATTTACCATTGAATAAAGATGGTAATGAACTCGCTTATGTTGATAATAAAGCAAGAACGGGTTTAAGGTTAGATTTATGTAATAAATATGATACAAAAAAAAAGAAATTCATTGAAAATACAAAATATGTAAAAGAAGACGATAATGATATGACTTTAGAAGAATTTTTAGATGATTATAACATTCTTAAAACTGGTGAATTAGTTGAAATTAAAAAAGGTTTAATTAAGAAAGTTGAAAAACATCAAAAAATTTCAAAATCTAAAAATATAAATACGACAGATTTACCTGAATGGGTAAAATTACAATTAGAACAAGTAAAAAAAGATGAACGATTTATTAATAAAACTGCTGAAGGTAAATTATTAAATAATATGTATGTTTTAAATTGTATTCAAGGTTCATTAGAATGTTTTGTTATTGGAAAAACTCATACAAGTAATAGAATGAAATTAGAGTTATTTCAAGACCCTACAAAGAGTAGATATGGTTGTCATAAATGCGGAAAATATAAAAATCTTGGATATTCATTTAATCAATTATTAATTAATTTAGATGAAGAAGAAAATGATGATTATTTTGATATTGATAAATTTTTAGAAATTGAACTTGATGATGATGAAGCAGAAAGCGAAATTTCTAAAAAAATCAATAAATTAGAAAATACGATTGAAACACTTGAAGATGAAATTGATAATTTAGATGATATTGACCCTGATACATTAAGTAAAATACAGAAGAAAGAAAATAAAAACTTGATTAAAAAGAAAAAGAAAGAAATTAAGAAACTTAATAAAGAAATTTGTAAATTAGTTAAACTTATAAAAATAGAAGAAAAAGAAGAAGAAACTTTAAAAGATATTGAACTAATCAAAAAGAGAATACCATATTTTGAGGAATATCATTGTAAAGTATTATCCCCTTTTTGTTATATTGAAAAGAGAAGAAATAAAGTATCAATGTATAAACATACTGAATTTATACATAAAAATTTAAATTTAATGAAAGGTGATTTTATCAAAGAATGGCTTGAAACTTCACATATTAAAGAATTTGATAGAGTAGATTTTTTTCCTCCACCATTAAAAACACCCGAAGGGGTTTATAATACATATACTGGTTTGAGAATTGATGGAATTAAATCGTATGAAGAAACTGATTTTAGTAAAATAACAGACCATATTAAATTAATGGTTGGTGTTGATGAAGAAACTAATATTGGATACAATAAAAAGGCATATGATTATATGTTAGATTATCTCGCTCATATGGTTCAAAAAGTTGGTGAATTGCCGAGAGTTGCTTTGTTATTTAAAGGCGAACAAGGAACAGGTAAAAATATCTTTTGGAATTTATTCGGTAAAAAAATATTAGGACGGGAATATGTATTAGAAACAGCCGAAATGGAAAAAGTCGTAGGTAGATTTAATATGTTAAATCAAAAGTTCATAGTTATTCTTGATGAAACTACAGGAAAAGATAGTTTTACTAACAGTGATAAATTAAAGAATATTATAACACAGGATACGATTGCTTGGGAACAGAAAGGAATTCAAGGAATAACTATCAATAATTGCGGAAGATACATTTTTTTGACTAACAATGATACACCTATCAAAATAGAAATGACTGATAGACGATTTGTAGTATTTGAAATGAACCCTGAAAAAAGAAATAATGCGGAATATTTTAGTAATTTAGTAAAAGATTTTAATAACGATAATGTAGTAATGTCTTTTGTAAATTTCCTTAAAAATCGTGATATTTCTAATTGGAATTCTATTGGCGATAGACCAATAACAAAAGTATATCGAGATTTACAGGCTGTAAATATTCCAATATACGCAAGATTTTTAATTGATTGGTGTATGAAGAATGACGAAAATAAGGAATATAACGGAACTTCTTTCTTTCGAAAATTTACTGATTATCTTGAAAAAGGTAATTTTAATCTTCAAATTTCAATAACAGCATTTGGAAGATTTATTAAAAAATATAAAGGCGTTATTAGTAAAAGAACGATGAACGGAATGAAATATTATTTAAATAATCAAATGATTAGAGATTATTTGATTGAAAAGGGTTTTATGGAAAAAATCACATTAAAAGATAATTGTAATGAAGGGTTATTAATTGATATGTAGGGTTGGTTAAATCATAATTTTAGATATTATGCCGATTGTTATATCTATATGTAGGGTATGTAGGATTTTACCCAATTCCATTATATAAATTTTTTGAAAAAACAGAATTATTTTTCATTTTGAAATTATATTTTCATACTATTTATAAATAACTATACATACTATACATACTATACATATATAAGATATATATAGATATACTTAATCGTGATATATCTATGTAGGGTTTTATGTAGGGTTATTTTAACCCTACATATTTTTAAAAATAAAAATTCAAAATTGAAAAAAATTATTTATTAATATATTAAATCAATATGATATTAAATAATGATGTATTAGAGATAATTCGTAAATTTCTTGTAATTGATAAATGTATGAAATGTAATAGAAAACGATGTCAGTTATATGAAAATTTTTATGAATATGAAATTAGTAAATTAAATCCTGTTTATTGTAGTAAATGTTATGATAAAGTTCAAGAAGACTATTTATTAGATGATGACGCATATTTTAGTGAATGTCATAATAAATTTTATAAATGTAAAGCAATCCCATTATACTTTTCTCGTTCTAATTGGCGTAGATGGTTAAATCCTAAAGATAAACGGGGAAAGGTTTGTTATAATGTATTACAAAAATATCATAAACGACATTTATTACATCTATCATAAAAGATATTTTAATAATGTAACATTATGACATTCTTAAATAGTATCTTTATTTGTAAATCAAATGAAACTGAAAAGGAAACGATTATACTTCAGCAAGAAATAGAAAAGATTAAAGATGATGTTCGTAAATTAGAGAATAAATTTTCTAATCTCCAGCAAGATTTAAAAAGTTTAGAAAATAAGATAGATTTATTAAAGGATATATTATCGAGTAAAATAGATAATATTGTAATTTTAATTAACCAACTTCGCTAATAAATTTATAATTCAATCTTTTACATATTATTTCAAATAATCTTTCACTCCATAATAGTTTATCTTTACTTTTCATTAATGATAAATGTTCTAAATGTTCCTTTTTATCCAAAATACGAAATATCTTCCTAATAACATAATGATATTGAAATGTATTCTGCCTTTTGTCATCGTATTCTTCTCTTAATTCAATAAAACAACTATCTATTTTTTGGAACATTCTCGTCATTCTATCCATAATAACATTATCTAACTCAATTAAATTATAATTTTTAATAATCCTGAAAATGTAATATGATGATAAGTAATACTTTTTATATTTCAAATTTTTCATAATCTTTCTTAATTGAAAAATCGTATTAAATTGATAATTTCTAATTTTATTAATTACCTCAATCGGTACACTACATACCATACAGCCAGTAATTGAGCGTAATATTTTTTTAAAATGCTTAACTCTCTTATATTTACATTGAAAAGAGATATTATTAATAAAACAAGGGGTAGAGTAGAAAAGTCGCTCTTCTTTCACGAAACCGCATTGAACGCAGATATAATAATCGCCATTATATCTTATGTCTTCACTTTCGCAATTTCTACAAATAGAACAATAAATATTATAATCTATTTGTAAATCTTCATCTTTTTTAAAATATTTATTTATCATCAGCATTCTTATCTTTAACCGATAAAAAATTATAAGTTACTTCTTTTGGTTTTGAATATAGGATTACACTAATACTATAATCTCTCGATAACCGCATAGGATTACCATTATTATCCTGTAAAAAAAATGATAAACTACTAATAGTTTTATGGTCGACTTTATAAAGAATTCTCGCAGGATTAGAAAAATATTCAATTTCACCGAAACTTGTTCGTATTGGTATTTTCGCAATACACGATAAAAAAGACCTTTTAACCGATTTATTTGTTGTAATAACTCTATCGCCTAAACAACCTTGTATTAAATCACTTTTTAGATATACATAGTTATTACCTGATAAATCAAATACAGTATCAGCAGTATATGAATTAGAACCTGTTTTATCAGTAGTTGTGATAAATCCTAATAAATTCCATATGGAATTCGTAGTATTAGATAAAAAAAGTTTAAAATTACCATTACCAGATAAAGTTAGTTTATAATTATTTTCATCGTATGAAATCGTATATACACCATTTGAATAACTATCCATTTTAGTTTTAAGTTTAGTCATTAATTGCTGAATTGTATATGAACCTTCTTCAATTACGAAACTTCGAGAACTACCCCCAGTATCTTCAAAATAAAAATTATTATTGTAATCATCTCTAATAGGCGGTATTACATTTGGTATTTCTACTTGAAGAAGTTCCATAAATTTAACTTCACTTCTATTTAATTCTAAATTAACAACAAAATCCCATATATCTCCTTTATCTCTATCTCGGCTGTCTATATGTAATATACTCTTATTATAATTAGTTAAATCCATTATACATAATACTAATATATTTATACTACTACTTCACGGATTATATAATACCCATTTTTTATATACATTGTGTCGTCAGCGGATAATTTTTTTACTTCTAAATTTATTTCAACACTTGCCCTATCATTAAAACCAGAAGGCGTTTCAACCATTAACCCCCCTAAAGTATTACTTCTCGAACCACCTCCGCCGTGCTGGTCGAAATCTTGAACGAACTGGTGTCCTGAAGCCCAGACGGGCGTAGGGTATATATGAAAAACTGTGATATACGCAGAGAACTTATCAGTGCCCCAACCCGCAAGTTCATAATCGAAATTTGTCGTTATTATTAACTTCGTCCCCACACTTTTCCCACACTGATATTGAGCGTTAGAAATTTTTGTAAAACTTGAAGATGTAACATTATCTGTTCCAGTCCAAGAGAATGTATGAATTTTAACAACACTACCAGAAGTGCCGAAAAATTTTCCACTACATCTAACATCACCATTATTATAAAAACGCAAATTATCAACATAACCATCATTACCCGCATTTCTTGATTGTAATCGTAATGAACTTTCATTAGTATCTTTATCATCAACAGTAAGCATTAATCTTCCTCCATATCTATGTGTCGATAAATCAGTGTCATAATTCGAAAAATATAATCCTGCCCTTGCTCCGCCATCTGTATTAGCATTTCTTGCCCCTCTAATTTCCAGCCCAGCGTCCTGACCGTAATTAGTTTTACTTGTTATTAAACATTGAATACCCTCTGTTCCTTTATCTACTGATATATGAAGGGGGTTTGCGGGGGAAGCAGTTCCTATTCCAACATTAGAACTACTATCTATAATAAAACTATTATTTCCGTCCATCGACCACATTACAGCGTTTGGTGTAACCCATCTAAAAGGTTTATTCCCGTCATCACTCGAAGGTGTTTTCAATTCAAGTGTCCTTGTAGAACCACCGCCCCAATTTCCATAATAACTACAATTAATAAAAGTTTTATCACTCCAATTAGCCATATGAACTTCTAATAATTTTGAAGGGTCATCAGTTCCAATTCCAACATTACCACCATTAAAATAACTATCCCCATTACAATGTAATTGTATTTTATCACCTCCAAGATTTAATCTTACTTCTTGGTAATTACTCGTTGTATTAATCTCTAATTCTGCTCCACTTGTTCCTATTTTTGTAATCTTAAATCTTGTAGAATTTGTTGGTTCTATACTCCAATGAGTATCACCAGTTTCTGTTAAATATATGTTTCCTTTAACATCTAATTTATTTGCTGGTGATGTTACTCCAATTCCAACATTACCAGAGTTATTATTATAAATATTATTTCCTGAAGTCGTCCATTTAGAATTTAAACTATGAGTAGAACCATCAGTATCTTTAATATCACCTTCAAGAATTAAATCGTTTATCTGTAAATTTCCATAAGTCATATTGCTGACTGTTGTAGTAGGTTCTGTTGTAGTAGAAAATATCTTAAATTTCCCGTCATCTGCGTCCCTTATCATTCCAGCATATCGAACGCTTCCATCATTATATTTAGCATACCAGCCTAAATCGAGGGTATTCGTATTATTATTTTCAGCAAGATAAATTAACGGGTCATCTACAGTTAAAGTTTCTGTATTGATATTTGTAGTCGTTCCATTAACATTTAAATTAGAGCAGGTAAGACTGGAAGAACATTGAATACTCCCAGTAATATTAATGTTTCCAGTCCCAATAACATCATTTGAATTCAAAGTAAGATTATTGTTAAGTGTAGGATTATTTTCATTAGATAATCCCGTATTTACCCAAGATAGAACATTTGAACCATTAGTCGATAAAACTTGCCCTGAATTACCATCACTTGACGGAAACGCTTGATTATTGAATTTCAATAGAGCAGGATAAACAACATTAATATCTAAATCATTTGCGTTATGATTACTGATATTGACTGTATTAATATTATCGCTGATATGGTCTGTAGTCGATATTGAGTATTGATTTTTAATATTTTTTCTTGTAATATGTGTTCTAAACATCTTTCTATATATTATTGAGATATATTTAAAATGTTTTTTATTATTTCGTAAAATGTTATAATGTAGCGTTAAAAATATCCCTATATAGTAGAACGAGTATATAGGATATGTCGAAAACTAACAAAAACGGAAAAGTCTTAACAGAAAAACAGATTAGAGCAATCGAGAGAATGAAACTCGGTAGAAAAAAGTATTTAGCCGAGAAGGCTCGGGAAAAAGCCGAGAATAGAGAAAAATTAAAAGCCGAAAAAAAGGAAGCCCGAAAAAAAAAGAAAACTCAAAAACAACGAGAATTTAGAGCCCAAAAAGCCGACGAAGACATCGAGGAAGAACTCGACGAAGAAGAAGTAAAAGCCGAAATTCCATCAAGTTCAAGCGAAAGCGGAAGTGATGAAGATGTTGATGATAATTTTGAGCCACAAAAATCTAAACGGAAACAAAAGAAGGTTATTAGAACACGCCAAAAAAAAACAAAACCAAAGAAAAAGAAAAAGAAAACAAAAATAATTTATGAAGACAGCACGGACGAAGAAAGCAGTGAGGAGCACGAAATAGTATTTAGAAAATCAAAAAGAAGACAAAGAAAAACACCAAAACAGAAAATTCAAGAAGTTAGAAGAGAAGAACCAACACAAAGGCAATTATATCGCAGTTCATTTTTTGATTAAATATTTATAATAAGTATACGAATGGAATTTAATAAAGATATTAAAATCAAGCCGTTACCTGTAAAAAATGCTAAATGTTGGAAAAAAGTCGACTTAAGAATGCCCCTTAATCCAGTAGTTGCGTTTATAGGAAGCACTTCAAGCGGAAAAACAACAAATATGTTAAATTTATTAACAAAAAGAAATATGCTATTAAATTATTTTAAGGTTTATATATTCTCTAAAAATTATCATCGAGATAGTATTTGGAAAAATATTCAAATAAAAGATAAATATATATCTATGGAAATGGACGAAGATAGAATAGAGGCTATTCTCGATAGACAGATGGAATTAAAAGAAAAACATAAAGAAAAATATGGAAATACAGATAAATTTAAACCAGCCGTTATTATATTCGATGATATGATACAACAATTGAGAAGTAAATATTTATCAATGCTTACAACAATGAATAGACATTACAGCACTAATATATGGATATTATCGCAAAGTTTTAAGGCTATTAATCCCATTATTAGAAATCAAGTCTGTAACTGGATAATTTTCAATAGCGGAAATGATGGCGAGAATAACAAGATGGCTCAAGAACTTGGAGGCTCAAAATTCTTACAATTTCTTAACTATGTCAGTAAAGATAATTATGGCTTCTTACATATTGATAAAAAAGCACCATTAAAAATAAGATTTAGAAAGGGGTATGACAAATATTTAGAATTAAAAAATAAAGAAGTCATCGAACATAAATTATGCTTAAAATGGAATGATAATTTATTAAAAACTAAAAAGACGAAAAAAATTAAATTAAATCTAAAACCAAAGAAAAAGAAAAAAGAAAAGAAATTTACTTATAATATGTGTTTCGAGGATTTTATGAGTAGTGAAAGTGAAAGTGATAGTTCTTCTTGTTATTCCGTCTAAAAAATATTTGTTACTAATATAAATAATAATATGGGTTGGTTCTCGAAAGCGTATAAGTCCGTAAAATCAGGCTTCAATAAAGCCAAAAACTTCGCAAAACCAATAGTCGAAAAAGCCAAATTAGGCTGGTCTAAAGCAGGTCAGTCAGGTCAATATTTACACTCGAAGATTATGCCGAAGGTAAAAACAATTCTCGGTGTCGCCTCGGCAATTCCATTAGTTCAAGATTTCGCAGTACCAGCATTAGCAACAGTGGAGGCTGGAGATAAAATGCTTGGTAAAGCACTGGAAGCAAAGGCAAAAATAGATAAAACCGCTGGGCGTATGGGTCATTATGCTGACAGAGTAGGACAATATAGCAGTAAATTTAAAGAACAAATCAAAGCCAAAGATTTCGGGGGTTTAGTTAAAACAGGTCAAGAAGCATACAAAGAAGGCAGAGCCTCTTATACTGTTGAAAAAGCACACGCTCAAAGTATGAGAAATCATTTTAATTAAAATCTAACCGCAAAAAATACTTCGTATTTTTCTTAAGTTTCAGGAAACCCGCCGACCGATTTATTAATCGGTGTCATATCGATATTAAAATACTTACAAAATATTTTAATAAAGAAATGAACTTTACACAATTCGAAAAATCACCTTTAGAATTATTAAAAAATACAAACCCAAAAAAAAAACAATCTAATGAAATTGAAGAATTATCTAAAGATTTAAAAAACTTATTATTAATCGTAAATAGATTAAATAGAAAAATTAATACATTAGAAAAGAAAATTAATAAAAAATAACTTTACCAAAAACTATATACAATCAAAATTTTATATATATTTTTTTAAACTTTCTTTTTTAAATAACTTTACCAAAAACTATATTTTTTTAACTAAACTTTTTTAAATAACTTTATTAAAAACAATTTCCAAAAATTCAAATCAAAAATAAAAAACATTAATTTTATTAAACATTTTTTAAAAACATTTTAAAAAAATTCAAATAACAAATAAAAAACACTTAAAAAAAACTCAAAAAAA
>MPLU02269469.1_pt1 | contig 16506 bp, 9 predicted proteins | sample 1617381 | NCBI WGS metagenome assembly MPLU02 (sample SAMN05944801, study PRJNA350692) | marine metagenome | biome: marine; feature: ODZ; material: water; isolation source: 90 m water sample filtered on 0.2 um supor filter | place: Pacific Ocean | collected 2012-04-08 | depth 90m m
CAGATCATAAGTCCTCCACCAGACAGGATGGCCAGCACCATTATCAAGAAACCCGTGGTGCTGATCCGCTCGACCGCCTCGGCGCCGGAATCGCTCACCAGCGCGATCGCGGTTGGGAGGGACTCGAACGAGAACACTGCGTTCATGAAAACGATCTTGGCCACCACCGACTTGGCAGAAGAGGCGTCCCGCTTGACCTCCGTTTGAAAATCCTCCACCACGGTCATGTGGAAAATCTCCTTCATCGCGGTGTACATGATGAACACCCCGCCAACCAGCACGATAATGCTGTGCAGGTTGAACGACCCCTCAATGACGCCCTTCCACGAAATCTGAAACCATTCCGCCTGAAACGCGCTGATCATCTTGATCAGCAAAAACAGCAGCACGACCCGCAGGCCGACCGCAATACCGATGCCCCATTTTCGGACGGACGATTGCTGTGCCTCCGGGGCGCGTTTCGACTCGAGTGAGATGTATAACAGATTGTCGAAGCCAAGTACCGCCTGCAGCAGCACCAGCATCCCAAACGTCATGATGATCTCAAGAATTTGCATAGCTCCGAAAGATTGTTACAAAACCAGACATAAATCATTCAGAAAATTTAGTTGGATAATATGGTACCGGTGGCCGGACTTGAACCGGCACTCCCTAACGGGAAAGGGATTTTAAATCCCTCGTGTCTACCAATTCCACCACACCGGCATCATTCAAAAACTTTGGTTGGCGGTTGCCGACTTGCGGCGCGGCGATTGTACCCGGCAGCCAAGCGTTCGCAAGCGTCCGCTTGGCCAAGCGGGGCGGTCAGTCGCGGGCGGAGGTCCGCTCCGCCATCCACAGGATGTCCCTGTTGGCGGCTTTTTTGCCCCGGTTGAGCGAGCGCCAGTTCATCGAGTCGCCGTTTTGCAACGTGGTGGGCTCGACCCATTTGTGGTTCTCGGCGTGGCCATCGATGAACGAGAGGCTCAACGCGCCGTTGTGAAACGCCGCCGGGAAATCAATCCACCCCACGCTCGCCGTGGCCTGCGGCGTGTCCGGCATCCGGAAGCCGAAGCCGCCGTCGTTGATCGTGGCAGGATGCTCGGTGGTGAACACCCAGATCTGTGACGGCCCCGGCCGGTTGCAGTCGGAGTCCTTCGCATAAACACGCCACTTGCCGCCGGGATTTTTCAGCGACCCGCCCTGCATCGCGGCGTCGAGCCAGTAGCCCTTGGTCGGGTGTACGCCGTCGTGCCAGGTGCCGACTGCCTGGCTGGCCGCCACGCTGCGAATGCGCGGCACCACCCCTGCCGGCGAGTCCTTCGTCTTTGGTTTCTTCACCGTGCTCTTGTCGGCCGGGCATTTGTAAATGCCGATGCTCTGCGTGTACGGGCCGAGCACCGCCATCTTCGGGTCGAGCAGCGTCTGCGGATCCCAGTTGTTTCGATTGTTACCGTCGAAATTCACGCTGCCGCGCACCCAGTCCATGTTGCCCCAGCCGTAGGCGTTGATGAAGTACCTCCCATCGTTGTCGTCGGCGTACAGGGTGAAAGCCAACTGAAGCTGCTTCATGTTGTTTAGGCAGAAGGTGATCTGAGCCTTGCTCTTGGCCTTGGCCAGGGCTGGCAACAGCATCCCCGCCAGAATGGCAATGATCGCAATCACCACCAGCAACTCAATGAGCGTAAACGCCCGGCTTGGTTTTGTTTTCATATCCGCACTCTCACGAGACAACTCACCCGCCGCTTCTGCAGTCGATCAGCGGCGAAAGTTGCACTTTGCCGCAGACATTGTCAACCATCCGCTTGGCAAGCGGTTTTCAGTGTTGAAAGTTTTCAGTTTCCGTATCCCTTGGCGAACTGGTCGCCTACGGCGCTAACTTTGCTTCCCGAAAAATCAACCTCCAGCAGTTTTTCGCTCATCACCATGCGGCCTTTTTCGTCTGTCAATGTCGTGACAATTTTGCGCGTCTTGACGTCGATGACATCGCCGGTCGACGGCCAGCAGATTTTTCCGTCCAGGCTGAACGTGATCCAGCCAGGTTGCTCACGGAGCTTGATGCTTTGCACCTGCACCGGCGGCATTTTTGTGGCGTCGAAAATATGCAGAGACTCGTTGTGGCCATCGGTCACCCAGATTTCCTTTTCATCAGGCGTCATGGCGATGCCGTGGCTCGGACAGCCGTGACGCTTGACTAGCCCCATCTTGTATCCTTTCACCTCTACACGATGAAGTTTCCTCCCCGTTTCTAGGTCCCCGATTTCAAACCCCAGAAGCCCGTTGATGTTTACGAAACACAACGTCTGCGCGCCATTGACAGTGAAGGGTCGAATCCGGTTGCTGAACGGTCCGATCCGTTTTTTGACTGTATGCGTCGTGGTTTCCGTGACGGTCAATAGGTTGGATCTCAACCCGGCAAGATAGGCTTCCTTGCCGTCGTTGCCGTAAACCGTGTTGTGCGCCCCTGACTTTGGCGTCACGCGGGTGATTTCATCGCCGCTGTCGGCATCCAGCACATACCAGATATCCTTCTCAAACGACGGCTGGTAAATGATCCCGCCATCCGGCGACATCGACATCCGGTCGCAGCCAAGCGGATAGGTTCGTTCCCAAAGCACCTTGTCCGTATGCAGGTCAATGCAGATCAGATGCCGGATGGTGCTGACATACAGCCGGGCGGTTGCAGCGTTACCGCAGATTCCCTTCACGTTGAGCGGCTTGCCGGCATCAGTCAGGCCACCCATGGGAATCCGTTTCACGAAGCGATAGTTGTCGTCGATGTCAAATACGATGACCCCGTGCCCCCCGTACTGGATATAGTTGCGAATGCCCGGCTCGGCCACATACAGGTGCCGCTTCAACGGCTCCGGTGCGTCGCCCTGGGCACGGGTCGTGTTGCCAACGCCAAACAGCGCGGCTGCGATTGTTGTGATAAGTAGTTGTTTCATTTCTCTTCAGCTTTCAATTCTTCCCCCGTCCAGCCGCCGCGTTGGCGGAAGAGGTTTCATCATCGCCGGAATCGTCGATCTTAAGTCTATTCTCTCCACCGGGAGTCCCATCCTTTTGAGGTGAGGCGTCCCAATTACCCGGGTCATCGCTGTCAGTGTTATTATCAAGGTTTTTTCTTGTTAGTGATTTACCGGTTCCGTCAGCTGTTTCCGGCCATGGATCCTTATCGTCATAAGTAACGGCGTCTACCACATTGCCTTGGGTATCCCTTAAAACCACTGTTTCACCGCTGTTATCGAGCCCCCTGAGGTACTTGCCAAAGGGTTGAAAACCGTAACGCTCCCTAAAAGCCTTGGGATTTGCAGAAAGCACAATATGCCTGCCAGGCCCAATGGTCGCATTATCCGGGAAAGCGTAGTGAATGCCCTTGGTAAAGGCCGCGCCTGTCAGATGGATCGTTTTTTTGCTGCAATTCCTTATCTCCAGGAATTCATACTCTCTGGCGTCAAATGTATCCGGACCAGAATCATCGCCGTACGTATGGTATTGAATCTCTGAAATCTTAAGCGAAGATTTCCCGATGTTCTGTATGTAAAGGATCTCACGCAATGGGCTCCACCTGTTGCCGTCTTTGACCCGGGTTTTCAGCACAGTTCCTGATACAATGACCGTCTCCCTGTCTCCCCCATCGATGACATCTCCAGAAATATCTCCGCCGATGGCCCTGGGGTCGGTTCCGTTGGTTGTGTAGAATATCGTTCCCCTTTCGTTGTCACTGTTTTCAAGGGTAATCATGGTTCCCTGTGCCGCTCCCCATTTGCGTTGAGCGATGACGATGCCGTTGGATTTCACGACGGGAGGGGCGAGATCCGGGTACAAGCCCCGATTCCTGAGTTGTTGAGTCACCTTATCTCTTCTCGTAGGGAGCCAACGCCTGAGTAAATAGTCTACGTTTCTTTGCCACATTTCCGGAGACTGACTCGTGGTGTTTCCCCAGCGGGCCGCCTCAGCGGGGATGGCGGCTTGCAACTCATTGACCCGCGTTGACATCAGCTCGATTGAATTCCCGGGGGTCATCGAACCGCCATTGTAGAAATGACGATAAACATGATCCGCAAAACGCATCCTGTACTCCTCATTCTTCGAAAGGCGCTCGTGAAGTGTTTGCCCATTAAACCATGGAAGTTCCCTGAATTTTTTGTCGTTCGCAGGCGCGGTCCTGTCTTCCCATCCCACATCCATGGAATGCTCAGCGTCGTGACGGAAAAATTTGAACCCGGTGGGGTTGTCGTGGTCTATCATGCAGAAAAAATTGTTCGTTGAGCGTCCGCCCCAAGCCGCCGCTTCATCGTTGCTCCCCGTGTAAAAAATACCCAGCATGTAGTCGATCAGGTTATCCGCATCAACCAGGGTTTTTCCGTTCGGATCCACCAAGCCATCCGGTTTAAGGCCGAGCAGGGCGAAGTAGTCGCTATTGTCGCCCGACCAATCCAACGTCCTTTCAAACAACTCACGATAGAGGTCCAAATTTCCATCAGTCACTTCAGTGGGTTTCATCCACCCCATGGCTTTAATCACATCATAGTCTTCGGATTTGCCGCCAAAATAGGAGGCACCGAAACGCCCTTCCGCCCGTTCCTGGGTCATGAAGATTCCCCAATACATCCCATTCATGTAAATGTGGTAATAGCGGCTTTTTGTAAAATGATGTCCGCTTTTGCCCTGTAAATCCCGGCAAAAAATGTCCCGCAATAATGTGTTCCTCCTGCTGTTCTCAAACGCCCATGAGTGGTTTTGAGAGGTTCGCAAATCGATTTTGTCAAATTCATCCACTCCTTCGTTGCCAAACAACGGGTATTTCAACTTTGCATCCCCATACTCACTCCGGAAGAAAAGCCGATATGAGTGTTTCGGGTTTCTGGAGGTCGAACTATACCCGCCTCGAATCCGAATGCCGGCGTTCACCTGGAACCCCTCTGTCCCATTCTGATTGATCAGTTCAAGGGAACCTGGAATTTCCGTCTTTTTTCCCTGTTCACGCGGATTGGCATATAATCCGTCTGACGGATCAAACCAGTCGTCAAGGGATGCGACCAGTGACATGCTGGGTATCGCCTTCAATGCGTCAGACATTTTGTCTTTCCACCGGGCGTCGTTGACCACGCTCCGATTTATTCCATAGATCATTACCTGCCGATTCACCCGGGCGTCAACCGGCCAACCTCCACCCGGGCTTGCTGAAGCTTGACGCTTGACACTTTCAACAAAAATATAGGTTTGGGTATCCACATTCGTCTCCTTCCATCCCTCTTTTTGGGCATAGGCGCGCAAGATCACACCCGGGGTTTTGGGGCGTTTTATGATGCTGTCCGGATCGATGGCCACCGCAAGCGGACTTGTGCCACTAATTGTATTTTCTGAATAACGCGGATCACTTCCGTCGAGAGTATAGATGATTGTCGCTCCAGATGTTTCAGTAGTGATTACTTCATCAAATGGCGCATCAAAAAATCCACGACCATGCTTGAACTTGGTATCTTCAACCTTGGCGGCAGAGACCGTGATACTCAACAGCACAGTTGCGGTTGTTGCGAGAAGAAGAAACTTCATTTTTCAGGATCTTCCCTTGGCGAATGCTTCAGCGCAGGATGATCAGTCACGCGGATCGGCTTGGCTTCACGGTGGGATTGTTCCCCCAACTCCGAGAGGATGAAACTTATCCGAACATCCTCGTGCGTGACCGGCATCGGCGCACCCTCCCGCAAACAGTCGCTGAAGGCCACCAACTCCTGCCGGTACGCCTCACGGTAACGAGTCGGGAACGAGTGCTCAATCGTCGGCCGCAGCAGTCCATCGCCGCTCGACAGCACCGTGGAGACCGGAGACCGGTTCTCGGCCTGCAGCATTCCCTTGCTGCCAAAAGCCTCGATCCGCTGGTCGTACCCGTAGGATGCAAACCGGTTCACGTCGATGCTGGCAATCATCCCATTGTCGTACCTGAGCGCGACAAGAACATTATCGAGGTCGCCCAGCGCGCCGATTCCCTCCACAAAACTACTCCCGACTGAGTAGACTTCCACCGGATCCACGCCGGTGATGAAGCGCAGCATGTCGAAGTCGTGAACGATGCAATCGTGAAAGATGCCATGAGACGTGCTGATGTAATCCATGGTCGGCATCGGCGAATCGCGGGAGGTGACGCGCAGCATCTGCAGCACGCCGACCTCTCCCTCCTTCACTCCGCGGGCCAGGCTGGAGAAGGACGGGTCGAACCGGCGGTTGAAGCCGACGAACAGCGGCAACCCACTGCGCTTGGCCAAGCCGAAGCAGGTGTCGATTTCCTCGAGGCTGCTGCCAAGCGGTTTCTCGGTGAAGACCGGCTTGCCGGCCTCGAGCGCGGCCTGGATTTGCGCGTAATGCTCATGCGTGGGTGACGCGACGATCACCGCGTCAACGTCCGCTTGGCCAAGCGGCCCATCGGCGTCGGTCGAGTAGTCGCACTCCAACTCCTTGGCCAAACGCCTGGCCAAGGGTTCGTCCACATCGACGACGTAGCGGAGGTTGATCCCCGGTATCGACTGGATGCTCTGGATATGAAACCGCCCGGCCCGGCCAAGGCCAAGCAGCGCCACGTTCAACTTTTCGGATGAATCCATAAGAGAAAGTTATCCTTTTTCAGCCTAAGATTCCACGCGTGTTTTGACGCCGAATATTGGCATAATGCAAATCAATAATAGTAGGTTGTGCTTCCTCCGTGGGCGCCATACGCCCGTTTCCTGACCTGATGGCGGTTATGGATCACCAGGCTGCCATCGGCCATGCCGACAGGTTGATCCGGAGCAAGCGAAAACGAGAAGAAGGGCCTACCATTGGCTCCCGCGTTAAATGCGCCCATGTGTCCGACATCCCAAACAACGCTTCCAGCACTATCACTGATGCGGTGGGTGATGAAGGCCCGGTCACTATCACACTCGGAATCGTTTTTGGGCCACGCTCTCTCCCCGTTGAAATATTTTGGCATGTGAAAATTAGCCAGCCACATATAGGTCACGTAAACGTGAGCTGCGGGCCTTTGTGGTTTGAGATCCATGCCGGTGTCCCAGCCCCCATATCCCCCGGGCTCCCCGCCGGCCGGATGGGCATAGGTTGGCCACTTGTCACCAAACGACTTGGACGTGATGGGGCAGATTAAAACCCAGCGGTTGGGCACATAAGAACCGCGCATGACATCGACAACACTGGCCTTGTTGCCGTTCCAACGATGATAATCCGGGCTGATCTGGCTGGCGCGCTTGGGGAACCTCCCGCCGTTGTCGACGCTGTACATCACTTGCGAAAGATATTGTTGCTTGATGTTGTTGATGCAGACAGTCCGTTTGCCGGAATATTGCGCCTTGGCCAGGGCGGGCAGTAGCAGGGCAGCCAGAATGGCGATGATCGCAATCACCACCAGCAGTTCAATCAGTGTAAACGCACGGTTTGGTTCCGTTTTCATTTTGTACCCTCTACTTAAACACGCTGGAGTGGTCGATAATCCATTGGAAATCGGTTCGCGGCTTGGCGGGAACAATGCCGCCGACGGCTCCCTGCACCGGCGGGCGGACCGTGCCGTGCTCGCCGGTGACCTTCCAGCGATGCGTCGCCGCGTGGCCGTCCGCGTAGGAGAGTGCTGTCGCGCCGTCGTGGTAGGACGCCGGCAGGTTGCCCCACTTGTATTCGTGAAAGCGGTTCATGTAATAGCCGTCGTTGATGGTGTCGGGATGTTCGCCGAGAAAAACAAAAACCGTTGACGCCTGCCGAAGCTGCCCGTCGTTGATGAACTGGACGTAGTCGGGGTTGAATTCGTCGAGCAACGGGCCGGGGTCGCCGACGAGATGGTTCATCGAGTAGCTCCGGTTCCGGATGCCGTTCTTGGCGCGGCTTTTGTCGGACGGACATTTGAAAATCTCGATCGTGTCGCCCATGTACGGCGAGAGCAGCGACGAGGTGAGCGCGAGGCGGTTGGTGTTGTCCGGGCTGTCTTCCCAGTCGAGTACGTTGTTGGCCCAGTTGTTCCGCTGTTCGCGGGTTTGGTCGCGGCCATGGTTGTTGACGTATTTCCCCTCGTGATCGTCCGCGTACAGCGTCCAACCCAAGCTCAACTGCTTGACGTTGCCGAGACAGTGGATGCCGTGCGCCTTGGCCTTCGCCTTGGCCAAGGCTGGCAGCAGCATCCCGGCCAGAATGGCGATGATGGCAATCACCACCAGCAACTCGATGAGCGTAAACGCCGCGCTTGGTCTCGGTTTCATTTCCCTTCAGCTTCCAATTCTTCACCCGTCTTGCGACTACGCTTGGCTATGTCGCCTAATTCTCGGCGAAGAACGGGAATAGTTTTTTGAGTTCGGCGGGGCTTGGTTGGCGTCCGTATTCGCAAAGCTCGAAGGCTTCGGCGTGCTGAATGCTGCGGCCTTTTTTCTCGCCGTAAAGCTCGATGAGTTGTTCCCGGAAACGGTCGGCGGTGCCACGGGTGCGGCGGCCGAAGGCCTGGGAGAACTCACGTTTTTTGGCCGCACGCTTGGCGGGACCGATGGGCACGGGAATGACGGTTTCGAAGTTTCGCGCTGACCAAAAGCTCTCGATCTGCGACTCGAGCGTCCACAGCGCCTCCGCTTTCTGCTCAACGACGTCATCGATCCCAACGACGAGATCCGGGGCGAACGGGTTCGGTTTTTTGAAGTAATCGGACAGGTAGAGGAACACCGGATTTTTGTTCAGTTGCGGGGTGTCCGGGGCGAAGTTGCTGACGGTGACCATGAAGGCGGCGTCCTGCATCAGCACGCCGGTGTAGCGGTGATCCGGGTGGTAGTCGTTGGGGCGGTGGCCCATGACGATGTCGGCTTTCCAGTCGCGGATCAGTCTTGTCAGCGCCTTGCGATTCTCCAAGGTGGGCATGAGTTCGCCGTCGTGGTTGTCCATCACGTGCGACTCGATGCCGAGAATCTTGGCGGCCGCCTTGACTTCGCGCGTGCGCCGCTTGGCCAACTGCCCGCCGGCCATGATGGCGTGGCCGATGTCACCGTTGGTAGTGGAGACGAATTTGACCTTGTGCCCCAGCTTGGCCCACATGGCGGCGACCCCGCCGGCCTTGAGTTCGCAGTCGTCGGGATGCGCGCCGAAGACCATGATGCGCAGCTTTGCGTTGTCGGCATCGGCCCCGGTGGCAAACAGGCAGCAGAGGATGGCCGCTGCCAAAAATGTGAGGTGGTTTCGAGTGATGTTGGTTTTTTTCATCTGTGGGATTGCTTGCCAGGTTTGTTGAGTCGGGGTCATCGAGTTGGGAGATGGTTTGACCTTTTGGACATGGCGGCAGGTTGCGTTTCGCCGGGCTTGTCCGCAATCAAAAAAGGCTCAAGCCCCGTGGATGATTCGTAATAGGGTGGACAGAAAAAAGGAATGGGCTACTGTCGCTTGAGCAGCATGCTCATTTCATCGAATAATTTCTGGCGGATGGTTCCAGCCTGGCTGTTGGTTCCGGTATTTGGATTAACTGCCCTGTTACAGCCAAGCATAAATGGGGAGGATTGGCCGGTTTTTCAGCACGACAATTATCGAAGCGCCAAGACTACGGAAAACCTCCGTGCAGACTTGCTCGAGCCGGCCTGGGTTTGGCAGTCCCCCCACCCTCCGCAGCCGGCTTGGTCCGGCCCCGCGAAGTGGGACGCCTACGCCGGCATTCGCGGCCTGAGATCGATGAGGAATTACGATCCCGTCTTTCACGTTGTCACGGCCTCGGGAAGAGTTTTCTTCGGCTCGACAGTGGACGATTCAGTTCGATGCCTTGATGCCCTGACCGGCGAGACGCGCTGGATACACCACACCGATGGGCCTGTGCGAATTGCGCCCACGTTTCACAATAACCGCATCTACTTTGGTTCCGACGACGGGGTGGTTCGCTGTGTGGATGCGGATCGGGGGGAGCTGGTTTGGTCCTTCCGGCCCAAGCCACTGGATCGGTTGATTCTGAACAACGGCCGGCTGATTCCGTTTTGGCCCATCCGAACCGGCGTCCTTGTCCGGGATGGCACCGCCTACTTTGCCGCGAGCCTGCTGCCGTGGAAGGAGTCGTACCTGTGCGCGGTGGATGCCGACACAGGCAAGCCGACAGGAAAGACGCATTTTATCAAACGCATCGACAGCGTAAGTTTCGAGGGTGCGCTGCTGGCCTCCGACGATCACTTGGTTGCGCCACAAGGCAGGGTGTCGCCGCTGATTTACCGGCGAACGAGCGGTAAACTTTTGGGCGGGCTGAAGGGTGGCGGCGGGTGTTTCGTGATGCTGACCCCGGAAGCGGGGATCCTGCACGGGCCCGGCAACAAAACCGGGTGGATCACGGACAGCAAGCAAAGTGACCGGAGCACTTACGCAACATACAAGGACGGCAACGCGATGGTGATCGACGGTGACACCGCCTACATGCTGACCGATACCGCGCTGTCGGCGATGAGCCGCTCCACCAAACAAGCCAAGTGGGCCATCGAGTGTGAATTTCCACACAGCTTGGCCAAAGCAGGCGGGATGCTCTATACCGGCGGGATGGACGAGTTGGCCGCCTTTGATTCTGAGAATGGAAAACTCGCCTGGAAAACTCCGCTGGCAGGTCGTGTTCACGGCTTGGCCATTTCAAACGGCGCCCTGTATGCCAGCACGGATCAAGGCGGCATATATTGTTTCCGACCCACCGCCACCAAGCCGTACGCAGCGCTTGGCCAAGCCAATGAAGAGGCGGCCAAGACGACTGTCCCCCTCGAGCCGATCAGTTCGTTGAGCGACAAAACGATTGTCAGTCGGTGGGTGTTTCAAGCCGAAGCCAAGACGGGTAAAACCGTTCGCGACCTGGCGGGCGGCCAAGCGGCCACGCTGATCGGCGCCGCGAAGCTGGAGCGCGTCGGCAACAGGCAGGCGCTGAAGCTGGACGGCTCAACCAGTGCGCTCATCACGGGCGACCTCTCCGATGCCGGTTTACCAACGGAAAAATTTTCGGTCGAGGCATGGGTGCGGGTGGATGCGCCGCACGCGTGGGGTGGCATCATCGGGGCCATACAGGACAACGGCACGTACGAAAAAGGCTGGCTGCTGGGGTTCGTCAACAACCGCTTCAGCTTTGCTCTAAACGGCAAGCGAGGGGATGACAGCTTAAAATATATGAGTGCTGATCAGGATTTCATCCCGGGGCAGTGGTATCATCTGGCGGCAACTTATGATGGCGCCACGATGAAACTCCACGTCAACGGAAAGGTCGCCGCAACATCCACTTCGCAGAGCGGCGCGGTGCAGTATCCGCCCCATGCCTTTTACGAGATCGGCGCGTACCACGACGACGACGAGCAGTTTTTCACCAAGGGAATGGTGCACGAAATCCGCGTTTACCATCGGGTGCTGGCTGTGGACGAAATAAAAAAACACGCTGGCGAGGCCAAGTTCCCGGCACCCAAACCGCCAGCTCCGGTTATCGAATTAGCCTCCGGGCCGACGCTGAAATTCACCACCCGCAACGAGGCGGAAATCTGGTGGGAAACCGCCCGCCCAAGCCCCACCCGGCTCACCTTGGCCAAGCCCGGCGGCGGTCAGCGGGTGATCGCTGAGGCGCGGTTAAAAACAGAACACCGCGCCACCGTCGGCGGGTTGCAGCATAACCGCGTTTACATGTTCACCGTGGAGGCGACCGGCGCGGACGGTAAACTCGAGCGGACGCGGGAGTTCGAGTGCGACACGCTGTTTAATTTCACGATGCCGGAGATCGCCCCGCTGGCCACGGCCAACGATGAATTGACGCGCACGGCGGCGGGCATCCTCGCGGCGACCGGCGTCGATCGGGGCATCTGCCTGCTGCCGGATGGCGGCGACGGAACGCTCGCGCACGAGTTGGCCCGGCAAAGCCAATTGCGCGTCATCGGACTCGTGGCGGATCGCAAAAACGTCCGCTCATCCCGCCGCCTCCTAACCGCCGCCGGGAGCTACGGTTCGCGCGTCGCTGTACACCATTTCGATCCCGCAAACCCGATGCCGCTAAACAGAATGTTCGCCAACTTGATTTACCTGAAACTGGAAGCGGGGCAGCCACACTTGGCGAAGCGGATCTACGCGGTAGCCAACTGGCTCAGGCCCGATGGGGGTGTGGCGTTCGTCCCGTTCCCAGACGGAACCGCAAACCGGCAGTCTTGGCTTGGAGCGTTGCGGGAGGCGGCAACCGGCAGCGGCCTCACGGTGGAAACCGGGGATGCCGGAGTAAAACTGACACGGGGGCCGTTGGCCGGTTCCGGGGAGTGGTCCCACCAATATGGCAACGCATCGAATGCCGCCTTCGGCGGTGAGAAATTATCGGGAGTTTCCAACACCGACGACTTGGAAGTCCAGTGGATTGGCCGACCGGGGCCGCGTGCCCAGCCCGACCGCAACGGCCGCAAACCCGCCCCGCTCTCCACGGGCGGGCGATTGTTTGTGCAGGGTCTAAACCGTATCTTGGCGTTGGACGCCTACAACGGAACCGTGCTTTGGTCGCGCGAACTCCCGGAAATCCAACGGTTCAACATGCCCCGGGACAGCAGCAACTGGGCGGCCAATCGCGAGTACCTGTTTGCCGCCATCGACGGCGAATGCTGGAAGTGGAATGTACGCACCGGCGAACTGGAGAGCCGCATTCCGGTTCCCCCGGCGCCGGTAACCCTCGACTGGTCCTACCTCTCGCCCCACCGCGACCGGATCATCGGCAGCGGCGTGGTACAAGACTCCGCATACACCTCATTCTGGGGGGGCGGAGGTGCCGGATGGTATGACGCAAAAAGCGGTGCAGTGACACAGAAGGTTTGCAGCGAAAACCTGTTCGCGCTTGATTCAAAAGACGGTCGCCTTGCCTGGCTTTACCGGGGTGGACTGATCGTCAACAGCACGATCACCCTGGCCAAAGACCGGGCTTGGTTCGTCGAGGCGCGGCATCCGGAACTTAGAGCCGGCAAAAAGCGGCAACTGGGTGGCAGCCAGTTTTGGGAGCAGCAGCACCTGGTCTGTCTCGACCTTAAAACAGGCGAAGCAATGTGGTCAAAGCCGCTTAAAATCGTCCCCGGCGAAGTGGCACTTTACCTCGCTCATGGCGACAACAAGCTCGTCCTGGTTTCCTCGGGCAGCGCGTCTTACAACACGTACGCATTCAACGACGAAGATGGTGAAAGCGCCTGGACGAGAAAAATCCCGTGGCCATCGGATCATCACGGTGGCCATATGGCCCGGCCCGCCATCGCCGGCGGAACGGTTTATGTCCGGCCCGGCGCTTTGTCGCTGGCGGATGGCAAACCGCTGAAACTCCAGCTGCCCGGCGGGGGTTGCGGCACGTATGCGGCGACGGAGAACGCCCTGTTTTTCCGCTCAGGCAACGTCACCATGTGGGATCGGCAGAAGGGCAAAACCACCAGTTGGAATCGCCTCCGGCCGGACTGCTGGCTCAGCACGATCCCGGCCGCAGGGCTGCTGCTTTCCCCGGAGGGCGGCGGTGGTTGCAGTTGTGGTTCGTGGATGGAGACCTCGATCGTTTTCGCCCCAAAAATACTCAAATAATCGAAAAAAAATTCCAGCTTAAGCTGTCCGGGGAACCACTTTAGCAACAAGGAAAACTCATCGCGATTGTTGCTGCGGAAGCGATCTGCAATGGCGCCGGCTGGACAGCGTAGTAGGTCTCAGAAAAAAAAGAGCCGCACTCCGGCAATTACCGAAAAGCCGTAGAGCAAAAACTCAAATAGTTTTTGCGGGATGAGCTGAATTATTTTTCGTCCAAAAAAAATGCCCCCAAATACACCGGGCAAAACGAGGAGAGTGATCTTGAGCGAATTGGCATTGATCAGATCGAGACTAGCCACGAGTGGCAGCTTGAGAATGTTCACCAAAAGGAAACAGCGCGCACCTAATCCAAGGAATGTTTCCTTGGTCATTTTCTCAACGAGCGCGTAGATCGAAAAGACCGGACCCGCGGCGTTGGCCATGATCGTCGAGGTGCCTATCATCATGCCGCTTCCCCATGTGAACCCAAGGGACTTTGGCCGTCTGGCCAGCGCTTGGCCAAGCCGAAGTCGAATCAATTGCAGGGCAAACATCAACAAGATGATGAAGCCGATCCCCTTCCGGGCAGTAGATTCGTCGATGTGATCCAACAAAAAATATCCAACGACTAAACCGGCGAGCGTGGGAGGCATCAGCGGCATGAGTTCCTTCCACGAGGAGTAACGGCGGAACAGCGGATAAACGGTTAGATCACAAACAACAAGCAAAGGGACAATGATGCCAACCGACACCTTAGCCCCAAATAACTCGGCCATGATCAGCACATTAACCATTGCCAAGCCGGGGAAACCGGTCTTGGAGAAACCCAGAGAGAACGCTCCAAACAGAGCAATCAGCCAGGTAGCAGTCGAAATGTCGTCAAAAAAGAACAAGCGTTCAGCCTCGGCAAACTCAGAGATTCACCTTCACACTTGCCATAGCGACAGACGAAGGGTCGCCACGCTGTCCCAGCGACTTGATAATTTCTCGAACCGAGCGCTTCACTTTGCCGTTGAATTTCTCCTCGCCGTTGACGGTGATGCTCACCGGCTCGTCGAGGTTCACGAACTGATCCGACAACCGAACAACCAGTCGCTTGGTGTTCTCCGCGGTAATTGTGATCGCCTGGCCATCAACCTCAGCAGCCAGTCGCTGGCCATTGGCCAGGTACTTCTCCGGAATCTGCAGCCAATAAAATCGCGAGGTGATGCCATTGGCTTGCCGCCAGATTATTTTCGATGGCCACGGGTTCCGTGTGAACTTGGCCATCCACGGCAGCGACTCGGCGTCCTTCCCTTTCATCCAATGCCCCATCTCCGGGTAAATGCGCACCATGTGCTCGTAACCCTTCGGGTCGCCCTTGTGCAGGTCGGCCAACATGCCCTTCCATTTCCCGGCGACCTGGTTGCGTTTGTACGCGCCGTCCTTGCCGCCCATGAACAAGCCGAAGCCGATGTTGCGTAAGTTGTCCGGCTTGGCGTCGTTCGGATGCCCGGCCATCATCGAGGCCGCCGCCCAGCGATCCGCCATGCGCGGCGCGAGCTGGTAAACGCCGTCGCCGCCCGCCGAGTAGCCCATGAGATAAACACGATTCGGATTCACGCCGCGAGTCGCCACGTAATTCTCGATCAAGCGATCAAACAAACCGTCGATGTGAGACTGATGCCACAGGTTCCACGTGTCAGTCGGCGCGCGCGGCGCGACGTAAATCCCCTCGGCTGGCTGGTAGAGCTTAATCTGATTTTTCCACTGGCTGTCGTTCACCTGGGTCGGCGCACCACCACCACCGTGCATCGAGATCCACAGTGAACGCCCGCCCTCCGGCGCATCGCCGAAAACTTTCTCGAGATAGCGCAACTTTTTGTCCCCCAATTCGATGGACTTGGCCTCGATCTCGGCGGCACGCTGCTTGGCTAGGTGCTTGCAGTGATCAGCCCAAAGCAGCTCGATCGCCTTTTTGGCGTCTGCCTTGGACAGGTCACCCTTGGTCCAATCGCCAGGGAGCGTGTCCGGGCGCACATTGGACGGAGCGGCCAGCCAAGCGGTTACGGCGGCCAGTTGCGATTTCTCAATCTCCAACTGTTCGGGCAACTCATCCCACTGAACATCAACCGTCACCTCACCACCCTTGCTTCGGCGTATGGGGATCTGTTTGACCTTATCCCCCTTTGTAAACCGAAGCCAAAGCGGCGTATTCGGATTACAGGTAAACCCAGTGATATCATTCAGATCAGCCCGACCTGCCTTGGTTTTGCGAGAGGCGAGTACCTTGTTTTTTGAGTCGAGCAATTCGGCCTGCACCTCGAGTCGCTTGCCACCCCGCCCTTCAAGCACGCGCACCAATACATCATCCTCGACGTTGCCCCTGTTACTTTTACCAGTGTAACGATCGGTGACGTTTAAGGCGTTAACCTGTGTGGCGTCGATATCCCAAACCATCGGAAAGCGCGTGCCTGTTTTCTTCCAAGACGTCGCATAGATCGAGTTCTGCCAGTTGGACTTGTCGGCCTTCGCTGCAGCACCGACAAACCAACCCCGATTCAACCCGGCGGCGTTATATTCGTCTGATCCAGTAAAGTGCCAGCCGCCGTCCCAGATCTCCGACCACGTGTGATTGCCGCGATTGTTCGTCCACAGCGGCGTTCCAGCGACGCGCGATGCGATGCCAACCGAGCGACAGGCATCGACGAGAATTATCGACAAGCCGGTACACGTCGCCCTGCCCTGCGCAATCGACTCAGCCGGACTTTGGTTCGGCTGTTTGCGGCCGGTATTGTAGTGGACGTTGATGATGTTAAAAATCTTGCTGTTGATCGCCTGCACCGCCTCGGTGGCTGTCGACGCCTTGGCCACGATGGCACGGCACTTATTGTAAAACTCCGGCCGCCAACGCTCGCGCGTCTCGTCAAGACTGGCGTACGGCAGCACATCGTTGAAAAACAACTCCTCTGACAACTGGGCGCACCATGGGAACTCCGAACGCGCCTTAAGCGCGAGATCGAGATTCTC
>MPLU02139825.1_pt1 | contig 16491 bp, 14 predicted proteins | sample 1617381 | NCBI WGS metagenome assembly MPLU02 (sample SAMN05944801, study PRJNA350692) | marine metagenome | biome: marine; feature: ODZ; material: water; isolation source: 90 m water sample filtered on 0.2 um supor filter | place: Pacific Ocean | collected 2012-04-08 | depth 90m m
CCGGCGGTTGCTGTCACAACTATAAGTTCCAAAGCAAGGCGTTGATAGAGGGTGTGGCTAAGGAGGCCAAGGTTGAGTGGAAGGTGGTCAACGAAGGCGGCACTGGAACCAAGGCCAAGATTGATCTTTATAGCGATGCCGGCTGGGCCAAGGGCTACGACGTGGTGGTGCATAACGAGTGCTTTGCCAACACGGTTGATGAGGGTTACATCCGTAGTATCACCCGCGCCCATAAGGAAGGCGTGCCCGCGGTGGTGATTCACTGCGCAATGCACACCTACCGCGCGTCCAAAACCGACGACTGGCGCCAGTTTATTGGTGTGACCAGTCGCCGTCATGAGCATCAAAGTCGTTATCCGGTTAAGAAGGTTGCTTTGAAGCACCCGATCCTGAAGGGCATGCCGGAGGATTGGGTGACACCGAAGGATGAGTTGTACGTGATTGAAAAGATGTGGCCGAAAGCCAGGGCCCTGGCCACTTCTAAGAGCGAGCGTGATGGTAAGGAATACGCGGTGGCTTGGACGAATCAGTATGGCAAAGCTCGTGTCTTCGGCACGACCTACGGCCATTCCGATGCCACCTTCAGTGATCCGGTATTTCTCAAGCTGGTCGCTCGCGGCCTGCTCTGGGCATCAGGTGAGTTGGAGGACTAGTTGACTTCAAACACCGCTTGGCCAAGCACCTCCATTTTGGGAGTGATGCCGAGACCGGGGGTGGTGGAGGCTGCCAGTCGGCCGTTATTTCTTTGGGGAGCATCATTGGCGTTCGAGATGGTGACGTAGCTGTTGAAGTCGGTGGACGAGAAAAGCAGCTCGGTCGGGGTGCTGTGGGCCAAGTGCGAAATCGCCGCTGTGATGATGTCACCGCCCCAACTGTCCTCGATGGTCATCGCGATGCCGAGCGACACACAGAGGTCGCGCGCTTGGCGAGCCTTGGTCAGTCCGCCGAATTTGCTAATCTTGATGTTCACGACGTCCATCGCCTGCAGGCTGTTGGCTCGGAGCAGGATCGGCAGTCCGTCGATGCTCTCGTCGAGGACGAACGGGTGGTCGGTCATCTTCCGGATCGAGTAACATTCCTCAAATGTCTCACACGGTTGCTCGATGTAAACGTCGATGTCCTTTACGGCGCGAACGACTCGCGCGGCCTGGTGCATGAGCCAGCCGGTGTTGGCGTCGGCGATGAGTACGTCGCCTCGTTGCAGTTCCGCCGAGACGGCCCTGATGCGTTCGATATCAGTTTCCGGATCGCCGCCGACCTTGAGCTGAAATTTGCGATAGCCCTCGGCGCGGTAACCGGCGACTTTGCCGGCCATCGCCTCGGGGGCTTCCTGTGAGATGGCACGGTACAGCAGGAAGTCGTCGCCGTAGCGGCCACCGAGCAGGTTGGAAACCGGTTGCCCGGTTGCTTGTCCAAGGATATCCCAGCAGGCCATGTCGATGGCCGATTTGACGTAGGGATGGCCCTTGAGCGTGGCGTCCATGTGTCGGTTGAGCTTGACCAATTGCGTTGGGTCCTGGCCTAGCAGCGCTGGCGCAAGCACTTGGATGCCGGCGCGAGCGCCCTCGGCGTAGGCTGGCAGATAAACCGCGCCAAGCGGGCAGACTTCACCGTGGCCGATTATGCCCTCGTCGGTCTCGATCCGCACGACTGTGCTGTCAAAAACCTGTACCGACTTGTTGCCAGACCAGTTGTAGCTGCCCTCGTGCAGGGGTAAGTCAACCTGAAATACACTGATTTTGCTGATCTCCATGAGCGCTTGGGGAGGATTGACGCTTGCGGGGCTGAAATCAACTCGCGAATGCGCCTGGCCAAGCGGTGACAAAAACATTGCTCGGACGGGCGCTTTGCACTAGCGAAGCGTGCGTCCGAAGAAGAAACTGAGGCATGGATCCTAAAATTATCGTACTTGGGCTGCTGGTGGTTGCTGTGGGGCTCTTTGCCACGCGTGCGTTGCCGGTGGATTTGGTCACGATTTTTCTCCTGCTGGCGCTGGTGCTTACTGGTATTCTCGAGCCTACAGAGGCGTTCGCCGGTTTTAGCTCGCAGATCATCATCATCCTTGGCTCGATCTTTGTGATCAACGGCGCGCTACTCGAGGGGCGCGTGCTCGATCTTGTCTCCGCCTGGCTACTTCGGGTTGCGGGCGGCAGTGTCAATAAGCTTCAACTGACGACCATGTCGGTGGTGGGCGGCTTGTCGGGGTTCATGAACAACACGGCGGTCACGTCGCTCTTCATCGGCCCAACGATGTCCATCGCGCGCAAGCTCAAGACTAGCCCGTCGAAGCTCCTGATGCCGGTTTGTTTTGCGTCGATACTCGGCGGCACCTGTACGCTCATTGGCACCTCAACCAATGTCGCCGTCAGCGGCGAGATTGCCAAGCAGTACCAGATCGACCTGGACGAGTGGATGGCCGACGGCGGTACCGACTTGAACGGCGACGGTACAAAAGATTCTGCCGATTATCTGCAGTACGCCGAGTCGAATAATCTTAAAATTTACAAGCCGCTTGGCTTGTTTGAGATCACGCCGGTTGGCCTTTTGATTATGGGCGTGGGCATAGTCTACCTGATGCTTTTTGGGCGCCGATTGCTTCCGGATTATCCCGACGAGAGCCTCGCGGAGGGTTTCAACATACGCGAGTACCACTCCGAGATCGTGGTGATGCCGGGCTCGAGGCTGATCGGCCAGCGCGTGTTCGAGTCGTCGCTGGCGGAGATGGAGTTTCGCATCGTGAAGGTTCTGCGCAAGAAACGCAGCTTTGTCCCAAGCACCCGATCTGTCATCGAAGAGGGTGACGTACTGCTGGTCTCCGGCAGCATGGAGGACTTGATGGCGGTCAAGGACGCCAGCGGCATCGAGATTCACGCCGAGACCAAGCTGGAGGACGAGGCTTTGCAGACTGAGGAGGTGAAGATTGCCGAGTTGCTTATTACGCCAAAGTCCACACTCATTCGCCGCACGCTCAAGGAGACCGAGTTCCGTCAGCGGTTCGGCCTTGCGGTGCTGGCGATTTACCGCCATGGCCAGTCGCTTGGTCGCAAACTCGGCGTCATGCGGTTGCGCGCCGGGGATCTGTTGCTAGTGCAGGGCACTGAGGAACGACTCCAGTCACTTCAGCATGACACCAACCTCGTGTTTCTGGATGCCACCGAGGTGCCGAGTACGGATCGTCGTCAAAAAGGATTTCGTGCGCTGGGTTTTTTCGCTTTGGCTGTGATTGCAGGGGGCTTCGGCTTGGCGCCGCTGCCGATTTGTTTTTTGAGCGCCGCCGCGCTCACGGTGGCGACCCGTTGCATTACGATGCAGAAAGTGTACGAAGTGATCGACTGGCGCGTGCTCATTGTCATCGGTGGCATGACGGCGTTCGGCGCGGCGATGCGCGAATCCGGCACAGCCGAATGGCTTGCCGGCGGCATCCAAAGCATCTCGGAAAATCCCCGCACTGTACTTGCCGGGTTCATCCTGCTGACGATGTTGCTGACGCAGACGATGTCCAACGTCGCCGCCGCGCTGGTGGTGCTGCCGGTTGCGATGCAGATGGCCGGTACGCTCGGTGTCAGCGGGCAGACGTTCGCCATCGCGGTGATGCTCGGGGCGTCGTCGTCGTTTATCGCGCCGTTCGAGCCGGCTTGCATCCTCGTGTCCGGCCCCGGCAAATACCGCTTCACCGATTACCTCAAGGCCGGGCTTGGCCTGACGCTGATCATGGGCTTTTTGGTCTGGCTGATGGTTCCCCTAGTGTGGGGTTTGTGAGGCGGCTCAACCTTACCTGAAGTATTCGGCCAGCTTGGCCAGGGCGCGGGCGCGGTGGCTGATGGTGTTTTTTACCTCGCGGCCAAGCTCGGCGAAGCTGAGTTCGTGGGCGTCCGGAACGAACAGCGGATCGTAGCCGAAGCCGCCTTGGCCAGCCTGCGCTTGGGCAATCCTGCCACGGCAAATGCCCTCGAATATCCTGACTTCCGCCGCTTGGTCAAGCGCGACCAGCGCCAGCACACAGTGAAATTGCGCACCTCGATTGTCGTCGAGGACGTCGGCTAATTCGCGCAGCAACTTGGCGTTGTTCGCGTCGTCGGGTGCGTTATCGTCGCCGCCGGCGTATCGCGCGGAGAGGACGCCCGGCGCGCCGTCGAGCGCGTCGACCTCCAGTCCGGAGTCGTCCGCCAACACCAAATCGGGCCGCGCCTGGCTGCCAAGCCAAGCGGCGATCTCCGTGGCCTTTTTAACGGCGTTGGCTACGAAGGTGTCGCCGTCCTCAATAACCTCTGGGGCGGCGGGGAACTTGTCCAAAGTTCGCACGGTAAAATTATCGCCCAGAATCGCGGCGATTTCTCCGGCCTTGTGCGTGTTGCGGCTGGCGATGAGGAGGGTGGGCATGCCGTCAAGTAGCGGGCTCGAGTTTTTCGAAGCTCTCCTCGATGAATGTGGTATTTTGGATGCGGGCCAACCGCGCGTAGAGGCCCTGTTGTCCGACGAGTTCGTCGTGCGTGCCTCGCTCTGTGATGTGGCCGTGTTTCAGAACGAGAATCTGGTCGGCCTTCCGGATCGTGCTCAGGCGGTGTGCGATGACAAACGTCGTGCGACCGGCCATCAGCCGCTCGAGGGCCTGCTGAATTAGCCGTTCGGTGGCGGTATCGACACTAGCTGTAGCCTCGTCGAGGATGAGGATCGGCGAGTCTTTGAGTAGGGCGCGGGCGATGCTGATACGTTGCTTCTCGCCAACGCTGAGTCGCACACCACGTTCGCCAACCTTGGTGTCAAAGCCTTCGGTCAACTCGTTGATGAACTCAAAACAGTTGGCGGCCTTCGCGGCCCCGGTGATTTTTCCAGCGTCAGCGTCGAGGTTGCCGTACGCGATATTCTCGCCGACGGTACCGTTGAACAGGAACGGTTCCTGGCTGACGATGGAGATGTTTTTGCGCAGCGACTCGAGCGAGGTCGTGGCGATGCCCTGCCCGTCGATGGTGATTGTGCCGCCGGTGGCCTCATAAAAAGCCGGCAGCAGGTTGACGAGCGTCGATTTGCCGGCGCCGGTCGGGCCGACCAGCGCGGTCATCTGCCCCGGCTTGGCCGTGAGAGAGATGGCGTGAAGCGCCGGCTTGTCCTCGGTGTACTCAAAGTGCACTTCGCGGAACTCGATTTCGCCGCGCACCGGCTCGGGCAGTGGGTTCGACTCTGCGATGTCCTTTCGCTCCTCCGTGGCGTCGAGGATGTCGAACACCCGCTCGCCGCCGGCCCGGGCGGCTTGGAGCATTTGGTTGAGCCCGTGCAGTTTGCCGATCGGCTCATAAAACAGCGCGAGATAAAGCAGGAACGCCACCAGTTCACCGACGGACATGTCGTTATTCATCACCTGGCGGCCGCCGATCCACAACTCAAGGCTGGTGCCGCTCGCGGCGATGAAACTCATCGCCGGGTTGTAGAACGCCCAGGCGCGCATGATAGTGAGCGTGCTCTGGCGCATCGCCTCGGCGCGGTCGGTGAAGCGCTGGTCTTCGTGCTTTTCGCGGCCGAACGCCTTGATTTCACGGACACCCTGCAAGTTGTCCATCAGCAGGGCATTCATGGCGCTCGAGGTCTGGCGTTGCTTGCGGTAGCGCCTGTGCGCGGTGAGTGTGTAACACATCGCGCCGATGGCGAGGAGCGGGATCGGGATCATTGCGATGCTGGCAAGTACCGGGTTGGTGGCGAACAAAATCGCCAACACGCCGAAGATGCTGACGATGGCGACGGTACCCTGCTCGGTGCCGTCGATGAGCAGCCGCTCGACGGCGTTGACGTCCTCGATCACGCGCGTCATCAGGTCGCCCGAGGCGCGCTTGTCATAGTAACTCACCGGCAGCCGCTGCAGTCGGCCGTACACGTCTCGCCGCATGTCGAACACCACATTTTGCTCGAAGTGATTGTTCACCTGGATGCGGACACTGTTGAAAAAATCTCGAAGAAAAAACGCGCCCAGCAGCAGTAAAATCACCGGCGTCAACTTGTCCGTTTGCCTGTTGTCGATGACGTCGTCGATGATAAATTGCGTGAGCCGGGGGAAGGCAAAGGCACAGAGCAGCGCCAGGACGGCGCAGCCGACCGTGGCCAGCGCCAGCCACTTGTACGGCCAAAGATAGACGCTCACGCGCCGGATGATCTCCGTGGTGGAGCGTTTTTTTGCGGTGAACGTTGGGTCGTTCTCGCTGAGGTGTCTGTGCCCGTGGGACATGAGTCGTGCGCTTGGCCAAGCCAAAAGCGGAGGGAGTTCATGCTGCCTGAAGAGGGAAGTTTCAAGTTTGAGTTTGTTGCCGGGCGCACTTTTTTGTTTTCAGCGCCGGGGAAATCCCATCCAATCGCCGTGTGCAACGCAGATCATTCCTCCAAGCCTCCGCCAGCGCGGCGTTGGCGATGCCGTTCATTGCCAAGGGAGCCAAGCCAAGGATTAGGATTGGCCAGCTCGGCAGCCGCCACTCGCACGCTTCTGGCAAGCTGGCAGCGATCCGCAAGCTCTCCGGTGACTTTGAGTTGGTCGGGGTGGCGCAACCGCTAGAGGAAGTCGAGTCGCCGATTCCCGACAGCGGCTCCTATCGTGGCGTGAAGCAAATGTCGGAGGAGGAGTTGCTGGCAATGCCCGGCTTGCAGGCGGTGGCCATTGAGACCGAGGTGCCGCACCTGGTCGCGGCAGCGAGGCGCGCGGTCGGTGCCGGCCTGCACATACACCATGACAAGCCGGGTGGCATCACGCTGGGTGACTTTCGCGAGTTGCTCCTCTTGGCCAAGCGCAAGGGCGTCACAGTGCAGATGGGCTACATGCTGCGCTACAATCCGGCGTTTCAATTCATGTACCGGGCGGTGCGCGAAGGTTGGCTTGGGGAAATCATGGAGGTTGACGGGATGATGGGCAAGATGGCCTCGGGGTCGCTGCGTCGCGAGTTGGGCCGATACCCAGGTGGGGGGATGTTCGAGTTGGCCTGCCACATGGTGGACTCGGTCGTGCATCTAATGGGCAAGCCGGCCAAGGTGCACGCGTTTACGCGCCGCACGCAGGGCGACGGTGTGGCGGACAATCAACTGGCGGTGTTTGAGTACGAAAACGCCACGGCGACGATTCGATGCAACCATCGCGACCCGCATGGGTTTCCCCGGCGCAGGTTTCAGATCGCCGGCGACAGGGGAGCAATCGAGATTCGCCCGATCGAGCAGGGTAAGCTCACGCTTAGCCTGACTGAAGCGCACGGCGGTTTTGGCAGGGGGACGCATGAGGTGAAGTTGCCGCGAAGCAATGGCCGCTACGATGGCGAGTTTGCCGACTTGGCCAGGGTGATTCGCGGCGAGGCCAAGTTGGCTTGGTCGTACGAGCACGATTTGGCCGTGCAGGAAACGTTGCTTCGCGCCTCGGGAATGGAAGTGAAGTGAGGTCACTCGTTGTCATTGTTCCCGCTCTGTTGCTGGTGTTGGCTGCCGGGTGTCGGTCACGGCCAAGCGGTGTGGACTACGACCAGTGGAAGGAGGCGATCGAGACACGTCGGGCGACCGCCGCGAGGCATGTCACGGCAATCCCCGGCTTTAAGGTGGATTTGCTCCGAACGGCGACCAAGGCGGAGGGGTCGTGGGTCAGCCTGGAGTTTGACAGCCAGGGCCGGCTGCTAATCGGCCGCGAGGGGCCGGGCATCCTGCGGTTGACGCTACCCAGGCGTCGGCTTGGCCTCACCCATGTCGAGGTCGTCAACAACGAGTTGAACGAGTGCCGCGGGCTTCTCTGGGCGCACGGCAGCCTGTACGCCAACGCCAACAACTCGAAGGGCCTTTACCGGCTTCGCGACACAACCGGTGACGATCAGTTCGACGAGGTGACGCTCCTGCGTAAAACCGGCGGCGGAGTAGGGCACGGCCGCAACTCCATCGCTCTCGGTCCGGACGGTTTCATCTACCTTACGCACGGCAACGACGTTCTGTTACCGGAGGGTTTTAAGCCGACACAGGCATCCACCTATCGCAACTACAGACGTGACCAGTTGCTGCCGTGCGAGTGGAACCGGGTGATGTTCAACAAGGGCGTCGAGCCGCCGGCGGGGCATGTCATCCGCACGGACCAGGACGGCGAACGTTGGGACATGATCGCCGGCGGCTTCCGAAATCCCTACGGCTTGGACTTCAATCCGGACGGCGAGTTGTTCGTTTACGACGCTGACATGGAGTGGGACGAGGGCTCGCCGTGGTACCGGCCGACGCGCGTCAATCACGTTGTCTCCGGCGGCGACTACGGCTGGCGGCAGGGTACCGACAAATGGCAGGCTTACTTTCCTGACAGTCTGCCGGGGAATGCCGACCTCGGCCTCGGCTCGCCGACGGCGATCGCGTTCGGCACGGACAGCAACTTCCCCGAGCCGTACCGCCACGCGCTGTTCATTCTCGACTGGGCTTACGGGAAAATAATTGCCGTTCACCTCATGCCGGAGGGAGCAAGCTACCGCGGCCAAGCGGAGGAGTTCGTCACCGGCCGGCCGCTCAATGTCACCGGGGTGGACTTCGGGCCGGACGGCGCGATGTATTTCGTCACCGGCGGCCGCCGCACCCAGTCCGGGCTGTACCGCGTCCGTTACGTCGGCGGCGAGTCACTTCCGTCGCTTGGCCAAGCGGCAGCCGGCGAGGCCAAGCGCGCGCGCGAGTTGCGGCGGCGACTCGAGCAGTTTCAAAGCCGTCGCTCGATCGAGGGTGTCGGCCTGGCTTGGGAACACCTCGGAAACGACGACCCGTGGATTCGCCACGCCGCCCGGGTGGCGCTTGAGAACCAGGCACTCGAGCAGTGGAAACTCCCGGCGCTTACCGAGTCGAACACTAAGAAGGCACTTTCGGCGCTGATGGCCTTGGCTCGTTCGAGTGACCCCAAGGTTCAGTCGCAAATCTTCGGCCGACTGAACGATCTGCCTTGGGAGGGGCTGCCGATGCAGTGGCAGTTGGTGGCGTTACGGACGTATCAACTGGCCTTCACGAGAATGGGCGGCGGCCGCCCGGGCGATCGAAACCCAATTATCAAAAAAATTGTTACTGCCTCGGAGAAATCGGCGGAAGTGCGGATGGAGGTTTCGCGGCTGCTCATTTACCTGAAGGCACCCGGCATCATCACCGGTCTGCTTAACTACGTCGTCGATGCCGCGTCGCCGGAGGAGCGGTTGTTTTATTTGTTCCACATGCGCCATATCGCCGATGGCTGGACGCCGGCGCATCGCCGCGCCTACTTCGCCTGGTTGAAAAAGATGACTGAGGTTCGCGGCGAGCCGCATTATCAAACCTATCTCAAGCACATCGCCGCCGACGCGCTGGCCAAAGTGCCGCCGGGTGAGCGCGAGAGGTTTGCGGCGCTGTTCGTACCGGAGGCGAAACCGCTCGCGCCCGAGCCGGAGCACCTGGCCAAGCGCAAGGTGGTGCACCAGTGGGCAATGGCGGACTTCACCGAACTTGACGTCGACTTGGCCAAGCGTGATTTGACCAACGGCCGGCTGGTGCTCAAGACCGCGGCCTGCTTGGCGTGCCATCGGTTTGGCGACGAGGGATTGTTTGTCGGCCCGGACTTGACGGCGATCGGGGGGCGGTTCGATACCCGGGCGATGCTGGAATCGATTCTCGAGCCGTCGAGAGTGATCGATGACAAATACCGCAACGTGGCCATAACGACCAAGCAGGGCGAGTTGATCGCTGGTCGGTTGGTGGCCGAGAGGGACAAGTCGCTGTTGCTCGCGCCCAACCCGTATCAGCCGACGCTCACCCGCGAAATCCAGCGGAGCGCCATCGCCACCCGAAACGATTCCACCTTCTCCCCGATGCCGGTTGGCCTGCTCAACAGTTTCAGCCCCGAGGATATTCTGGATTTGCTGGCTGTATTGAAAAAGGGCGAACCGCCGGTGCGGGGGGAATAAACAGGAAGATAGGTGACTCCCCTTTAGTTTGCTTTAGCAATTATTTGTTTTTTTGCCTGAGTCTGATTGATAAATCGGTCGTTTTTGTTAGCTTGCACCGAGTGATGTTACGATTGTCGCTTGGCCATGGAGGCCGCCTGATGTCCGTCGCCGCTCTGTTGGTTTGCGCGATGTTGGCGGCGGGTTGCGGCACGATCGCCCGGAAAACGGCCAGCGGCGTAACGTCGCTGGCCACCGGCACGGTCAAGATCGCGGGCAAAGCCACTGGCAAGGTCGCCGTGGCCACGATCAAGGCTGGCGGCGGGGTGGCGGTTTCGGTGGGAAAGGCGTCCGGCCGGGCGCTGCTCGACTTGGCTAAGGCCGGCGCGGTGACGTTTGTCGATGCCGCCACCGGCGTGGTTTCCTCCATTCCGTTTGTCGATGGCATGAGCTTGAATGTCGCGTTGGCGGCGGCAAAGCTGGATCCTCGCCTCAAGATGTTTGAAATCATACGCCCGTCGCAGGTGCTAAAGATTGGCTGGCAGCAGTTGGCCAAGCTGGGCGGCTCTAGGCTCAGGTCGGGCGACGTCATCCGCATGATCCAGTTGGCGACAAGATAGATTGTGAAAGGACTGGTCGATATCATCAATCGCGAGACCGAGCGGGTCTTTGTGGTTGGTGTTCAGCTCAAGAGCGATAATGCATGGTGCATCGACGAATCACTCGATGAGTTGGAGGAACTGGTCGTCACAGCAGGCGGCGAGGTCGCCGGACGCGGCACCCAGCGGCTCGATAGGGTTAACGCCGCGACGTTCATCGGCCCCGGCAAGGCGCGCGGCTTTGCCGAGAAATGCAAGGAGTCCGGCGTGGACACGGTGGTGTTCGACGAGGAGCTCAGCCCGGCGCAGGGGCGCAATCTCGAGAAGGTTTTCGAGTGCAAAATCCTCGATCGCACGGCGCTCATTCTTGATATTTTTTCGCAACGCGCCCGCACGCGTGAAGGCAAGATGCAGGTGGAGTTGGCGCAGTTGACCCATTTGCTGCCGAGGTTGACGCGGTTTTGGACGCATTTGTCGCGGCAGAAAGGCGGCATCGGCATGCGAGGTGGCGAGGGCGAAAGCCAGCTTGAGGTGGATCGCCGGAAGGTGCGCGAGCGTATCGACAAGATTCAGCGTGATCTCGAGTTGGTCATGCGTCAGCGCAGCGTCCAGCGACTTGGCCGCAAGCGCAACCAGTGGCCGCTTGGCTCATTGGTTGGCTACACGAACGCCGGCAAATCCACGCTGTTCAACGCCATCACCGGCGCGTCGGCGTTTGCCGAGGACAAGCTGTTTGCGACACTTGACCCGACGACGCGGCGGCTGCGTCTGCCGACGAATCAAAATGTGCTGCTCTCCGACACGGTGGGCTTCATTAGCAAACTGCCGCACGACTTGGTTGACGCGTTCAAGGCAACTCTCGAGGAGGTGGTCGAGGCGGATTTGTTGCTGCACATTGTGGACATCAGTTCCCTGCAGGCGGAGGAACAGATTGAGGCGGTGAACGTGGTGCTCGACGAGTTGGGCGTAGCTGACAAGCCGACACTGATGGTGTTCAACAAGATCGACCGCGTCACCACTCCCGGCTTGGCCAAGCGCTTCACGGATCTGCATCCGAACTCCATTGTGGTCTCGGCCAAGACCGGCGAAGGCTTCGAGGCGTTCACGGCTGAACTGGGCAAGCAACTGCGGCCGGTGCGTGAGATGCTGGAGCTGAGTATTCCACATTCGCAGTCGGAAGTGATCGCCCAACTGCACGAAGTGGGGCAGGTGCTGGAACGAAATTACGACGCAGCCGAGGCGGTGTTCAAAGCGCTGATTCCGCCGAGTCACAGGGCCACATTCGAGCGTTTCATCATCCGCGAAGACAACTTGGCCAAAGCCTAGTATTTCGGGATGTTGGGGTCGATCTCCTCGGACCAGGCGGTGATGCCGCCTTTGACGCTTTTCAAATATTTGAACCCCTGTTCGCGCAGGAAGCCAAGCGCTTTGAGCGAGCGAACACCAGCTTTGCAGTGCAGGTAAATTGTCTGGTTGGCATCCAACTCGCTGAATCGCTGCTCGATTTGGCTGAGTGGCACGAGCGTCGTGCCCTCGACCTTGGCGATCTCGAACTCGTCTGCTTCGCGCACATCGACGACGGCGATGCCGAGATCCGGGTTGTCGAGCGCGCGCTTCATTTCCTGCACGTCAACCTCGTCCGGGTTTTCATCCGGCTCCTCCGTTTGATCCGGGATGCCGCAGAACTGGTTGTAGTCGATCAACTCCTTGACGGTCGGGTTGTCGCCGCACAACGGACACTTCGGATCACGGCGTAGCTTGACTTCGCGGAACTTCATCTCGAGCGCATTGAAAATCAGCAGTCGGCCGACGAGCGAATCGCCTTCACCCAATGCAAGCTTGATGATCTCCGTGGCCTGGACGCAGCCGACGATTCCGGGTAGCACACCCAGTACACCGCCCTCGGCGCAGCTGGGCACCATGCCCGGTGGCGGCGGCTCGGGGTAGAGGCACCGGTAGCACGGACCGCCGAGGCTCGGGGCGAACACGCTCGCCTGTCCGTCGAACCGGAAGATCGAGCCGTACACGTTCGGCTTGCCGAGCAGCACGCAGGCGTCGTTGGTTAGGTAGCGCGTCGGGAAGTTGTCGGTGCCGTCGACCACGATGTCGTAGTCAGCGACGAGGGCCATCGCATTTTCGCTGGTGAGCGCCACTTCGTGTTTGTCCACGATCACGTTCGGGTTGATGCTTTTTATCGTCTCCGTGGCGGACTCGACTTTGGAGCGATCTACGTCGTCGGTGCCGTGGGCGATCTGCCGTTGCAGATTCGAGAAGTCAACCACGTCGAAGTCCACCAAGCCGATGCGGCCGATGCCGGCGGCGGCGAGGTACATGCTGATTGGCGAACCCAGTCCGCCGGTGCCGATGCAAAGCACGCTGGCGCTCTTGAGTTTCTTTTGGCCAGCCATCCCGACTTCTGGGAGGATGAGGTGGCGGGAGTAGCGCCTGATTTCGTCGTTGCTTAATTCCATTTTCAGGGGCGCGCATCGTACAGCAAGGCCAAGCGCTTGGCCAAGCGCGGATTATTCGGGGATGAATCCCTGCGCTTTCAGCCAGAAAACCAGGTCGCCGGCCCACGGATGGGTGTTTTTGAACGGCGGCTTATCAGCGAGGCCAAGCCCGTGGCGGCCCTTTTGATAAACATGCAGCGCGAACGGCACGCCGGCTTTGCGCAGTGCGGCCGCAAATTGCAGGCTGTTCTCCACCGGAACCCCCTTGTCCTCGGCCGTGTGCCACAGGAACGTCGGCGGCGTGTCGGCCGTGACCTGCAGTTCGTTCGAGAGCAGCTTGACCAATTCCGCCCCCGGTTTGTCGCCGAGCAGATTGCGCTTGGAGCCGCGGTGCGTGAACTCGCCCATAGAGATCACCGGATAACAGAGGACGCCCAAGCTTGGCCGCGAACTGACGCGGTCGATCGGGTCCGCCGCCTGCGGGTCGTCGCCGTCGTAATGCGTCAAGAGCGTCGAGGCCAGATGTCCGCCGGCGGATGAACCCATAATGCCGATCTTGTCCGGGTCGATATTCCAGCGCTTCGCATTGGCGCGGACGGTTCGCAGCGCGCGCGCCGCGTCGCCCAGCATGACCGGGTGCCGGTAACCGGCCGAGCCAAGCCGGTACTTGAGCACGAACCCGCTGACGCCGTGCTGTTGCAGGAACTGCGCGTAAGTCGCGCCCTCGTGCGCGGCCAGTCCGCCGTAACCGCCGCCGGGGCAGATGACAATCGCCGAGTCGTAGTTATTGCCGGACGGGGCAAGGAACGGCGTCAGCGTCGGGATGTCTCGGGGTGAGTCGCCCTTGGCACCGGGCGTGCCGTTTGGCCAAAGCGGCTGTTCCTTGCCTTGGGCGAACGCACCGGAAGCCAACGCCAGTGCCATAATCGAAGTCGTAAGAGTTTTCATGGTGATCGAACCAGCCGGGAAACTACAGCCTGTCACTCAAAGAGAAAAGCCCGCGCTTGGGCAAGCGAAGTTATCCGCAGATGACGCAGAGTTTCGCAGATGAAAAAATCTGCGCGCATCCGCGAAATTTGAGGACCTAAAATAAAAGCACGAATGGACACCAATTAACGCTAGAAAGAAACGCTCACTCGCGGTTTTTGGTGTCGATGGTGAGGGTGACTGGGCCGTCGTTGATGAGGGCGACTTTCATGTCCGCACCGAACTCGCCGACCTGCACCGCTTGGCCAAGTTTGCTTTCCAGCGTGGCGATGAATTGTTCGTACAACGGGATGGCGACCTCCGGCTTGGCAGCGCGGGTGAAGGAGGGGCGGTTGCCTTTTTTTGTACTCGCGTGAAGGGTGAACTGGCTGATGACCAGCACGCCACCGCCAACATCGGCGAGGGAGTTGTTCATAAGTCCGTCGTCGTCGTTGAAGACGCGCAGTCGGGCGATCTTGCCGCAGAGCCACTCGATGTCGGCGGCGGTGTCGACGTCCTCGATGCCAAGCAGTACGACGAAGCCAAGGCCGATACTGCCGCGCACCTGCCCACCGATGGTGACGGATGCCTCGCTCGCCCGTTGGATGACTGCCCGCATGACAGAGGGTAGACTATCCAATTGACCGTGACGGTGCGAGGGGGTTTGCTTGGCCGAGCGGATGATTGCGCGTAAGGCAAGCTCAAAGCGTTCGGTGGCAAAAACTTTTTCTCTCGCGACACCGGAATGGTTCGTCGTAGCGTGACTTGACTGATGAGCGACACGCCATCCAACAACGAGACAATCCCGCAGCCGTTCGACATCGAGACGGTGAGCGACCTGTGCGGGCTGCGATTGTTTCTTGAACGGTACGAGCGGGACATCCTGCGGCCGATCGAGTTGCCGGCGGTGCAGTCGGCGTATTGGTTTGCCAACCGTGGACAGTTTCGGGAACTGCTGGAACTGGACGCTGAGTTGTCAGCCAACGTTTCACTGATACCGTTTGCCCGGGCGAGCCTGTCGGTTGGGCGCGAGCAGTTGCGCCTGCTCAAACCGATGTACGATCAGCGCATGATGCAGCGCTTCCGCAAATGCGTGGTGGCGGGCGAGGCGAGGGGCTGGAACCCGATCGTGTTTGGCATGTTTTTGTCGATTCACTCGGTGCCGGTGCGGGAGGGGTTGTTGCAATTCGGTAGGCAAATCTGGAGCGGCTTCGTCAACGGCGTCCAGGACAGCTGCGGCTTGTCGGAGAACGAATGCACGGTGTTGCTCGATGAAACCATCGACCGTTTGCCCGGCTGGATCGAGGAGGTCATCGCCCGGTCGTCGGGGGAAGAGGGCGCACGCCTTGTCGCTGTCAGTTAGTCATGAACTGGACGGACGGGAAACTTTGGCGGCGCTCGGCAGTCAATACGTTTTGGTGTCTGGTCGGCTGCAGTGTTGGCGACATGGGGGTGATCGCCGGTTTCCAGTTTGGCGCGCCGGAGGTCGCCGCGAGTCGGCCGATGCTGGTGATGGCGCTGGCCATGACGGCGGGGATCGGGACGAGTGTTTTGCTGGAAACGATTTTGCTGTTTCGGGAGCTGGGCTTGGCCAAGGCGCTCCGCACCGCGCTCGGCATGAGCATGATCAGCATGTTGGGTATGGAGACTGCCATGAATGTTGTGGATTATTTTTTGGTCGGCGGCGCGCGGTTGACGCTGTGGGTGTTGCCGCTCATGTGGCTGGCCGGTTTTCTCACGCCTTGGCCGTATAATTACTGGCGCTTGGCCAAGCACGGCAAGTCGTGCTGCCACGCCGAATGACCGCCGCCAAGCGCCTGGCCAAGTGGCACGATGTTTTTGTGAAACTGATTTTCCCAACGCTGCTCGCCGTCGCTTGGCTCGCCGGTTGTGCCACCGTGCCACCGCCGCCATCGCTTGCGATTTGGGATGCTGCCGAACTGGGGCGAGTCGAGGTTGTCCGGCGGCACTTGGCCGCCGGGACGGATGTGAACGCCCGGGGCGGCATCACCGGGTTGACTGCGCTGCATCAGGCGGCGTTCCACGGGCACACAGCAATTGCCCGGCTGCTCATCGGTGCCGGTGCTGATGTGAATGCAGCCAACCGTCGTGGGGAGTCGCCGCTGCATTCGACAGTGTACTGGGGACACCGGGAGATCGCCGGGTTGCTGATCGGCAATGGAGCGGCGGTGAACGCGAAACTTGAGAACGGCCAAACCCCGCTGGACTGGGCCGTCCAGCTCGGCGCGACGGATATGGCTGAGTTCTTCCGCAGTCAAGGCGGTAAAAGCGAGGTAAGCGCAAAAGACGCAGAGAAAAAATAGGAAACGGATTTCACGGATTTACAGGGTCACTGTCCGACAACGGCTCACGCGGAAACCGTTTCCGCTGCTCGGAGCTTGACAGTGAAGCAATTACTGAATGAAATGTCCCTAGCCGCGTATCTATTGGCGGGATTGTGATCATTAAAAAAATCGAAAATGGTAAAAACTGATTTGAAGTCGAAGGCGCAGGTCTGCTGCGCGTTGGTGTTGTTTCTTCTGCTGAGTCTGCTTCCGGCAGCCAGCGCGGAGGGGAAACCTGGAATCAAGGCTC
>MPLU02303510.1_pt1 | contig 16480 bp, 10 predicted proteins | sample 1617381 | NCBI WGS metagenome assembly MPLU02 (sample SAMN05944801, study PRJNA350692) | marine metagenome | biome: marine; feature: ODZ; material: water; isolation source: 90 m water sample filtered on 0.2 um supor filter | place: Pacific Ocean | collected 2012-04-08 | depth 90m m
CCGCCGCACGGTGGCCTACTTCATCGGTTTCACCGTAGACCATGCCTGACTTGATGCCTCCACCCGCCAGCCAGGTACTGAAACCCTGGCCGTTGTGATCACGACCGCTGTTGGCTGCCTCGCCCTGGGTAACGGGCAGTCTGCCGATTTCGCCACCCCAGTGGACAATCGTGGTGTCGAGCAGGCCACGTCGTTTGAGGTCCGTGACCAATCCGGCGGCTGGCTTATCAGTTCGCTTGCAGGCCGCGGGAAGAGCACTCTTGATGTTCTGATGATTGTCCCAGGGTTGGCCATTGAGAAACAGCTGGATAAATCGAACGCCCCGTTCGACCAGTCGCCGAGCGATCAGGCAACGAGTTCCGTATTCTTTCGTAGCAGGATCATCGAGGCCATAGAGGCGATGGGTCTCGGCCGTTTCCTGGGAGATATCGAGTGCCTCTTGGGCCGAGGTCTGCATGCGGGCAGCTAACTCATAACTGGAGATACGGGTTTCCAGGTTTGCTTCACCCGGGTGTCGTTCCAGGTGCTTGCGATTGATGGCATTCAGGAATCCCAGGTTATGCTGTTGAATCGCACCGCGCAGATGCGCGGGAGCATCCAGGTTCAGGATGCGGGGGTCCTTGGGTCGCATGACCGTTCCCTGGTAGAGCGTCGGCATCCAGCCGTTGGACCAGTTGTGAACACTGTCGACGGGATGCCCGCCTGGGTCGGTCATCACCATGTAAGATGGCAGGTTGTTAGTCTCGGAACCAAGGCCATAGAGCAGCCACGATCCGAGTGTGGGGCGTCCAGTGACCGAGGGGATGCCTGAGTGCATGTAACGAATCGATACCTCGTGTCCGTTATACCCGGTGTACATTGATCGAATCAGGCAGATATCGTCCACGATTCCCGATATGTTGGGGAGCAACTCGGAGATTTCTGTACCACACTCACCATGCTTATGAAACTTCCAGCGGCTGCCCATCAGTCGCTTGCTGCCGTTCTTGAAATCACTGAACTGGATATCACCCTGGTATGTTTTGCCATTCATCCTCTGCAATTCAGGCTTGGGATCGGTGAGATCCATGTGAGCCGGCCCGCCATGCATGAACAGCGAGATCATCGCCTTGGCCTGCGGTTGGAAATGAGGTTTCTTGAGATCCAGGTTGAAGTTTTGCGGGCCACGGGGGACGTTGGCTGGAGTTCCCAGCAGCTTGTCCTGGTGCAGGAGAGTCGCCAACGCCACGCTTCCCATGCCCAGTGCGTTCTGGGTAAGAAATTCACGGCGGGTTCGAATGGGTGAAGTATGACTCATGATGGATGATCGGTGGTTCTAGTCTGAGTAGAGGAATTCATTTGAACTGATAAGAGCCTGGCAGAAAATTGTCATGGCTTGTAGCACAGGTTGCTTGGTGTCCTGTTCCATTGCCAAGATCAACGGCCAGGTCTAGTTCATGTGATGATTTCCTTGACGACACGGGCCGGTCGGCCATCGGTTAGTAATTGTTCCTGGCCATTGTGATAGAAAACAAGCTTGTCGTACTGCAGTCCAAACTGGTGTAACAGCGTGGCCTGGAAATCATTCGGCGTGACCTTGTTAACCGCCGCGCGGTGGCCTACTTCATCGGTTTCACCGTAGACCATGCCGGGCTTGATGCCGCCACCCGCCAGCCAGGTACTGAAACCCTGGCCGTTGTGATCACGACCACTGTTGGCAGCTTCTCCCTCGGTGACCGGCAGCCTGCCGATTTCGCCACCCCAGTGCACAATCGTGGTGTCGAGCAGTCCACGCCGTTTGAGGTCCGTGACCAAACCTGCTGCCGGCTTGTCAGTCCGCTTGCAGGCCGCGGGCAGCGCACTCTTGATATTCTGATGATTGTCCCAGGGTTGGCCGTTAAGGAACAGCTGGATAAAGCGAACGCCCCGTTCGACCAGGCGACGGGCGATCAGGCAGCGTGTTCCATATTCCTTCGTGGCGGGGTCATCCAACCCGTAAAGGCGATGGGTTTCGGCCGTTTCCTGGGAGATATCCAATGCTTCCTTGGCCGAGGTCTGCATGCGGGCCGCCAACTCGTAACTGGAAATACGGGTTTCCAGGTCGGCTTCACCTGGGTGTCGTTCCAGGTGCTTGCGATTGATGGCATTCAGGAATCCCAGGTTATGCTGTTGAATCGCACCCCGTAAATGCGCGGGCGCATCCAGGTTCAAAATGCGAGGATCCTTGGGTCGCATGACCGTTCCCTGGAACAGGGTGGGCATCCAACCGTTGGACCAGTTGTGGACACTATCGACAGGATGACCACCCGGATCGGTCATCACCATGTAAGATGGCAGGTTGTTGGTCTCGGAACCAAGGCCATAGAGCAGCCACGATCCGAGCGTGGGACGTCCGGTTACCGAGGGGATGCCCGAGTGCATGTAACGAATCGATACCTCGTGTCCGTTATGCCCGGTGTGCATTGAGCGGATCAGGCAGATATCGTCCACGATTCCCGCGATGTTGGGGAGCAGTTCGGAGATTTCTGTACCACATTCACCATGCTTACGGAATTTCCAGCGGCTGCCCAGCAGGCGTTTACTGGCGCGCTTGATAAAACTGTACTGGATGTCACCCTGGTAGGTTTTACCGTTCATCCTCTGCAATTCAGGCTTGGGATCGGTGAGATCCATGTGAGCCGGCCCGCCATGCATGAACAGCGAGATCATCGCCTTGGCCTGCGGTTGGAAATGCGGTTTCTTCAGATCCAGGTTGAAATTTTGCGGGCCACGGGGAACGTTGGCTGGAGTTCCCAGCAGCTTGTCCTGGTGCAGGAGAGTCGCCAGCGCTACGCTTCCCATTCCCAGTGCGTTCTGGGTAAGAAATTCACGGCGTGTTCGAATGGGTGAATTATGACTCATAATGGATGGTCCGTGGTTCTAGTCCGAGTAGAGGAATTCATTTGAACTGATAAGAGCCTGGCAGAAATTTGTCATGGCTTGTAGCACAGGTTGCTTGGTTTCCTGCTCCATTAGAAGTGGCAACTGGGTCTGGATAAAGCTTGCTGCCAATTCGATTTCTTTGCGAGTTGGTGGGCGACCGTAGGCCAGCTCCCAGGCATAGGCTGCCTGTTCAACAAGTGGAGAGGTTAGATCGGTGCCATCGGTCTTGATAGGACCGTGAAATCCTTTTTCCGAGGGCCAGGTTTTTTCTTTACCTGTTTCCTTGTCGACAAGCGAAATGGTATAGGTGTTGGTAAAGGAGTCGGACGTGTGGTTAGTCCTTTCATCGACAATCGTATCGATAACATCTCCCTTTTCTACTTCCAGTGTCAGGTCGTAGTCGACAAGACCGCTGGCAACCTGCCAGCTTCCCTGTTTCCCTAGCCGGCTGCTGTAAACCGTCACCTGGACCCCGTCCCCGTTATCCGAAGAATGCTTCAAGATTCCCTTGATAGCCAATTTACCCGTTGCCGGTGCGATCCAGCGGCGAATGGGACGTTGCTTGGGATTGCTGGGGTGACCCCCGGTCCTGGTCAGGAAGGTGTAGCCCAGTTTTTCATCGGGTACCTTTTCTCCACCCTTCCAGGTGTCACCACCGAAAAACGGATAGGGTGTGAAATTGACTGGAGGAATGGTTCCCTCTTTTGCTGCCGTTGCGAGGAACCCGTAACCAAACTTCCAGGGGTTTAGACTGGCCAGCCAGTCTGGATCAAAGGGGATTTCGAGTCCGGCGATCAGTTCCGGCTTAACTTTTCCCTTGGCTTCTGCGCTGACACGCTCGGCAAACGCCTTGGCGTAATTGAGCACGAAGTCGCTGTTCATCAGCATCAACGACTGATTAGCTCCGGTCGACATGGTTCGCTTGCCACAATTGACCGTCATCACGGGTGCATCGAAGACCTGCAAGACTGCTACAGGCTGAGTGCGACGAACCTGGATGTAGACACTGCGACGGTTGGAGCCGTCCACGATGATCTGGCCCGTGTCGTCCGCCTTGACGCCACTGGCCGTACCAAACATGGTACTGTCCAGCTTACCGCTGACCGCCAGGATGCGATCGCGGACGATCTCAGCATCCAGTCGCTGGACGGATTTGTGCCAGTAATAATCATTGGCAGTGTCGATCTGGTCGAACTTCGGATTGCGGACCGAGGATTGGCGATAAGCGGTTGATGTCATCATCAGCCGATGGAGCTGTTTAAGACTCCAGCTGTGATCCATGAAGTAAGAGGCCATCCAGTCGAGCAGCTTGGGATGGGTAGGCAGCATGCCGAGCTTGCCGAATTCATCGGGTGTCTGAACGATGCCATGACCGAAATGGTGCAGCCAAAAACGATTGACCAATACCCGGGCGACAAGCGGATGCTGGCCACTGGTCAGCCACCTGGCATAGGCCAGTCGTCGACCACTGAATAGTGAATCTTCCTGGTTATCAGCAATGGCGAACGGCTTACTGTCTGCGCTGGTGATCGTCAGGCCGCCAGGGCTAACGGCATGCTGGGGTTGCCGATGATCGCCTCGGTAGAAGAGAAACGTTTTCGGGATCGAGCCGGTGACTTCGGTTGCCACCCGTAGAAACTCCTCGACCGGAATCTTTTCCTTGATTTTACCAATCCGCTTGTTGTAGTCCTCCTTGAGTGGTCGCCACTTTGGATTGTACTGGTAGAGATTGCCACTATTTACATTCAGGTTGGGGTGATCCTTGAGCAGTTTTTTCTGCTCGTCCGTTTGCTTGTCACCGCCGGTTGCCTTGGCCAGTCTCAGCGTGGCTTGCAGTGGTTCTTCGTAACGATCGAATTCCTTTTCCAGCGCGATCTTGATGAACTCGGCTTGTTTTGTGTCGCGTTCTTTTTCCAGGACAGCTGCTTCCTGCTGCACCTTGGTCCGTTCGGCCACGTCCTTGTCGGTGTAGAGAGACAACTTGCGGTTGCCTGGCGTACGCCATTTCTTCCAGTCGAAGGTGGGTTCAAAGACAGCTCGAATTCGATGGTAGTCATCATGTGAAATGGGATCGTAACGATGATCATGGCACTGGGCACAGCCCACGGATACACCCAGTAGCGAGGAGCTGACAATCTTGATCGTGTCAGCCAGCATCTGGTTCCGAGAGACGTCGTTGTTGCTGCTGTCCGTACCATCGACCGCCATCCGGAGGAAGCCCGTGGCGGTGAGCTTGCGAATGTTGTCGGCTGACATGTTCTTAAACGGAGGTTTGACCATCTCGTCGCCCGCCAACTGTTCCTGGATGAATTGGTTGAATGGCAAATCGGCGTTGAAAGACTGGATCACGTAGTCACGATACTTGTAGGCGTAGTTTCGTACCGGGTCCGTATTACTGTAACCTTCTGAATCGGCATAGCCTGCCACGTCCAGCCAATGACGTCCCCAGCGTTCACCGTAGTGCTTGGATTCCAGGACTTCGTCGACCAGGCGCTCGTAGGCGTCCGGGCGCGTGTCCGCGATAAACTTCTTGATTTGTTCCCCGCTGGGCGGCAGGCCTACCAGGTCCAGGTAGACGCGCTTGATCAGGGTCAGGCGGTCGGCATCGGGAGCAAATGTTAACTGCTTATCCTGCATCTGTGCCAAGAGGAATGTGTCGATCGGATTACGCACACGATGTGCGTCTTTTACAGGGGGTTCAGCCGGTTTCGTGATTGGTTGAAAAGCCCAGTAGGATCGCTCTTCCGAGGTAATGCCGAGTCCGTCAGGAATGGTCTCCGGTTCCGGACGTGCCGTGGGTGCTCCCAGGGAAATCCACCGTTCCAGGATGACAATTTGTTCTTCAGGAACCCGGGCGTCACCCGGTGGCATTTCTCCAGCCCTGAGGCGTTGAATCAGTAAGCTGTCCGGTGCTTTGCCGGCTACGATCGCCGGACCAGTTTCTCCACCGCGAACCAGGAATCGCTGCAACCGCAGGTCCAGCTTCCCCTTCTTTTCCTTGGTCGCGCCGTGACAGTCAAAACAGTACGTTCGAAAAATGGGGCGAATGTCACGTTCGTAAGTCAGCGACTTGTCGTCGGCACTTGCCGATAACGAACCGCTGGAAAGTAGGACCAGTGTTGCCAGGAGGATCAATCGCGGGTCACGTAACATGAAAAAAATCCTGCAGGTGGGAATATTCGAGGAACGTGATGCCAACGCCAGGGTACCCACGAGCGGGTACCCTCTGGGAAACCACGATCACGTCAATCACGCGCTAACTACCATGATATCCTAGCGTTTTTCCCCTCACAACGTGTAGGCGGATTTGAGCCTGGTGAAGACTCTTTTAGCGTGCTGAAACAGCAAGAAAATCCCCCCCACCTGGAGGGCGCTGGTAGAAATCCACAATGGCCTACGGTTTTTTCCGCTTGCCCTGGAACCGGGCGTTCGGATCGTAGCGGGGATTTTTTTCCGTTGGCACCGGTGCCTTGACCTGCTTGCGCCAGGTAAGCAGTGCCTGGTGAAGTTCCTGGGTCTTCCCTGGCATGGCCTGGGCGAGATTCTTTTTTTCACCAAGGTCCTGTTTAAGGTTGTACAGTTCCAGCGTGTTATTCTCGAAGTACTCGATGAGCTTCCAGTCTCCCATCCGAATGGCGCCGGCCGGCGTCGTGCGGAAAGGACCATGTCGCGCCGTGTATCCCTGCAGGTAGGCCGGGAAATGCCAGAACAGGGCCGGACGATCAAGGCTGTTGGAAGCATCCTTCAGCAACGGGACCAGGCTTTTGCCATCCAGTAAATAATCCTTGGGTTTGGCTGAGCCGGTCGCTTCCAGCAGTGTCGGATAAAGATCAACACCGATCACGGGTTCATCGGACTGGCTGCCCGCCTGGGTAATCCCAGGCCACTTGATCACCAGCGGTTCACGAATCCCTCCCTCGTAGAGCATCCCCTTCGAGCCGCGCAGCGGCGCGTTGGAAGTGACTCCACCATGGCCACCGTTGTCAGAGAAAAAGATCACGATCGTGTTGTCCGTGAGCTTGAGTGAATCCAGCTTTCCCAGCACGGCGCCAATGCTGTCATCCATGCTTTCGACCATGGCCGCATAGGCAGCGTTCTTATGTCCCCCGACGGGATCCTTGGCCTTGTACTTGGCGACTAATTCCTGCTTGGCCTGGATGGGGGTGTGAACCGCGTAATGGGTGAGATAGAGGAAGAAAGGTTTGTCCTTGTTGGTCTCGATGAACTGGCAGGCTTCCTGGCCCAACCGATCGGTGAGGTATTCCCCCTTCGTTTCCGTGACCAGGTTTGGATACTTGTAGGGACTGTGGTAGCCGCCGCCGCTGGGACTGCCCCATTCACGACCAGCAATGTTGACATCAAAGCCCTGGCTGGTGGGATCCTTACCCAGGTGCCACTTGCCCATGGTGGCCGTTGTGTATCCGCTTGCCTGCAGCGCTTCGCCGATCGTGACGAACCGATCTGCCAGGGTGGTCGTGTTCTTGATCGGTTCGATCTTGCGAAACGGAGCATTACCGCGTTTCGAATCACCCACCGTGTAAATGCCATGTCGCGGCGTGTACTGTCCGCTCATCAGGCAAGCGCGACTCGGTGCGCAATTGGGTGCATTGGCGTAAGCACTGCGAAAAACCATCCCCTGGCTGGCCAGGCGATCGACGTGCGGGGTTTCATAGTACTTGCTTCCCATGAAACTCACGTCGGTCCAGCCCAGGTCGTCGATCAGGAAGAAGACGATATTGGGCCGCTCAGCGGCCCGCGCAACACCACCCAGGCACCAGCAGATACAGAGTGCGACAAGCAGCTTTACCAGGCGAGTGGGGTGGAGATTGGTTGATGACATAATGTATCCAGGAGATGTAGAAGCAGGTCGAGGCAGTCTAGTTGTCGTCACCATTATCCTTATCCTTGTCTTTCCTCACATCGCTTGGCAAGTCGAGTTCGGTACTATCCGTATCACCTTCAGGATCACTTTCAGGATCATTAGATTCCGCCTCGGGTATGGAGAAATCACCCTCCTCGAAACCATGATCAGAACTACTTCCCATGCTGAGCAGTCCCAGTAGCGGGGCGATGCTTTCCACGGCCGCCTGCAGGTCGGCAGGGGCCATTTTCAGGGCAACACCGACGCGACTGTTTTGATTGGTGATGGTTAAACCGTTGATGGCCTTGGTGGCCGCTTCCACGATCGGATTTCCCTCGCCATCCTGCTGCCCGATTGCTTCCTGGCCCATTTTCTTGAGCTCTGCCATGGATCCAGCCAGCTTATCGGCCACTTCACCATTGCTCGTAGCAAGTCCCACCTGCAGCGGCGTGTCCGATTTCAGGTTCACGCCGATCGTGAAGGCACTGATGTCCTTGGCCAGTGCGGCAGTCTGTGAAACCTGGGGAGGGATGAAAGGATTGGGCATGCTGCCCAGTTGGTCCAGCTGGTCCTCGGCACCCATGTCCTGGACCACGTTACCCACGAGGATGACCACGGACAGATCATTGGTGTTGTCGATCGTTTTTAGTTCATCAGCCAGCGGTGATTGAGCATTACCGGTGGCCAGGATGTTTTTCAGGTGGTCTTCCGTAGCCACCAGGATGGTCGATTCGGAGACAATGCAAACGCTCGGCTTGTCACGTTCGCTACCGGTTTGGGGATAATACGCATGTTCACCATGCTTGACCGTTTGATCACTGCCGGTGAATTCCTTGGCCAGTGCCGTGGCATCCACACCTTCCACCAGGTCCACGATTGCACAGATAAACAGTTCCTGTTCAGGAAACAACTCCGCTTCGTTCGCTTCAATGCCAATTCCTTCGTTTTGCACGAATTCACATTCGGATGCACCATCAGGTTCTGGCTCCGTGTTGGTTGCTTCTGCATCCAAACTTTCCTCCGGGAAAGTCTCTTCAAATCCGCTCGGTTCTTCGTAACTCTCTCCGCGACCGAGTAAACCTGTAGCAGCAAATGAATTTCCCAGCAGTACGATGCGATCGATCTGGTTAGGATTCAGGCCGAGTTCCTCGGTCATTTCCTCTACCATTTCCTTGACCGGGTCGCCCGGTAACGATTTGGTCACGGTTGCCAGCAACTGGGAGGAGAGCAGTTGTTGCGGACGGATCACGATGGCGGCCCGGAAGTTCGGGTGCATGTAAGGAACTGTCGTGGCATCCGTGGAAGATTTCGAGCCTTCTTTGCCCTTTCCACAGCCAGTGCTGATTACGAGGGCAATAGCGATGAACAGCAAACAGGTCCAGCGAATACCAGGAAGCAACTTGAGCATGAGACGGCGCCTTAAATTTAGGTAAAAGCAATCAAATCCAACGCATTCAGCCTATCCAAGCCGGGGTGGAAAGTAAAGCTTGCCAGGGCGTGGAAAAAAGCCTCCTGATTCCATGTCCGACGCCGCGATACTTCGAGGTGATACGAAGCTTTCAGCGTCGCAGCCTGCGACGATCCAACCGGATCCCGTCCTGGTACTGGAACAGGGCCCTCAGCACGCGTGGCGGCATGCGGGGATCCAGGTGAAAGACCCGACCATCGGCAAACAGTGCCGAGAGATAGTTGCCGACCTGGCCAACTTGCTCCAGGGAATCCTGTTCGGAGAATAACAGGTCGACAGGCCGTGTCCATTCAATGGCCTGGTCGGGGCCGACCTGGACGACCAGTATCGTTTGACCGATACCATCCGTGATGCCATCAAAACGAATGGGCTTATGATCCCCGAGAACGGTTCCTGGCCCACCGGGGGCCAGGTAGGTCGTGTGGCCCTTCAGTGATCCGTGCTGTGGAGATGTGTAGACATGAGGAATCTGCTCCACCAGGGGAAGATTGTGCTTGCTGTTCCAGGGTTCGTCCAGGTGGAATTGCCGGTACAGTTTTTCTTCTTGCAGGAATGGCAGGAGGTGGACTCTCCAGCTGAGTAGTGGTTGGCCATCACGATATACCAGGGGCGACTGGTTCCCGACCGGTAAGCTTCCATGGGTCTCGTGGAACTGCAGGATGCTGGATCCGATCTGGTCGAGTCGCGACCGGGCCAGCACTCGAAAGCGTTCCTGGGTGGAACGAAGCACGTTGACACCAATCGCCTCAGCCAGTTTCGAGACATGTTTCGTCGTGAGATGGGCCTCGAGTATCACAACGTTCTCGTCGACCTTGAGAGTGACCAGGTCCAACACGTTGCGGGCCAACTGGAATGCCATCAGTTGACTGGAACCAGGTGTGTCCCTGGTGAGCTGCTCAATGCTGGTATCCAGCTGTTGCTTCAGTGATACCAGGGCACGTGTTGCCAGCGTGGCCAGGGCTGTGGCAGAGTTGGCATTGTGTCCAGCCAGTTTTACCTCGAGGTTACGCGTTTCGGCCAGGCTGAGGGAAAGGACCACGGATTCCAGGTGACCGATGGCAGGAATGAACGGATGGAGCGGTGACTCCGGGGACGTTGCCCGTAGTTGCCGGATAGTATCCGGATGCAAGGACTGGATCGTGAACGCCAGGACGGCATCATGGGTAGCTGATGATTCTTCGATCAGCTCAGCGAGTGGCTGATTGACAGAGGTACTGGTGATCAGCTGTTTCACATGGCGTTCTGGAGCCCGTACCACGGTTTTCTGTTCCAGCCAGTAAAGACTGTCTGTTCCTGGTGATAACCCTCGTAAGTAATTCCGTGAACCAACCTGTGCCGGTCTACTCTCGCCGATCAACTGTTGATTCACGGACTTGGTTTCTACTGTCGAGTGGTATTGCAGGATGTTCGCAATTTCCGATGCGTCATTGCCTGTTTCTGCGATGCTGGTAGCCAGCATCGTGTAACGAGCAAGGTCCTGGAAACGAACGTGATAGCGCAGGTTGAGTTGCTGGAGCAGCTCTTCCAGGTAGCGATCCCCGGCATTGGTTTTCAATTCTGCGGCCAGTGACGAATCGAGCAGTCGCTGAACCTTGACTACCAGGGCAGCATGGAACTCAGGTGTGATGTAGGTGGTTCGTAGCGGTACGGTTTCCTCGGAAGGAGCCTGTACTCGCTGGCAACCAGCGGAGACCAGCAGGCTACCGAGCAAACCCGTGAACACCACTACCCAGGCAAGATACCGAAATCTCATGAGGCCACGTTATCACAGCTGCTATGGAAATAAGTTCGAGGTCCGGACATGAAGCGCAATAAAGAGTTGGTCCGCCCTCTTTCACTAACGACGAAGTTCGTCGAAATCAATGCTTACTCCATCCTTCATGTTGAATAAATTCAGCCAGGTCGCAGGCTTGATGTTAACAGGCAGTGTTTGTACGGAACCATCTGCGAACAGTGCGCTTAAGTTTTCACCGATGTTACCCAGGCTACCGGCTGGATTCTTCAGGTCGTACTTTAAATCCTCGGGCTTTGTCCAGGGTACCGCCTTATCACCACCGACCTGGATGACCATGATCGTGTTCGCAGTACCGTCAAGGACATTACGAAACCCGATCCGTTTGTTCGATCCGAAGATGGATCCAGGACCGATGGGAGCAACGTAGGTTGTCTTGTTGCCCAGGTCTGGCTGGTTGGGATCCACGTAGGAAAAGGGGATCTGGTCTAGCAGCTTGATATTATGAGGGCTGTCCCAGGGTTCATCGAGTTTGAACTGCCTGTACAGTACATCCTGCTCGATGAACGGTAACAGGTGCACTCGCCAGCTCAACAGGGGTTTGCCGTCCTTGTACACGATAGGACCCTGTTCGCCCGGGGATTCCCCGACGGGAAACTGTCGATAGGTCTCGTGGAAGTTATGGATGGCGAGACCGATCTGCTTCAGGTTATTCAAGCTGGCCATTTTGCGTGCTGCTGTTTGAGCACTCGCGACGCTTGCCAGGAACGGTTTTTGCAGTGATTCCAGTTGGCTGGCGGAAAGCCCGATGGCGACGTCCATGCGGTCGCCGGTTTGCGTGGGCTTGATGCTCGCCAGGAATTTCAGGGCTTCCTTGATCAGCGGTCTGATCTCGGCAGGCAGATCCTTGGGAGGTGCCAGGGCAAAGATCCCCAGGGTACTCTTGGCCAGCGTCAGGCTGTCGTTGACCATGGTAACCATCTTGGTCGTGTTTTCCTCGCTGCTGCTACTTACTCCCAGCGAGACAAAGATGTCCGGCGAGATATTCACGACGGCGCTGGCGGACTTGACCTGGGCGATCATGTCGGTGATCGGGCTGAAAGCCGGTGGCAATTCCTCTCGCGACAGTTCCTCCTGCATTTCGGCGACAAGTTCCGCAGGAAGGATACTGCTGTTTCCCACGGCCACGAAATGCTGGTTGCTATAGTCCAGGGCAACCAGTTGATCGTTCAACGAATTCTTGACAGCTGGTTTCGTAACAACCTGCTTCACCAGGTCCAGCGGTGCGCCGATGACGATTGTCTTCGTGTCGACCACGCAGACGACCGGACTTCTGCTGACATCTTCCGGGATATACCACTGCATTCCATCCTGTTGTTGGGGTTCTTCTCCGCGCACCACCTCTTCGATGAGCTCGCTAAAGTCCATGCCCTGGGCGCCTTCCACGATCATGGCAACGTGGGGAGCCTCGCGTGGCCCGGAGGGGAGGGCTTTTACCAATATGGAGAAGCGTTCCAGTGTCCGCACATCGATTTCAAGATCGTCGTTCACGTCCTCCAGCATCTCGTCCACGAGTTCTTTGACCGGGGGAAGTTTCATCAGGTTCTGGATCATGTCCGAGGCAAAGATTTTCCGGGGGTGAACGACCAGCGCGGCCTCGAAATCCTCGATCATGTAGGGATGGGGACTGCTGTCCCCAGCCGTCGCAGGTGGTTTCACCGCAGGTGTATTGTCCGCGGTCGTGCTGTTCTCGGTACCCTGGTTGTTTTCCGCGTTCGAGGAGGACTCACCATTGCTACCGGTGTTTTCCGCAGCACCAGGTTTTGCGGGTTCCTCTTTCTTCGAACCACAGCCGGGAGCCAGTAAGAGTAAAAGCCCAAGGAGGGTCAGGGTGGTCAGGGTGATTCGAGTGCTGGACATGGAGAATACCTTTCAGGGTTCCCGGAAAACGTGTCAGGAAGTCACGATACGTCTTGGTTATAGGACACCTTTGACGGGTCCGCAATTGTCTGATGAACCCAATACGAAAGAGAGCGTTGGCTGGTGCGAGTTTTTTTCGCCACTGCTGTGGAATCTAGTAAAACAAGCTCGTTCTAGCAGGATTTCCGGAATTGGCGGCGGATACGTTCCACGCGACGACGATTGGTACCCAGGTCACTGTAACCAATCCGGGAGGCAGAACGCACGTGAATGCAGGATGCTTGCTGGTCCCAGTAGAACTCAAGGTCGTCCACGAAGCGAAACCAGGCCGTTCGCACTTCCAGGTGCAGGTAATCGTCAGCCTGGGAAATCAGTCGCACGCGCGGCAACTGTTGCAGGAGTTTCAACAGTTGCCCCATGGGATTCACCATGCCCGCCGGGACCGCCAGCGGATCAATGAGATGCCGATCCGTCCTGGATTGGCTGCATACACAGTTGGGTCGTGCGGGACACCTGGCCAGTTGGCCTTCGTGATAGCCGGTCGTGCGCACCTTGCCAGCACCCATGTTAGATCGTGTTCTTGTGAGAGCCCACCGGTTATGACTCGTCGAGTTCTCGCATGTATTGTTCTGCCAGGGCCACCATGTCCTGCTGGCGTGATTTTAACGGCTTGGCTGGAATCCCAAAATAAATCGTCCACGGTTTCGTGGATCGTGTGATCAAGGATTTCATGCCGACGACGGTTCCCTCGGCCAGGGTCACACCTGGGCCAACCAGGGCATGGGCTCCCAGGTTACAGAATTTTTCCAGGACCACCGGTTCCTTGACCGTGTTGGTCCGGTACTTTTCCGGAAAGGTGGGTCCTATCAGCTGCTGCCCACTGTAGTCATCGCTCTGGGCAAAAATATGAGACCCGTAGGCAATCCCGGAAAAGGCCCCCACGGTGATACCCGGTTCTCCGCCGGCCAGGTTACAGAAGACCGTGATGTGCACGTTGTGCTCGATCGTTACCTTGCCGGATATCACGCAGAAATCATCGATCCGGGAACGATCCCCGATCGACAGCTGCTCCGGGTTCAACAAGGAAGCCTTGTCGCTGACCTTGACGTCCTTGCCAAGGTGCTTGAGCCCCAGTGCTTCCAGTTCTTCTCGTGTTAGCCAGGCCATGTCATTCCTGCCAGCTTGATCACGGCTGCAACATGCAGCGAGTGATCAGGCGTTGATTTCAAAACCTTTTCGCTGCTTACGACTGACCATCGAACTGGCCTGCTCGTCGCCGACGAAATCTTCCTTCCGGGGATCCCAGGTCAACTTGCGGCCACACAGCATGGCAATGTTAGCCAGGTGGCAGACACTGACACTGCGGTGATGCGTGAAGACATCCGAGATCGGCAGGGCACGATCCTTGATGCAACTGAAAAAGTCCTGCATGTGACCTTTCAGGGGGCGACCACGGTACAGCTTGCGAACTTCCTCATCCAGCTTTTGCTGTTCCGACTTGTCCTTGGCAATGTCTTCCACGATCTTGCCTGTCAGGCTGCCCCGGTTGACCCGGATACGCCCTTTTTCACCTTCCAGGATCAACTCGTTGCGACCGCTGTTCAGGACAATCTGTTGACCATCGGCAAAGTCCATCGTGCAGTCAAATGTTTGCGCGACGTTATAACAGTCCGGTTGCCGGTTGAATTTACCGGTTCCCTCGATCGTCGTGGGGCCGGTGTCGCCCAGGCCCAGGGCCCACATGGCGATGTCCGTGTGGTGGACGCCCCAGTCCGTGACCTGCCCGCCCGAGTATTCCAGCCACCAGCGGAACTGGTAGTGGGTGCGTTCCTTGATGTAGGGGGTCATGGGTGCCTGTCCCAGCCACATGTTCCAGTCGAAGTTTGCCGGGGGGTCGCTACTCTTGAAAGGACCACCGCTGCGAGCACCACCCACGCTGGAGATGGCTCGTAGTTTCTTACCCAGTCGACCACTACGGGCAATGGCGACTGCCTTGATAAACTTGTTGCCATATTCGCTGCGTTGCTGGGTACCGACCTGGAAGACACGGCCTGTTTCCTTGACCACGCGACAGATCTTTTTTCCCTCGCCGATGGTCAGGGTTAAAGGTTTTTCACAGTACACATCCTTGCCTGATTGCATGGCCTCGATGGCAATCTTGACGTGCCAGTGATCCGGCGTGCCAATCGTGACCAGGTCAATGTCCTTGCGATCCAGGACCTTGCGATAGTCACCGTACGTCTTGCACTTCTCACCATATTTCTTGGCAAAACCTGCTGCCCGATTCGTGTCCACGTCACAGCAGGCAACCATGTCACCCAGGCGACCTGCCTGGTGACCCACGGCAGAACCCCGACCGCCATTGCCAATGGCTGCCACGGAGAGTCGATCGTTCTTGGCCTGGTTCTGCGCAGCGAACAGGTCATGGTTCGTGTGAAAATAAGGTGTCGCTGCCAGGGCGCCCGTCAGGCCGGCACTGGTCTTGAGAAACTGTCTTCGATTGGTGGTCTTGTGCGTCATGAGTTCCTGTCCTTCACTATCAGAAGTGTCACGGAAAAAACGGACCAGCAGATGAGTCCATGACTACGTACTCCCTGGTCTTCGGGGTTTGGACAGGATTATAACAGAAAAGGCAGCTGGTCGAAAAGCAAGCCAGTAGAAACCAGTTATTTGCCGGCTTCGTTTTCAAAACCAATATCCCATCCGTTCTGCATGTAAGGTTGCAGCCGGGATCGTAGGATACCATGGGCTCGACCGAGCAATGACTTGATGGCCTTGGGTGATGTTTCCATGCGTTCAGCAATCTCCGCGTGGGATAAACCCTTGACCCGGTTCAGCAGGACGGCCTGCCGTTGCCGCTTGTTGAGTGTGGCAATGGCCTTGCGAACAATGGTTGCTCGCTCATGATTGTCCATCCGCTTGGCTGGGTTTTCCAGTTGGCGATTGCGAGGCAGGTAGTGAATGGAATTCATTTCCAGTTGCGTGCGTGTCTCGTCGAACTGGTTGACTTCCTTGCGACGCCCCAGCGTACGACGAGCATTGGAGGCGACGTTGCTGACAATCGTGAATAACCACGTCGAGAAACGTGCACCGGCCGTGTAACGTTCACGTGCACGGTAAACACGTAGAAAAACTTCCTGGGACAAGTCGTCCGTTTCCCGGCGGTGTCCCACGAGCTTCGTCAGCAATGCCGCCACGCGTGGCTGGTAACGCTGAACCAGTTCCTGGAAAGCAGCCATGCTGCCGTTGCGAACCTGCAGCATGCGCTGGACGTCGGGATCGACCAGTTCATAGGGCATTGCCGCCGACTTGTTGCCGGCCAGGGGAAGCGAGGTAACGCCGCTGAGGGAATAAGACATACGAGGAGTTCCTTTGTTAGTGCCCGCATGGGGCCAGGGGAAGTGTGTTACTGGATCTAGTTACGCAGAGATGACCGTGGCGTACACTGTAAACATGGTTCCGGTTGATTGGATCCGTGGTAGGTGATCCTGTAAGTGATGGACAGGGAGCAGGTTATCGTTTCCAATGACAGGGCTTGAGAGGACGATGTTTCCACCAGCTTTTGCCGGAGCGTACCATGCGATTTGCTTCCAATCCC
>MPLU02028062.1_pt1 | contig 16424 bp, 10 predicted proteins | sample 1617381 | NCBI WGS metagenome assembly MPLU02 (sample SAMN05944801, study PRJNA350692) | marine metagenome | biome: marine; feature: ODZ; material: water; isolation source: 90 m water sample filtered on 0.2 um supor filter | place: Pacific Ocean | collected 2012-04-08 | depth 90m m
CAGGTTCAGGATCGAATATTCCTGGCTGGAAAAGTGCCACCCCTAAGAAGGCCACAGTGGCCACTGCAGCCGCACATAGCAGCCATTGCTCAATTGTCAGTGAAATTCTTCCCATGGGTGCCCGAGATGGACATTTCACTTGAACTATGGGTAATTCAATTACATCGAGTACCCAATTCTGGGCAAATTGGTTTGCGGTTGAGCGGATCCTGATTGAACCCCATCTGCCTCTTCCATGATAATGGTCAACAGGGTATTTACCAGCGCTCTTAGCTCTTCCAGTTCGTTCTTCATTTCATCTAACTTAGTTACCTCTGTCATAATAGCATCCCATCCGAGGGATCTCTCCCTCGATGTGTAATTTTCCAAATTGGCCTATAAACAAGACTGGATCCTTTTCGTAAAAAGTAGTTTTTTCGGGTGCCTTCACAGAAGGCGTTTTTCCCCCTACTCATATTCCTCGTCGTATTCCTCGTCGTATTCCTCGTCGTAGAAGCCCCCACCAGAGGAACCCCTGATTATATAGAATGCAGCGCCCATCAGAGACAGGAGAAGGACCAATGACCCTGCGATCCAAACCATGCCACTATTAGGCCCGGAACTATCAGACAAACTGCTTACCTGTATATCGCTAATCTCCACATTCATGTAATTCTCGTTTCCGTAGTCATCGTCCACTACAAGAACAAGGAGCGGTTGCCCGGGTGCAACTGGGATGTACTCAAACTCTGCCCTCACGCTAGTGCTCCCTGGGGCAAGGTACAGCTCCACTGGGCCATTCACCATAGTGGAAACTGATGGTGAGAATGTCCCATCTATCCTCTGCTCATAGAGGCCCACGGAGAGAGTCCCCTCGCTCTTCCCAGGGTTTTCCCAGTATGTCACAATGGTGATCGTGTCGCCGACCAGTGGATTCTTCGTAGGCGTGACTTGGGCACGAGTGTACTGGCCGTCGAACTCCACAACTCGAATCGTGGGGGTTCGAGGGTTGTCCGGTCCGCCCAGACCTGCTACTTCGTTTCCGGCCTTGTCTGTTGATGTAATCCAGAATGATACCTTATCTCCATCTTCTATATTGAACTCGACAGATGGCCTGAAGTCAATCTCGCCTCTGTACACATGTACTCCCTCGGTGCTTGAGTACCAAGGGACCTCTCCACTTTCTTCGGTCCCGGGAATAATCTGGCCGTTTCTCTGGAAAGCCCAGGAAACTTGCAGGGCACCGAAGTTCATCCCTATTTCCTCGTTGATTGTGATCGTTACAGTGACCGCGTTCATGGAATCGGTCTCTATTACGGTTAGGGAGGAGTCCGGGTATGCCTCGACATTGAACAATGCAGTAGGCGGCTTAGTGTCTACGGTTGCCGTGGCATCAGAATTTGAGACAGAATGTGAAGACCCTGGAGTTCCAATCAAGGAAGTAGTCAGTACGGTAATTGGATCGACTGGTTGGAAGTTTGGTAGCGACATCTCCACTGTGAAGTTCCCCGATGGGTCGACTGCTGACGTAGCCTCGTAGTTTCCACTCCCGTATACCATTGATAGTACGACTGTTAAATCCGGGGTGGACTCTTCGATGGGTACTCCGGTTCCTTCGTGATAGACGGAACCGCTGACCGTGAAAGAGTCCCCCTGACCGAGGTAAAGGGAAGTTCCCAGTGCTGGAATTATCGGGGCCGTTAGATCCTCTGCATAGCTAGGAATGGCTACAATATTGTTATCTAAACGCCAAGAAAGTGTGCTTAGCACTTCGGACTCTATCTGATCCAGTCCATCCTCTACAAGGACTCTGGGTTTGCAATCGAAATCTTGGTCATCGAATGGCATGTCCCATGACATCTTGAAGCGGACGCTCAACTCAGTCACGGAAGAGGTGATGCTCTCGGTGGTTGCGCTGATAGTCTGCAACATGCTATTGCTTGGAGTAGTTAAAACTCCATCTTTAGATCAAGCACTTCAAACTCCACCAGCAGATCCAAAAGCTGAAGAATGGGCAGAAAAGAACGAATGGTTCGGAAAAGACTCCGAAGTCGCTGCTATAGCCACATAGGAATACGGTGATGTTGTCTATGGTTCGGAAGCCATTTGGCTCATCCAAGCGTACCTTGAATGTGTGTTCCTTTCCTGGTATTAGGAAGTAGTCAATGCTGTCTTGAGTTACCCTGTCCAAGGAGAATGTTGACCCTCCTCCCGAACCAGTCCCGAGGCCAGCTCCTGCGAATTCCACCATCACGTCCTCTGCGACGACGACCGATGCCCAGGAATTCTCGGCTCCGGGGCCGCCTCCTGTCCCACCATCTTGGTAAGTCAGCCCTGCCCAGTCTGTTCCCTCGACATATAGGTGAATCATTTCGTTGTCCAGTGAAGAGACGTCGATGCCAATGAATTGCACTTGCTGCTCACCGGTTAAACCTACACTGAGTTCGCTGCTCTGATACTGGTACTCGTCTTCGTCGGCTACTCCGTCAGCATTCTGGTCATCTACGCCTTCTCTCCAGTACTTCAGAGTCAGAGTTTCTCCCCTGGCCTCTCCCTCACTAATTGTGATGTATGGCGAGAAAGTAGTGGGCGGTACTACCATCCCATCAACATACTGAAGTCCGATGGGTGTTTGGACTTGCATTGAGCCTGCGACGGGTGGATTTGTGTCTACTTCGATTTCAACTATCGGAGGGGCACCGGTGGTGTCTTCTGCTCCATTGGTTGAGCTCGATGGGCCCACTCTTAGCATCAGAGGCGAGAGGGTAACAGAGCTTGCTCCGCTAGGTGTTGCTGCCAAGCCTGAGAATTGCCCTTCGTCATCGGTCTGCAAGGCGTAAATTGCCCCAGAGAGATTCAGTGCAATGGAGAAGTCCGTGGCAGATGGCCTCTTTGCTTCTTGATCTTGGAAGCGGACCGTTCCAGAAATGTTGAGCATGCTTCCATCCTGCACTGGGAATGGGTAAAACAGAGTGTCATATGTGTTGGAAATGACCCTGTCAAACTCATCCCTAATTTCGAAGGAGTCTATCTGCAGGTCGTTCTCGACAGCATTCTCTCCTGAACGGCCACTTTGAGATGTCGAGGGCCATATTGTTTCGCCGTTCTCGTCGTTTGCTCGAGCCACCCACGTAATGCTGTCTACATCATCCCAATTCCAATCTATCTTGAATTTCCAGTGAACTTCTATGTCCACATAACCATCTGCATGGACTGCCTCTGTGACGTAGCTAGCACTGGTATCAAGGGGGGCAACGGATGACCCGTAGGACTGTGAGAACTGAGGATTAACTGATCCAGCACCCCAGGTCCCGTCCGCACTATTCTCGACCATGAAGCTGATTGTATTTCCATCGGAAGAAGAGCCAACTAGGGTTATGTCGGCTATCTGTGAGTTGTCGGACAAATGGTGATGGCTCGTAACTATCTCCACTAGGTTCCCATCGGGGTAGAATGTGTTTGGAACCGTGAATTCCCTGTTTACAAACATGAAGTCGTAAATTAACGAGCCGTCTACAGAGATTGCCCCATAGTCCGAAGTAATGCTCAGTGGGATGTCGGTTTCCTCTTCGAAATCATCGCCTGTCATTCCTTCTAGGTAATCTCCTATGGAAGGCCCTAGTCCTGTGATGTTCTCGAAGAACAAGTATCCGACTCCAATTGAAGATACTGAGACGGTTTGTGCGGATGTTGAAGTCACGGATAACGGCACCTCTACCCAATCCCTCCCAGATGCTGAGTCGGAATGGCTGGGGCTGAGAAGGCTTATGCCAGAAATTTGAGCGAGGCTTAGGGCGCTGGTGAATGGTGAATCCCCGCTGCCCCCTGAAACCGACGCTCCGGCCACTGATACCGTCACCGGGGCGTCGAAGCCATCAGAGTCGGGTACGATGCTGATGAAACCAGAGTTTACGATCGCCGAATCGGGGATCAGCACTGTAAGGGCCGCTGGGTTCGAGCCATCTAGCGATAAGGAGGTGCTTCTTGACACCGATTCTCCAATATCAATCCAGGACTGCCATCCCAGATTTCCATAGGCATAATCATCACCTTCGAACATCGGGAAGGACCATTCATCGCTCCCGTCGTTAAGAACATCTAGTCGGGAGTTGGAAGATGGATCTGAGAAAGTTGAGGAAATTCTGAGGACGTCTATCCACCCATTGGTGGGAAGGTTTACTGATGCTGAGAAGCCTATCTGCTGGTGCGAGAATTGAATTGTACCTCCCTTATTCGCTGAGCCCAGGGAATTTCCTAACTTATCGAAAACGGTTACGGAAACAGAGCTAGAGATGTTTCCTTGTATTGTTACGCTCTTTATAGGGCGGGGTGAGAAAACAAAATCAGAGGCAATCGTTCCAGTTACTGACGTGGCATTCAAGAGTCCATCGACGACTTCAACACCTGCACTAAGGTCCCAACCATTTTGTCCCGAATCCGCGTTCAGTACCCTCTTGCCGCCGATTAGGACCCTAGACAAACTCGGGGTTTGCTCTGCATCATCGGAACCCATGTGTACCTTCAGTCTGACTTGTGGGAACTGTGCGGGGTCAACTCCTGCAAGGCTGAATGGGAATGATATATTGGAGAATCCAGGAACTTGGGCCCCCGTGCCGGCGTCCAATAGGGATCCTCGTATCCAACCACCTTCATTCGCCTGGCCCTCGATATCAATGAATCCAAGGTTGAATTTGTTGTCATTATCCAATGATAACGAAGGGCTGATCCAACTTCCGGGAATCCCGTAGTTGGAAATCTGCACGCCAGCATTGTCTATGAACCAACCAGCCAAACTGTAGTATCCATCGGAGCCAAATGCGAACTTGAACTTCACAGAGTCTCCCTTGTAAGCATCTAGATTGGCGCGCAGATTTGTCATCTCGCTAGTAGAAGACCATGTGCCGCTCCAAGCCGTACCTGTGCAATGATCCATGGTAAAAATGCCCATTCCCTGTAGGTTATGGCCTGCGAAGGAAGAAGCTGTCCCAGTATACCAACCCGGGTCAAAGTACTGCCACGCCCCTCCGTTTACCTTGATGAATACGGCACCGCCGTCCCATCCTGCCTCACCGCATGACCAATGGTCAAATGTGAGATAAGAAGTGCCGTTCATTGGGATTTCATAGAGTGGTGAAATTAGCCTCGCTTCGTCGATTCCGTTCTCGTAATTGCCGGAGAATCCAATGCCGTACGCATATGGGAAGGAAGCGGTTTTTTCGGGCCCTGAATTAGAGGAGACTTTGTTCAAAGTGAATTTACACCTGTCATTGCTGCATGTCCCGGCAGTAGACCTAGACCATCCGGGTGCCTCCGAAACCGAAGGTGAATTTGCTGTAGAGTCTTCGAAACCAAGCATTAGTGAATCTTGGCCCCTAGTTAGTGTCCTGTGTATCCAGTCATCGGGAGAAGGGTTGCCTTGAGAATCTGGCATCCCATAGTGAGACATCGTGGAAGAAGAGTCGAATTCCTCAGTGAACATGGAATTGCCCTCATAGTCTACTACTCTGAAGTGGGAAATTGTCAGCCCCTCTCGCTCGTCTTGACTGGTTCCCCCATAATTGAATGAGGAGCTTGTGTCGACGATTATTCTGATGTCAACGCTCGATTGGTCCTGGAAACCAGATGGGATATCGAATGAGACGAGCCGGAAGTCACCACTCTGATCGCCATATGTTTGTCCGTTATCAGCAGTGTATCCGCTTCCAGGAATTGGTCCTGATCTCGCTGAGCAATCAGAAGATGTGCTGCTTGTACTCGAGGAGATATCGGCCCATGTATTTCCATTCAATGAAAGTTCTACGCAAGCGTTGTCACTAGAGCCACCCTCAAGATCCCATTCCATATTGAACTCGATCTTGGATGTGGAGTTAGTTCCAGAAAGATCGATGTTCCGCCCAAGTACGCCATAGGCATTTGCATTGTATGTGCATGAGGTGGAAGTAGTGGTGTAGCAACCGTGATGCCAGACATCCAAGTCCACGCCTTGGTTGATGATTTGTATATTGTCGAGGAACCAACCGGGCCTCTCATTGACAGAATCTGGATGGGTCCAGATTACGAATCTGAACTGGATATTGTCGGACTCGGTAATCCCCGGGAGCGAAGACAAAGTAAAGTTGCTAGTGACCCATCCACTGTGGGATGGGGATGCAAATACGGGAACTGGTGATGCGGCGCCGTTTGGGGTTGGGGCATCTGAAGAGAGAGTGCTGGGGTATCCATTCTGAGGCTCAATGAAATTCCACTCACCCCATGTTGAGGATGACTTTAGACGGTATTCCACCCATGTTCCATCACCCCCTCCAGAAGTGGTAGAATCCACATGGAACCAGTGATCAAAGGTTAGGTAGTATGAACTGATGTAGGAACCAGTAGGGACACTCTGTGCGGGAATCAGTAGATGTCCGAAAGTTCCTGCAGGAACTGGTTCACCGGGCATTGTTCCTGCTGAAACAAGCCCTTGCGTGGAAGAGGAGGGGACAATGCCGTGGGACAAAGTCTGCTCCTCGCCATAGATGCTCCCATTCAGGTCCAAGAATGTAGTAGCCCTCCAAAGCTTGCTCCCATGGCAAATAAAGGAAGTATCTGAGATCTCAGAATCATCCAGATTCCTATTCTCGTTCAAATCTAGTCCTGCTACTAACTTGATTCCGGCATATGTGCAATTTTCCCCACTAGGCTCGGAAATGATGTCTATCTCGTACTCGTAATAATCCCCAAGAATAGCTGAAACAGCACCCCCAGAACCACCTGAGTCACTGATGGTAATGGTGGGGGATGAAGTATAGTTGGCACCCCCATTAGTTACATCCACGGAGTGTATGATGCCGGTAGAGTAGACGTTTGCTGTCAATGATTCTCCCGACCCGTTTGCCACACCAACTGCAATAGTGTCTGAAGACTGGTATCCAGAACCAGGTGAGTCGATTGTAATCGATGTAATGGTCCCACTTGAGTCTACCGAGCCAATCGATGCAGATGCACCAGTCCCATCGCACTGGCACTGGATTACAACCTGATCAGAAGTGTCGAATCCGGAACCGCCATCGTTGATTGTGATACTCTCTATTCCGGAGCTGACTGAATAGGTCCCTGAGAAACCCGAACCTCCGCCCCCTGTTGCTGAAAGATTCCCGGGGACATATCCACTCCCTGGATCGTCTATAGACAATGAAGTGATGACGTCGCCATTAGCGAAAGTCTCGCAGTAGAGTATAGTCTCGATGATTTCGTCATTATCCAGAGTCTGGTCAAAGTCATTGTCGAGTCCATGATCTATGTAGTCCCCTGGTGAGCCACCACATCCTGATAGGTTAGTTGACGAGGACTTGACGTATACCCTGCGCCATCCAGGAGAGTACTGATATGCGGGATTAAGAGTTACTTCGATTTCCCCTACATCGAATGTGCTGACATTGGAACGTGTGCCATCGTCCTTTAGGACCATCTCGCCCTCATCATTCAACTCAACTCCAACTAGATTTCCGGAGGAAAAGTCGTCTCCGTCCCAGGTTATCCCAGAATCGGAAGAAGAAGACAGGGGAGAGTTGGTTACGTGGACCCATCCATCCATAATTGTAGAGTTGGTAGGGACCGTGAAACCGTCTACTACAGTTGGGGTTCCTTCGCTGTTAATTATAGAGGGTCCAGACCAATTTGAGACCCCTGCATAAGATATGGGGGAAAGCAGCATCATTAGGGTCATCACTATTGCAAGTCTAGCGCGTTCACTGGGCATGCTCATGCTGTGTGTTATGTCAGTTATGAACCAATCTACGTTAATCGCTGAAAAGGCCATTCTGGGTGGAGCCACTGGGGGGAATTGAACCCCCGACCTTCGCCTTACCAAGGCGACGCTATACCTCTAAGCCACAGTGGCAGCGCGGCGACGACCGAAGGGGGCGGTTTAATCGTGGCGACTATAGGAAGTAAGGCCAACTTCGAACGTCAGTGTGAAAACCAATGGGCTGGTGCGCTCCTGTAGCCGAGGTCGCATAGCCCGGTATTGCGCGGGCCTGGAAAGCCCGTGGGATTTTTCCCTCGCGAGTTCAAATCTCGCCCTCGGCGCCAATATCGTCCAAATTGATGTCAATAGCCACACTCGGGGGATGAGTTTCTTATTCAATGTCAAAGGCCTCAGAAAAACATGGAGCAGGCGAGGGAGGGGGATTCGACGATCAATGAAGAACGCCTGATGGATAGGTTGAGTGATTACGAGGTTGGAAATATGTTCTCCCAAGTGAACCAGCGACTTGGAATGCTTGATGTACTATTTACGGAGATAAAGTACAATATTCTCCTAATCAGAAAATTCTGGGGAGTAAAGGAATTAGTAATGGTCGGATTGTTCGTTGCAGGATTCTTTCTAGGAACATGGGACTTTGGGATTGGGGAGATTTCAACTGGAGGTGACTACAACAGATGGGGTATCCTAGGTGGCGAGGATAGTGGTTTCTTGCACATGAAAGACCTAGCCCTGATACTTGCCTTACTTTCGGTAATTTGCTGGACTGGTTTCGTTGTAATGCTCTGGAATAGTTATCCAATCATGAGGGAAAACATGGTCTACCTTCTTATCGGCATGGGCTTCATTCAATTTGGCCATATCAAATCACATGCAGACAACCCTTCCTTCCCATGGGATTCAGGGATTGGTGGTTGGGTCTGGGTCTTGGTTTCGAATCTAGTGATGCTATTTCTATCGATTTTTGTTGTTAGGAGAGCGGTGGTTGAGACAAGAGACATACATGTCCAGAGGAAGCACTCCCATCCCGATCCCAGAGTAATAGACAGGGCGTGGAAGGATCATAGCCTACTAGCTTGGAGTCTGGGGATTGCAGTATGGATTATTGTACTCAACATCAGTTTCTGGAGTAGTGCTCATTCCATAGCCCCAAGTCCAGGTGATTTGGACTTCAGTTATTCATTAGCGGTTCTTCATCTGATTTCCGGCATTATAGCAACACTTCTTCTCCTAACGATAGTCTGGTTTCCGGAATTCATGCTTGGTTCAACTGAAGCAAGGATTCAGACTTCCAGAGCACGTGAGGTTTCTGGGGAGGTCTTTGAGCCAAAGAAAGCGGAACAAGGTAAATGCCCGGTTTGCAACCAAAAAACAACTGCCATTCAGGAAGCGTCTGGGGAGATCAGCATCCCTTGCGAATCGGATGACTGCTCAGGAAAGGGAGTGTCTGGGTCGGAATGTGAACAATGTGGAGTCAGGATACCATCCAGGGTTGTTTGTTCAAACTGCGGATCCAATACGCCTGTAGGGAGCCACTTTGGTAGGGTTGAGGCTTGGTGAATGATCTAGCTGCCGAATTTCAAGATGCTGAAATCGGCGAAATTGAAGAAGCATCGAATAAAGATGCAGCTAGTATGGTTGTCGCTTTCAGCCTATCAATGCTAATCGTTTTGGCGTCTTCCATTGCGATACTCTACATCTGGAAGGGAGAGGATCTGGTTATCGAGAGGCCGTCCCCGGCTCTATCATCTTGGGAAATGGAATACAAGAGTCTGACTGGAGTGAGCAACCAATCACTTTCAGGACTCGATGGTGAGGGTGTCGTTCTGTGTGTCGTCGACTCTGGGATAGACCTCAGTCACCCAGACCTCAGTGATCTTGTGCTAAAGGGATGGCTAGATTCTGTGAATGGTCTAGATGATCCCTATGACGACGAAGGGCACGGAACTGCTATGTCCGGCATTATTGTGGCTGATGGGGGCCTGAAAGGAGTTTCCAGAGGCGTAGACCTACTAGTTGCGAAGGCCATTGATGGCGAAGGCCAAGGAGATTCCAGCTCAGTTGCAAATTCTGTAGACTGGTGCGTTCAACAGGGAGCAGACATCATTTCACTGAGTCTTGGCGGGGGTCAGAGTTTCGGATCCGGATTCTTTACAACCGACGAATTGGAACAATCGGTGGATGAAGCACTGGATAGTGGGGTTTTCGTGATTGCCTCTGCGGGAAATGACGGCGAGGACGATGATGGGGATGTGGGTTCACCGGGATCTATAGAGGATGTCATTTGCATAGGTGGAATTACTCGAACGGGGGGCATCTGGTCAGGTAGTTCCGAAGGAGACAACGATGGGAGGCTTTGGCCGAATCCCATTCTGCCCCGAAATAACCCGGATAAAAAGCCGGAGATGGTAGCGCCGGGGCACGAAGTGCCGGTACTGATGGCATCTGGGGTGGGGAACAGCGGATGGTGGGGTTGGTCCAGCGGTACGTCAGCGGCCACTGCTTGGGTGAGTGGCTCACTAGCGCTCTTGTTGCAGGAAGACCCGGGGCTCCAGAGAGAGAATTCCTCAGGCAGGGAATCGATAGAGAGCGTGAAGGGGGCGATTACACAGTACTCACAAATGATGGATGACCAAGACTCGCATGATGATCACTATGGCTATGGTCACCTGAGGATAGACCTGCTGGTTTCACAATTTGATGACACAGACTAAGGGCTCTTCAGAAGAGCTACTAGGGTCCCACCCGTCAAGTCTGTGAATCCAACAGAGTCGCTGTCATTGATTCTTTTGACCAGTTCTATCCATTCATTGAATGACTGAACCTTCAACTGTGCAGGAGTTGGTTCGGCCCCCTCGGAGAAATCCCCCACATCACCAGTGGGCACGGTTGGTTCCAATAGAAGAACCAAGCCACCAGGAGAAACTAAATCGAAGGCAGCGGATGCTGCGGCAACCCTTTCCTGTTCGGGCAAGTCGATGATAATTAGATCAAGTGGCATTGGAAGTATTGAATTTACGGCATTCTCAGGGATTGCGATGTTAGAGGCTCTTGATGAAGAAGTCTCGGCGAACACCTCGTGCCATTTCATGGAAATCGATTGCGCCCAGCTCTCTGCCTCGTACCTCCTAATCAATCGGTCTATTATCACACAAAACCTTGTCCCTGGTTCTATTATCCTGAATGTTTCTGGGGCTACATTAGTCACTTCTCGGCTGTCCTTATCGCCGTTGGACCAGAGATCAAAAAGCCATGCCGAGAGGTGCCCAATACCTCCGCCCACGAGAGTGACGTTCCTAGATTCAATCCTAGAGCATACGTCTCTAATTCGGGACCTAACTGATCTTGGTAACAGAGGTATGTCCATGTGTAGCATCTGCTCCCCGATACTGTGGGCAATTTCTGGTTCGGACTGATCCCTCTCCAGGTCCTCTGATAGAAGGATAGCCATGACATCGGAATCTGACATTTGGGGGAGGCCCGTGCCATTGCTGTCATCGCCCACAGTTCGCTCTGAGGAGTGTTGCTCTTCAATAATCCTCTAGGATGGTTTGAATACCCTGCGTCATCACCATTGAGCATGAGTAATGAAGACGAGGGAGTTTTTTCAGAATGCCCTAGTTGCGTCGAAGTGACGGAGCATTCAATCATCAAGAGGACCTCCCAGGGAGAGGGCGAGGATGTCTTAGTCAGATGCAGCGCATGTTCATTTGTTCACAAAATCATGATTCGCGCCCCCAAGCCAGTCATGGTACGGACCACTTTGTCGGATGGAAGTGAAAGTTTCGGAGTAGAAATAGAGGTCGACGAGGACGAGGAGATCTCTGTTGGCGATATGTTCGAGCATGAGGAGATAACGTGGATGGTGACCAGGATTGACAACGATCAATCTAGGCCAGAGAAAATTCTCAGAGCATCAAAGATTTTCTCCATGTGGGCGACCAGATCTGATAAGACAATAGTGGGCATTACTATGACCAGTGGCGAGATTAGCGAGTCGGGAAAATTGGAATGTGAGCCGGACAGAGTTTTCTCTTGTGGGTCAATAATTAATTTCGCAGAATCTAGGTGGAGAATTAGGGCCATTCATACTGGCAGGGGCAGGACACTGACCGGGAGTAGGGTTGCAAACGAGATTCGAAGAATATACTTGCACCCGCCAGACAGAGAATATTACGACTGAACCAAGGATTAGTCGTCCTTGTGCCGTCCCAGCATGGCAGTACCAAGCAGGGAGAGTCCGGCAAGCATGGAAGAGAAGCCCGGAGTGAATCCGGGAGCCTTCTGCGAGTCTTTTGGCTCAGAACCAAGGATAGACACATGGACGACAAGATTAGTCGAAGCATCATCATCTAGAATTGCTCGTACCATAAGTGTCTGATTGCCCTCAATCTGATTGCCTGGGAGGTATTGGATTCTATCCACAAGCATCGTGTGGCTAATGGCAAAATCTGTGTCTCCCTCAGAGAATTCTCGGTGACTCATCCAATTATCCCTCATATCCCATGTTCTCCATTGGATTTCCATTGGCGAACCCTCCACGGAAATAAGGAAAGATTGGCCGGGAGATAGGTGGATTCTATTTTCTTCTGAGATTTCTTCATCTATGCTAAGATTGAGGTCTGTGTTTAGGCCATAAACGTAGTTGGCAGCCTCAAGTAGTGCAGGTAGGCCCTCTACGTGCCCATGGCCATAGACGTTGTTCTGGCGATTCTTAGGAATCAAATCCTCAGCGCATGGCTCATTGGCTAGCATGTAGTGGCACTGTCGGTATGTAGATGTCTCTTGCATTATGTTTCGGATATCAAAGGGAGAGAGATCTGGATTTGCCTGATACATTAGAGCGGCCAGTCCGGCTGCACCGGGCGTGGCCATGCTGGTTCCCGAGTAACCCACGTACCCATCTCCGGAATTAGCCTCTGGAGCCATTACACTCGAGCCGACAAAGGCGATGTTTGGCTTCACCCTGCCCTCTTCAGTGGGCCCTTGGCTTGAATAAACCGCAATGGAAGTATCCTTGTCAAGGGCTCCAACGGTTAGCACATCCTCAGCAGAACCAGGAGTCCCTATCTGGGCACTTATCGCTGAGTTTCCTGCAGCGATGAACAGGGCCACTCCAGATCTAACCATTTCATTGGCCATCCTGTTTACGCTTTCCTCCTCACTAGAAGTCCACTCAATTAGTCCAAAGCCGCCAAGGCTCATACTGGCAGCCCTGATATTGAAGTCGTGTCTCTTGTCAACAGTCCACTGCATTCCGGCCATAACGGTTGCAAAGGATCCTGAGCCCCCCTCATCTAGGACCTTTACTCCAACCAACTGAGCCTTTGGTGCGACGCCGACGTACTCGTAAGTAGGTGCACCGGTTCCGGCAGTAATACCGGCGCAGTGGGACCCATGTCCCTGATCATCATATGCCTTCACTTCAGTGCCATTGGTCTTGTCTGGGTTGTTCACTGCGTCGTAGAATGCGATTACCTTCGAGTCATTTGTTGAGTTGTCGTCATCCATATCGTCGAGTCCAACGTGTTCTGAGTCGATCCCAGTATCAATGATTGAGACGACGCTCCCCTTGCCCGTGTAACCTGTGTCCTCCCAAATCATTGGGATCCCATGTATGTCCTTCACGTCATTCATTTGGATCGTTAGAATTCCGTCTAGTTCGATTAGGACAACCCCCGGAAGAGCCGACATTTCCACGATATCATCCACCGCTACTCTTCCAGCAATGCTATCAATCAGATGGAAACGAAATTGAGTTCTGAAGTCGACCTCGCGCTCTAGCATCTCCTGATCCTCGGACGTGGGCTGATGATCAAAATCTACGATCACGCTAATCGTGTCATTCGTGTCGACCCAGTCATGGAGATCACTCGCAATTGCAACCCAAATCGCGTCATGTATTCCATCCCGATCCAAATCCATCGATGTTGACTCCCACCATGGAGAATCTTCTGCCGAGTCCGAGATGGCCACACTGGATGAGGAAAGTGGAAAGGAAACCAAGACTACGAGAATAGCTATCGAAGCGGGTCGCATGATTCGTTCGAGAAGCGATCAGACTTGAATCAGACGGTTCCAAGACTATTGGGATGAGGCATCATTGCTGAATAGAGGAGCAATAGGGGCAATTTTCTCCGATGACGTAGTATTCGGATTTCTGCTCATCCAATGACAATGGTTCACGGCACTTGAAGCACATCTGAATGTCCGTCTCTGTCAGATCAGAATCTATGGCAACACGTTGATCAAAAACGAAGCAATCCCCTTCCCAGTATGAGCCACCGCATTCTTCGAAATACCCTAGGATGCCACCTTCAAGCTGCTTAACGTCCTCAAATCCAGCATTCAGCATCACTGCGGATGCCTTCTCACATCTGATTCCGCCGGTGCAATACATCACTACGGTCTTTGACTTGTACTCCTCGGGGAGGGATTCGATAGCATTTGGGAAATCCCTGAATGAAGAAATGCCCAGTTCAAGAGCGCCCTCGAAGGATCCTATCCTAGTCTCATAGTCGTTCCTCGTGTCCAGAACCAGGAGATCTTCACCTTCATCCATGAGATTCTTGAATTCAATTGGTTTGATATATGCTCCCGTAAATTCGGATGGTTTGATTTCAGGCATCCCTAGCGAGATAATCTCGTTCTTCCTCTTTACGAGCATGCGACGGAAGGGTTGGTAATCGGTACGACTGAATTTTATTGGAATCCCGGAGAATCTCTTGTCCGACTCAAGATACTCTATGAATTCACTCACTGATTCATCGGAACCGGCTAGAAAGAAGTTTATCCCATTGGGACTCAATAGAATAGTTCCTCTGAGTTCCAAGGAGGTGCACCTCTCCATGAATGGGTCACGTAATTCGTCCCGGTCATGGAGATCGACGAATCGATATCCTGCGATGTTCAAAATCTGGTCGCTCACGATTCATTGCGAGACGTTTCTGTGTAAGAAACCCTGCATCATCTTCGATTGGTCCAAGGCATCAATAGCGACTTAGTGACGTGTACTGCAACTCCGGGGTTTTCTCGGAGTCTGCGCATCCCATACTCATACCATTTCTCACCATATGGCAAGTAAACCCTTGTCCTATGTCCTTTCTTTGAAAGATTCCTCCGGATGTTCCCCCTCACGCCCAAGAGGAACTGAAATTCGTAGCCAGGGCCCTTTCCTTTTCTCATCGGAACTGGAGGATTATGGCGGGAGTCTTCCTTTCCGGGGCCCAGACCGCGGGATTCTAGTGACTTCAGGGCATGTTCAATGACTGGAATATCGTGGGAGGCGATTGCTGTATAGGAACCGGAATCCAGCATCAGATCGATAGCGCGATTGGTCGAATCTACGATGTCCAGATATCTTGTGTGGGAGATTTCTGGAGGTTCTAGGTATATCCCCTTGCAAATTCTAAAATCTGACTTTGCACCCAGTAATTTACTCATGCTCGAGATATCATCTGGAGTCCTGAACATCCTTCCCTGGAGGACAACACCTATGTTCTCTAGACCCTGATTCTGAATTGATATTGCCGCATCTATTGTTGCCTGGGTAACTCTGTTATCTTCCATATCTAGCCTTACGAAGATGTCGTCTTTCGCCGCCTTTCGAACTATTCTTTCAATGTTTGAGAGGGCTGATTTCTCATCGATAAGGAGGCCAAGGGCAGTTGGTTTGATTGAGATGTTGGCATCGATGCCACTATCCACGATTGAATCGATGACAGACTCATACTCATTGATGAACCATGATGACTCGGCGATGGACGTGATCTCCTCCCCCAGAACGTCAATCGTGAAGCACGCACCCTCTGACGAGAGTTTCTTCATCAACTCAATTGCCTGACCTAGGTTTTCCCCTGCAGTGTATCTCTTAGCCACCCACCCTACAATGAATCTCGGAGCAAAGGGGAGGAAGGTGACGATGGTTCGGCCGAAGAGACCCATGCCTACCACAGCGTGGCTAGAGACTTGACGATTACGGGGGGCAAATTTGCTTTCCCCGTAGGATTGGTACTCCGAGTTCGGAAAGAAGAGTGGCCAATGCGGATCTTTGCCACCCCTTGAATGACTTACGATCTAAGTGGGCAAAAATATCTCCTCCGGGGAATGCAAGCCTGGTTGACTCCACTACAGTTCGAACAGAGTGAGCCCACGGGCCCAGTGGAAAGGGGTTGTCCGCCTGTTCTTCTTCGAAGACGATTGCATAGTTAGCCAAGATGTGCCCAACCCAGACATCTGATTCGGAGATCACAGCTTTGTGGCGAGGGGCATAGTGCCCGCCTCCGAGGCCAATCATTACACTACCACACCCATCCCAATCCGTCTTGGTAGAGCGTTCTGACATCCCCAGACAAAGGGCGATTGTCTTCGACCACACCCTAGCAGCTCTGACATCTTCCCATTGTTCTAAGGTTGATCCTATTTCGAGATATAGCGTTGGGGCTACTAGAACAGGACCATGGTGAGTAGCCTCTAAAGTGAGGTCGTACTCATTTTCGAGATGTTCTTCCTTGGCTATTCTGCACATATTTCTGAATAATTCTCCGAATCGCGTAGAAGGAGGGACGGCCGTACCGGTTATTCCTCCTGATCGAGCCTTTTCACCGTGTGGAAATTCACCTGGGACCCCTATTGCATGGAGGGTCAGGGCAGGGGTCTCTGATGCGGAAACGTGTCTTGAGAGGACTAAAACCTCGTCTAC
>MPLU02182337.1_pt1 | contig 16356 bp, 10 predicted proteins | sample 1617381 | NCBI WGS metagenome assembly MPLU02 (sample SAMN05944801, study PRJNA350692) | marine metagenome | biome: marine; feature: ODZ; material: water; isolation source: 90 m water sample filtered on 0.2 um supor filter | place: Pacific Ocean | collected 2012-04-08 | depth 90m m
ATGAAAACATTCTCCGCAATTACAAGCGGAAAAATGTTACCAACTTTATTAGCGGGTCTTGGTATAGGCGGTGGTGCTATGGCTCTTGGAAGTAAAGAAATTATGGAGAATGTCCAGGCTAGTGCAGATAAACTAGAAAAGATGTTTGAAAAAGCACAAGAATACTTAATGCCCACTGATACAGTATTAAAGACTGGAAAAGTAATGCGACTATATACTCCTCAGGCACCACAAGAAGTATATGGTGCTAGTTGGTCTGAAACAGAATTGGGAACATTACTTGGGTCAGCCAATTCGGGTGCTTTGGGAGAGACATTTACTGATACTCTAAATAATATGGAAGCCATAGCCGCGGGAGCCAAAGCAAGTGATAGAGGTGATGCCGGTATGGAATATGCGGGAAGAAAACTAGCAGGTCTATCGAGTGTTACACAAGCATTAGGATTTAATTTTAATTTGAATGCCGCTATTGAACTTAATACGGGTAAAGTACCTAATCCTTATAAAGAACAATTATTCAAATCAGTGAACTTTAGAAAGTTCGCATATGCATTTGTATTTGCTCCTAAGAACCCAAGTGAAATGGCTCAAGCATATAAGATTATGGATGTTTTCAGAAGACACATGCATCCAGAAAAAGACGCTAGTGGATTATTCTTCCATTATCCTTCTTTGTTTCAGATCGAATATCAGTATAAAGGAAAGGCTAATACATACTTAACAAAGATTGCTGATTGTGCCTTGACAAATATGGACATTAATTACGGTGCAAATTCTACATTAACAACTGTTAAAGGCACTTCTGGTGCACCAACAGAAATAAAAATGACATTACAGTTTCAAGAACTTAAATTGCTTGATCGTGCATTTTTCGAGGAGTGGGGACCAGATGCTGTGACCGCGGCACAAGTAGATGAGGGATTAACTCCGATAACACCAGATGAAATGTCGCAAGAAGAACTGGCTAAACTCGATCAAGCCAACTACAATACATTCCAGTGGGATATAATGAATTCAGATCAGGGATCTTTGAGTTAATCAGAGTACGGTATAATTAGGAGAGAAAAATGTTTTTTAAAATGTTTCCAAGAATGTTATATGAGATAGAAGGAGAATATCTAAACTATCCAGATATCTTTAGGCGTGTTGGAACAAATGAATCGTTTAAAAAATTCATATATCTTGATACATATCACATCGATGATGGAGAAAGAATAGAAGAAGTTGCTAATGCTATTTACGGTAGTCCTGATTATCATTGGGTAATTATAGTCGCTAATGATATAGTTGATCCTATACATGAATGGCCATTATCTTCTAATGACTTGATTAAGTATTGTACGAAAAAATATGGAACAAATGGATTGTACACGGTACATCATTATGAATTTAATGATGCATCTGGTATTACTGTAGATTACGATGCTACTAAACTTTCAGAGGGTACTATTAAATCGATATCCAATTTTGATTATGAAGTGGGATTAAACGAGGCGAAAAGAAGTATTAAACTTTTAAAGAAAGACTATTTAGTGGAGTTTGTAAATCAATTTAAGAGATCGGTGAGAAAGTAAATGGCAGATGAAGGCCAGCAAAAGGACAATGCAGAGGCAGTTGGCGCAGTAAATATTGAAGAAATATATTTGCGTACGGCTGATAAGAGATATTTCAATCTCTCAAATTTTGTCCAACAGATCATAATATACGAAAATATAGGACAAGCGTGTCTTACTGGTAGTCTGGGTATTGCTGATTCAACTAATGCTATTGGTAATTTAAGACTTTATGGTAAAGAAATAGTTACCATGAAGATTAAAAGTCCCTTCTTAGAAGATAGTGAAGCGATTTATAGATCGTTTATGGCATATTCTATTACTGATAGAATACAACAAGGTGATAGACAACAATTTTTTAAATTGAATTTTATATCTTTGGAAGGAGCAAAAGATGTATCGACAAGATTATCTAAAAAGTTTTCAGGTTCAACTGAAGAAATAGCGGCTGAGATATACAATGAGATTTTAAGCGAACCTCGAATATATGATAGAGATGGTAATCCCACGGCTGGCACTAATCTAGTTATTGGTGGAAAACCTCACAAAACAAACAATTTTGCTTTTGTTGCCAATAATTGGTCTGCTATAGAAACATTAAACTTTGTTGCTAAAAACACAGAACCGGCAGATGTTAATGGTCTGGCTGTTTTACCCAATGCTTTATTTTTTGAACGAAGAGAAGAATTCTATTTTGGAACATTAACAGATTATGTTTTAACACAGAAAAACAAGAATTTGATTTACGATGAATATAACTTTATGCCAGCATTAGATGGAAAATTCAATCAGAACGAAGAAAGACTTACATATGGAAGTTATAATTATATAAGTCCTTTTATATCAAGACAGTATTGTGTTCCTTCTACTTCCAGTTTTGCGGAACATTTTAACGAGTTAAAAAATCAACGAACTGGTTATTATGGAAATAACACTATCGGTATTGATATGGTCAATAGACTCAACTATCAAATGATATTCGATTATGTTGGAAATTTAGAAGATATAAATCCAAATAATAGGGTACCTAAAAAGTGGGAAGATTTTGCACATATTTCTCCCAAACGACCTGGACCAGATAGACCCATTTATAATCCCCAAGCAGTACAACAAGTAAAGATAGGTGCATCTAATTTATTTGATTCTGATGACTTTGGTTATGATATGGAATATTTTGAAATGAGTGCATTAAGAAGAACCGGACTTGCTGAACAGAAAAGATTAAAAGTTATTATAACTGTTCCTGGAAAAACTGATGTTCAGGTGGGATATATGGTAAGACTTAATTATCCTAGCGTAGGAGAAAAACTATCTGGTGTAACTTCAGAAGACACTTTAGATCCAGCAGTTTCTGGATTATATGCAATATCAGGAATAATTCACAATATAACACCACAACATCATACTATGAATCTTGAGTTGATTAGAGATTCCTTTGGAGATGACTAATGCCTATGTCTAATAACATATATCCAGAATTTACATGGTGGCAGGGTATTGTCGAAAACAGGAATGATCCCGATAAGATGGGAAGATATCAGATCCGTATTTTTGGTTATCATACTAAAGATAAAACAAAATTACCTACTGCTGATTTGCCATGGGCTATTCCCATGCAACCTGTTACTTCAGCCGCTATTTCAGGAGTGGGTAGTTCGCCAACTGGTATTGTAGAGGGATCTGCTGTTGTTGGATTCTTTGCTGATGGTCCTGATGGACAGATTCCCGTAATCATGGGATCATTTGGTGCTATGACAATGTTACCATCTAATGATAGCGGTCCGATTAAGTTTGATAGATCGACTGTTGGATTTTATGATGAGAGCGAAACATTCCCCAGAAATAAATCAAAGCCCTTTGAGAAAGCAGTATTAGAAGATGTAGAGACTGATAATCCTAATTTTGTTAAAGGTGGAGATGAAGAAGAAACTATCACCACTAAGTTAAAAGATGTCAAAGATCAGGGTTATAATAGTCTAGACGAACCAGATTCTTCTCGCCTTGCTAGGGGAAGTAAATGGGCTGAACAACATTTCTCTTTGAAATCAAAGAGAGCGAACAGAATAGGAAAGCAAGACGGATTAAATGATGAGCAGATAGATGCTGAGTATAAGGGTATACCTAAAGCAACTGCTCCAACTTCAACGATTTATAAGACAGAAGAAGCAAGTTTAACACATCCTGGTATGACTGCTACACCAAAACCCAAGTATACAGAAGAGTATTGGGAAGAACCACTACCACAGGGAGTTGCAGAATCAGTATCACAGTATCCTTACAATCATGTCAGAGAAACAGAAAGCGGACATGTGTTTGAAGTTGATGATACACCAGGTGCTGAAAGAATTCATCAATATCATAAGTCTGGAACATATGAAGAAATTATTGCAGATGGTTCTAGATCAGTAAAGATTGTTGGTAAAGATTATGAGATTGTAGTATCAGATAAAAATATACTTATTCAAGGAGATTGGAATATTACTGTTGATGGTGATTATAATCTAAATGTCTTGGGTAACAAGTATGAAGATGTTAATGGTCATTTATTTACTGCTGTTAGAGGAAATGCTGTAACTAAGATTCAAGGTAACGAAACAAGAGAAATAATGACTGACTATTCACAATTAATAGTTGGAAATAAATGGGAAACTATTCAAGCAAATCAAGGAACTGGACAATATGTTTTAAGAGTTCAGGGTTTATATACTCGCAGTATTTCAGAAGAAATGGCTCTTTACAAATTTGGTAAAATTTCTGAAGTTATGGGAGATTATAAAGTTATAGTAAGTCCCGCAGTAGGATTACATCCAAGAAAAGGTCCTCCAGGACCAACAGGTGCACCTTTGGGTAGACCAGAAATTCCTGGTATTACTAATTATGGATCGTTCAAAGTAAAGACTATAGGTGATATAGAATTTGGTACATCAAAGTTGCCTATAGGAACTACTTTTCCTACTATATCTATGCAATCTGCTTATATCACTTCAACTGCATTATTTGGAGATATAGAAAGCGTTGGTATTATACCTCAACCAATGATGGCACCTGGTATGCCCATGGGTAAATGGACTCAAGTAGATACTGTAGGAATAACAGAATTAGTATTTGCAGGTAAAATAGCCCGTCTGAATTTGTCAGGTCCTATTGTTGATTATTCTTCTACTTCTATCATGCAAGCGGCTTCTGCCCGTATTACGCAAATGTCGGGATCAATTACGAGGAATGCTGGAATGATTAAAGATAATGGTGGTGGAATGATAAGCATGAATGCTGGTATTATTAAGTTAAATTAGGAGTAACTGATGGATTGTCAATTTGGAGCATTAGGAGATTTAGCAGATAGTATAGGTGGATTCCTAGATGAGATTGATGGTGTTATTAATAAAATACAAAATAAGATCAATCAGATTCCTGCCTTAATTGATGCTGAATTAGCAAAGCATATCGCTGATATAAAACAGAAGTTGGAAGATGAATTTCCATTGTTGTCAGATTTAAGTCAATTAAAATTGGCTTTACCAGAAGAAATAAAGAATCTAGCAAACTTGGCTCAAGATGGCATTGCATTCGCAAATGAGTTCGATAAATTAAAAGAAAAGTATAAAGATGTTGATGTTGAACTCCTGAAAGATCCTAGAAATATAACGAATCTTTTAAGAGATATACAGGGTGATCTTAATAGATTGTGCGACATGGTACCCACCATGAAAGAAGTTGAAGTTGAAGAATGTGATCCTCCGGTAGTAACAGTTGTTAAAAAACCGAACGCAGATGCTGGGAAAGAGTTACCAGACGGTAGTGTAGTGCCAGAGTTTCGTGAGGAAAGGGCTGAAACTCCTGGCGAGTGTAGAATGGTAAAACAAAAACAACTGCGTGGTAGAGGCAATAGTGAGATGAATGAAAATATGAAAGTCAATATCGAAGCAAAATCACTATTAAAGAAAGAGGGAAGAAAAGCGGCTTTCAAAGACTTGAAAAATTTAGTATTAAGTTTTGAGTACCCAGACGATCCTGGTTCTGGTAAAGGATTAGGAAATAGTCTAGATGGTGCTAAATATGGTATCAATTAATATGGATTATTATAAATAGTCAAATGGCCATTACTACTAAAGCAACAAGAATTTATAAAGACATCGATCTGTCTTTTTCTAAAAATGCTATCTCTAAAGACATAGGGAGAAAAGTAGATGTGGGTGCTGTAAAACAGGGTATGAAGAATATCATCTATACTGCTATAGGTGAAAGACTCTTTAATCCTGGTTTTGGCTCTCAAATGCGAGAGATGCTTTTTGAACCAGTTGATAGCGCCAGTGCTGGTGTTATATCAAAACTGTTATCCCAATGCTTGGGAAACTACGAAAAAAGAGTTACTACACATAGAATAGATGTTAAAGCAAATGAAAAAGTAGATGGATATAATGTTGTTGTTCTGTTTAGTATTCTTGGAATAGCAGATAAACAGAAATTAGAAATAGTATTAGAGAGATTAAGATAATGCCCAATGTAGCGATTAATGGCAATCTTGCTGGAGGAGTAACAACAGGATTAACAACTAATGTAATAGTTAACGGTCAACCAGTAGTGTGTATAGGATCATTAGTTGCATCTCATGGCTCTTCACCACACGCGGCTGCCACGATAGTAGAAGGCAATACTGGTAGAGTAGTGATGAATGGAAAAATTCCTTCTGTAAGTGGTAATAAAGCAAGTTGTGCCCATGTTTTAGTCGGCACTAGCAATGTAACGATAGGATAAAATAAATGGCAATCAAAAAAGTAACAGAATTAGACTTTGATACTATCAAAACAAATCTGAAAGCACATATGCAGAATCAGACAGAGTTTACAGATTATAATTTTGATGCATCTGGCTTGTCTGTTATTATAGACTTGCTGGCTTACAACACGCATTATAATGCGGTAATGGCACATATGGTAGCCAATGAAGCGTTTATTGATTCGGCTGTAAAAAGAAACTCTGTTGTTTCTATTGGAAAGACTATGGGTTATACGCCCAGATCGGCTAGAAGTGCTAGAGCGACAATCGATTTAACCGTAACACCTGCAGATACATACTCTTCAAATACTTTAGTTATTGGTAGAAATGTACAATTCACTACATCTGTCAACGGAACGGGTTATAGTTTTTTCCCAAGCGAAGATTATACTGTTACTAGGACAACTAATGCAAGTGGTGTAGAACAATTTCTATTCACTGGTATAGAATTAGTTGAGGGTACACGAACAGAAACATCTGAAATTATAGGCACAAATAATACATCTGGTCCTATTGTCTTAGCGAATCAAAATATTGACACTACTACAATTAGAACAAGGGTCAAAGAAAATACTGCGTCTTCGGCAACAACTACTTATAATGTATCTGATACAATTATTGCTGTTGATAATACTTCTAAAGTATTTTATGTAGATGAGAGTGTATCAGGATTCTATCAAGTATCGTTTGGAGATGGGGTACTGGGTGTTAAGTTAGCCGCAGATAATGCTGTAATTATAGATTATATAATAAGTTCTGGTCCCCTTGCAAATGGAGCATTCCGATTTAATATTCCTGTGCAAATAACGGGTACAGGAGAAACAATAGTTGGTAATGTTACTGCAAATGCCGCGGGTGGTGCATTTAGAGAAGATATAGATTCTATTAGATATAATGCACCAAGATTTAACGCAACTAAAAATAGAGCGATTACATATAGTGATTATGAAACACTGATAAGATCAGCAAATCCTAATGTTAAGGCAGTTACAGTTTGGGGAGGAGAAGACAATGATCCTCCTATCTATGGAAAAGTGTTTGTATCATTACAACCAAGAACGGGTCTTGTTATAACTGAGCAAGAAAAACAAAATTTACTTGATGTGACAATAAAACCAAGACAACCAATTACAATGCTCACTGAGTTTGTTGAGCCAGAATACACATATCTGGGATTAAATATAACTGCTACTTATGATAATAAGATAACAACCCTTTCTGGCGATGCTATAAAGTCTTTAATAATTGCTGAAGCAGAAAATTATTTCGATACTAATTTGAATATGCTAAAAAAGAATTTTTATTATTCGGTTCTTACAAAAAGATTATCCGCACTTTCAGATTCAATTATCGGTATAAACATGGAACTTACATTGCAGAAGAGACTTGCCGTTGGAATAAATACTGCAACTAGATATCAACCCAATTTTCATAATAAGATTATGCCTAATTCATTGAGAACAAATTATTTTCAGGCTACTGTAAATAATGCATCATATAAAGTTAGCATTGTTGATAAACCTGCGACTACTGTTGTTGCACCACAATATAGTGGAACAGGAACATTACAACTGAAAGATGTTGGTGCAGATACTATTATAAATGAGAATATAGGTACCATCGATTATGACACTGGAAAGTTAGATGTTACAAGTTTAACGATAAGCGAGATTACTGGAACAGCAAACACTTTGCTAAATTTCAATGTAACTCCACATGAAAGTTCAAAAAATGTTTCTACTGACTTATTGATTAGACAGCAAAGCGATACAACTTATGCGGTAACGCAAAAAGCATCTAGAAATAATGTTATAAATTTAGATCAAAATTCTGCTGATACTACTAACAATATCATGGCAGGAGTAAATGTAACAATGATTGCAAGGACACTTGACTCCTAATGAGTACAGACGCCCCAAGATTTAAGAGATTTATAAAGACTATAAACATCACTAGTGGTGGGTCTGGTTATTATGGTAATGCTACCGAATATCTTCTTATACCTGCACCCAATACTACTGATGTAAATGACACATCTTTACAAGCGACTGCTACTGTAACATTTTTAAGTGGCGCAATAAGTGCGGTTACTATTACTGAATCTGGTGATGGTTATGCTAGTTCAGTAACTCCAGTCTTACAAGGTTCTCCAAGTGCTATTAGTAATGTTAGTACAGTAGATCCAAACAGAGATGCTGGAACATATACTTCTCTTATTGCTGATAGTTCAGATTATAACGGCACTGGTGCAGTTGTAACATTTACTGTAGACGGTACTGGTGCGGTAACTGCTCAGAGTGTTGCATATGGAACGGGCACTCATTATCGTGAAGGAGAGAAGATCACAATAAATCCTATCACTTTTGGTGGTCAGGCTGATCATGATCCAGTTGTCTTTCAAGTAACACATATTGGAGGAGGTTCTGGTGCAACATTCTCTACAGAAGTAGATTACATTACCAAAGAATCTGACTACTATGTTGATGACAAATCTTGGGCAGTAGAACATCAAATTCCAGAATGGATTGCAGAAGACAATCCGCTATTCACTAAGTTTTTTGAATATTACTATCAATTCCTAGATCAGAACACATCAACGGGAATTGGTCCATCAAACATACTAGATACATTCTTAGATCGATATAATATTGATTTTAAAGATTCAAGTGAAGTAACTAATACAAATTTCTTAGAAACATTTTTATCAGATTACGGAAAAGATTTTCCTCAAACTGCAACTATTAATAATGACATACTAATAAAAAATCTTCAAGAATTTTATACGACAAAAGGATCATATAGAGCGATTGAATTATTATTTAGAATGCTCTATAATGAGAAAGCAACGGTTAAATCAACATCCGAATATGTTTTGCGGGCTTCAGATGGAGTATGGGATGAAGAATATGTTGTAAGGGTCGTAGACCAAAATGATCTTTTTGAAAGATTCAATATTACAGCATACAATCCAGAGAGTCTGCAGGGCCAACAAGTTGATGTTCATTATAAGACATCATCTGGATCCGTAACCTCTAACACAACTGTTCAAACTAGTGTTGATCGTGTTAAGACTATTGCGTACACTTCTCCGCAGATTTACGAATTAACTTTAAATCTTAAAAGAGCCACAGTAATTGAAGGACCAGGTAGTAATGATACTTATACTGCTGTTATTGGTGGTAAGTTTGGAACTGTAACGAACACAGGTGCTGCCGCGGGTAGTAGAACTGCTGGTACTTATACAATAGGTGCTAGTGATTATACTACAAATTCTGTTGCTGGTACTGGTGCCACATTTAGCATTGTTGTAAATGGAAGTGGTGCCGCAACTGTATCCGTAACTGGTGTTGGAACTAATTATGCACCAGGAGAAACTATTACTGTTGCTGATTCAAAGTTAGGAAGTGGTGGCGCGGCCGCTTTAACTTTTGATGTTGGCACAATTACAGAAGGTTATATCAGATCAATAACTATTGCTACTGGTGGTTTAGGATATGTTGCTAATCCTACATTAACTATAAGGGAAGATGCTACTGATACTATTACAACACCCGCTGAAGCAAGTACTAGAATAACTGACGGTGTAGTTACCAGTGTAGTTATTGATACTGCTGGTTTAGGATATAATAAAGTTCCTTCTGTCACGGGTAATAATTTTCCAATTATGTCTTTTGTCTCTTTAAGAGATGAAGATTCAACTCAATTAGCATCACGAAAAGCAACCATATTAAGAGTACTAACTGGCGCATCTGTAAAAGCAAATAGTCATGCTACAGATGGCGGCTTTGCGAAAGGACAAGTCTATCAAATAGATGAAGCCGCACCAGCATTTGCTGGTTATGCAGTAAATTATTTCGCTGAAGATTATACTCTAACTGGCATTTCAAATAAAGGCTTCTTGCGAATTAAAGCGATTGATGCAAACAAGAATCCTAAATCTTTCGATGTTATATCTGTTGGCTCTGGTTATACCGCAGAGCAGTTCGATATTAATATTACTTCTCCAAATGGAGAAACTTCAACCCTAACATGTACGACAGGACATAGTACAACATATCCTGGCATACACGAAACAAGTGCTGGCTTCTTATCTGATATTAATAGAGTACAAGATAATAATCGATATCAAAGTTTTGCATATGATATTGAAACTAGCAGATCGAAAAAAGATTGGGGAGATTTTGTAAAACGATCCGCACATCCTGCTGGCATGAAAATGGGAAGTGCATTATTAATAGAACAAGAAGTTGATTTTGCTTCTACATTCTCTGTAACTACTGATGTTACAATCTTTACAGTTATACCTGATCTTGAAGAAGTATTAGTACAAGAAGCAGTTGCTTTAACTATTGAGATTATACTAACAGTTGAAGCATTCACAGTAGGTGATGCCGCACCATTATTTGAAGTGCAAGCAGTTCATTCTGAAGGAGTGATAGCCAATGATGATGGTGCTTTATATGCCATAGATTACTTCTTAGAAGATTACGCCGGCGATGATATGCCAATTCTTGATTTCCAGAAATTCTTAACAGAATACTCGACTGGCGAATACGCTACCGATTACTTCTTACACGATGGTGGAAGATACACGCTTCTTATCGATGATGATGCATTAGAAGACAACGCAGGTGAAGTATTTGCAGTAGATGATGCAATTAATCTGCTTGATGTGACTTTCGTTCTTGCGGATAGTGCGGAGATGTCAGAAGCCATTATTACATCACTTGTGTACTTCAGAACACCTAGTGATTCAGTAGATATGGGAGATGCACTTGATAAGTTAGATGTCGGTGTATGGCCAGTGGATCAACCAATGACTGCTGATGCAATTAATCTCTTTGACATCGGAACAGTTCTTGGAGATGATGCAGAGACTGCCGATGCAATAAACAATTTTGATGTTACTACTGTTGCAACGGACTCTGCAACTGTTCAAGAAATCTTCTTCATTGGTCAGACCATAGATGCATTTGATACAATAGATGTACAAGATGTTGCAGTATTTGAGCCAGGAATTATAGCCGCAGACGGAGCAGAAACTGCCGATACATTATCAATAGAACCGCAACTAATAGGAACAGATACAGCCAATACACAAGATGCTGTAAACAATTTTGATGTTACTACGGTTGCAGAAGATGGACCACAAACCGGCGAATTGACTGTATTAGAAACAAGTATAAATAGAACAGATAGTGCCGATATTGCTGACTCTGGATCTGCATCTAGTCAGTCATATGCGGCAGGAGATTACTTTTTAGAAGATTATGTTGCTGATACAGTGGTTAACTTCTAAAAACTATTATAAATAACCTTTAACACATTTGTTAATTTTCCAGGAGAAAAAAATAATGATTAGCGAATCTACATTAAGTGCAAAGGGTGATGTCCAACTCGATTTATTCGATGCAGACGGAAACCTAAAAGAAACCCAAGAAATCAAGAATGTCGTAGTGACTGTTGGCCTTGGATATATCGCATCTCGTATGAAAGATGCAACGGCTACCGCAATGTCACATATGGCAATCGGTTCTAACAATACTGCCGCAGCCGCTGGTAACACAGCACTCGGAACAGAACTTGGTCGTGTTGCTCTTACATCAACTACAGTTTCAACTAACACAGTTCAGTATATCGGGGATTTCCCTGCTGGTACTGGTACTGGTGCAGTAGTAGAGGCTGGGGTTCTAAATGCAAGTTCTAGCGGAACTATGTTGTGTCGAACAGTCTTTTCTGTTGTCAACAAAGGGGCGTCAGATACTTTGAAGGTAACTTGGACCATCACAGTTTCAGACTCCTAATAGTTAAGGAGTCTTACGGTGGCGTTACTACTTAGGGATCAAGCCCGAGTTCAGCAAGCAAGGTCGTTTTATAGAGATGTCTATAATACAAACGATTACTTTTATATGTTTGTATCTCGGGCGACGGCATGGGCTGATGAAACTAGTCCTGATACACCAGTGGACAATAGAATCCAAATGTCTGATGTCAGACGGCAAATGCTCTTTGCAAAAAGGGTACAGGGTTCTAATGTCGCTCTTTTAACGAAGAGAATTGACTGGGCATCAGGAACAGTTTACGATCCCTATGATGATTTTTATTCATCAAGTAACAAATCCAATTCTGGTGCTTCAGGTCTTGTAGATGCAAATTTCTATGTGCTTACAGATAATTTTAATGTATATAAATGCATAGATAATAATAGCAACGGTCAAAGCACAGTAAAGCCTACAACAACCGGAACAGATATTGTAACTCTAAGTGACGGATATAAATGGAAATTTATGCTAACAGTAGGAGCCGCAGATAGAACATTATTTCTCACAGACAACTTTATTCCTGTGAGAAAAGTTTCTGGCTCAGGACAACCAGCATTTGATGTCAATGGAGAATTAGATTCGCTATCTATTACAGCAGGTGGAGCTGGTTATTCTAGTGCGCCTACTGTTGTTATAAGTGGAGATGGTACGGGTGCCGCGGCAACTGCAACTATTTCTGGTGGTGCTGTTAACGGATTGACTATTACATCCGTAGGTTCTGGATATAGTTTTGCATATGTAGAATTTACTGGTGGTAGTCCTAGTTCTGCCGCGACTGCAACTGCTAGTCTCGGTTCAACTGAAGCCGCATCCGCTCAACAATCTGTAGAGTCCACAGCAATTTCTGGAAGTATAGACAAGATTATTGTAACAGCACAAGGTGCTGACTATATTACAGGTGATGCACTCATTAAGATTGAAGGCGATGGTACTGGTGCTACAGCCTCAGCAACAATAAATAGTGCTGGAAATATCACAGGCGTAACTATAAGTGCTCCTGGAACTAATTATACATACGCTGATATTTCAGTCACACAAACTGTAGGAACTGGCGCAAGTGCAACATTCAGAGCAATTATAAGTCCAGAAAATGGTCATGGTTCTAATGCACAAAAAGAACTTTTCGCTAAAAATATAGGAATGACTGTATCGTTTGAAAATACGAATGAAGATTTAATTTTAGGTAATGAATTCAGGCAAGTAGGAGTATATAAAAATCCTTATCAATGGGCTAGTACTAGTTCATTGTTTACCACTGGTATTGGTACACCGTGTCATGTTATAGGAGTTTCTAATCCAACTCAATATAATTTAGATGACATTGTAACAACTACTGAGGGCGGAAAATTCAGAGTAATACAAAAGATAGACTCTAATGCTGATGGTACTATCGATAAAGTATATTTACAACAGATAATTGGTGGCATATCAGCATCAACAACTATTAAAAATGTTACAACAGCCGTTGAAGGTTTGACTATAAATAGTGCAACGAATCCAGAAATTGATCCACATAGTGGTGATTTGTTGTATGTTGATAATAGGAGACCTGTCGTTAGAGACAGTGATCAAACTGAAACAATTAAAGTTGTATTCAAATTTTAGGAAATAAGAAATGGCACTCGATTTAAATGTATCCCCATATTACGATGATTATAATTCATCTAAGCAATTCGATCAGATTTTATTTAAACCTGGTGTCGCTGTTCAGGCGCGTGAACTTACGCAATTACAAACATACTTGCACAAAGCGATTGCAAATCATGCCGGATTTAATGTTACTGAAGGAACAAGAGTTACAGGTGGTGAAGGAAGTATACTAAGAAAACCATATATCAAGATTAATGATACAGACGCTTCAGCCGCTGCCGTATCTAATACTACACTCGCAAATTATGTGGGTGATACTATTACGGGTAGTGTAACAGGAATACAAGCAAAAATTCTTTCTGCTTATACTGGAAGTGATGGTGAAGTTTATGATAAGAAAACATTCTATCTTAGATATACTGGTGGTAATACTCAAGGAACAACTTCTGGAGAATTGAATGGTAGTTCTATTCACTTTGATCCAGGAGAAACACTCACCGTAACTTCATCTGATGCGGATAGAAATAACGACACATTTGTTGTTGATGCGAATGTTGATGCACTCGGCACAGACATATCTAAAAACTTTCATGGTTATGGACTTTTCTTTGCTATCGCTGATGGAGTTTTCTTTCTCAAGGGTAGATTCGTAAATCATCTCCGACAAGAAGTTCTTGTTGACAAATACGATCCTCTTACAAGTGCATTTATTGGACTTACAGTAACAGAAGAAATAGTAGATGCTGATGACGATTCAACTCTTTTAGATCCTGCGGCTGGTTCATATAACTATAATGCTCCTGGCGCTGATCGATATAAAATAGCGACTACTATTGGAACAAAAGCATTAACAGCCGATGCAACTGAAGATTTTATTGTAACTGATAAAATTGTTGAAGGTGGTTACAATCAGAAACTGCCCGAGGGTGTGAAGCAGTTAGCAGATTTAGGAAAGATTTTCGCTCAAAGAACACATGAAGAATCTGGCAACTATGTTGTAAGACCATTTAAACTACATGTACAAGAGCATTTAAAAGTTGGCGCAAACGGTGGTAGATATACATCGGGTACTGATCCTGTTGGTAATGCAACTAAACTAGTTGCTAATATAGGTGCTGGTACTGCATATGTAAGTGGTTACAGATATGAGTTTGCAACTCCTACTCCCCTATCTTTTGATAAAGGAAATGATACAAGAATTATTGAGAATAGTATTACTTCAACTGGAACTGGTCAATATGTAATAGTTGATGAGATGGCAGGAAACTGGAGTATATCAGATGGTGCTATTATTCAGATATATGATGGAAGTGCTACTTCTGGTATAGGTAAACAAGCAATAACAAACAATACTCACGGCACTACAGCAAAGCCTGTTGATACCTCAATCATAGGACAAGCGAGAGTTAAGTACATAGAGAAAATTGGAAGTGGTACTGTCGGTGGAGCCAAAACACAATATCGCTTATATCTATATGATGTGAAAGTTAATACTGGATCATTTGATACAGCGAGGGGTTTTGTTTATGGGTCTGGTAACGATAAAGGACTATGTGATTGCGTTCTAGAACCACCAGGAAATGCAACTGGTGTACAGTTTACAGGTAATACAACATATGCTCTTGGAACATTTGTCGTACACGGGCAGAATACTTATCAAGTAACTGGCGCTGGTACATCTCATGCTTCTACTAAACCTACACACACTTCATCAACAGTAACAAATGGTACTGTTGATCTTGCTTATGTCGTACCCGCTATTGGTGTTCTTAAAGAACAAAGCAAAGGAAGACTTTTATTTCCTGCACCATTTACTGCACCCAAAACATTGGCTGCGGCAGGTGGAGGATCATACGATACCAGTTATCAGTATCAAGAAGAATTTAATGCTAGTATTGATGCCGCTGGTCAGTTTTCTATTTCAGTAACTTCTCCATTAACTTTCCCATACGGGGTGGGAATGACACAAACAGTATGTGATAGTAATTTCTATATGGTGTTGACTGGTGGTGGAATAACAATTAACGGTACTGCATACGCACAAGGAGCAGTAGTTCCTCTAACAGCGGCTATGTTTACTTCAGTTAGTTCTAGTGCAATCGCTATAGATTTGGGAACTGTTAGTGGTACTTGTAATGCTAAGTTAAAAGTTAATGTTACAAACACAGATTCCGTTCCTGTTACTAAAGCATTAAATTCTGGTGTTTATGTCAAAATAAATACTGCCTCCAATATAGGTGGCTCTACAGGACCTTGGAATTTAGGAATTCCTGATTGCTATAAACTAGAAGAGGTTTATGTTGATGCTTCTGCTTATGTCACTAGTGGAACTAATTTAATAGATAAGTTTAGAATAAAAACAGGTCAAACTGATTCTCTATATAAACAGGACTACTTAGAAAAGTTAGTAGATGCTGGTATAGATACGAACAATAAGTACATCACAGTTAAGTTATCTTGTTTTGTTGCTAATTACACAACATCAAACGGAACATATTTTGCAGTCAATTCATATCCTATAGATGATACTGGTGGAAGTGGTATATACACTTATCAAGTTCCTATCTATAGACGCGGAGATATGACTGTAGATTTAAAGAATGCGATAGATTTTA
>MPLU02321688.1_pt1 | contig 16349 bp, 13 predicted proteins | sample 1617381 | NCBI WGS metagenome assembly MPLU02 (sample SAMN05944801, study PRJNA350692) | marine metagenome | biome: marine; feature: ODZ; material: water; isolation source: 90 m water sample filtered on 0.2 um supor filter | place: Pacific Ocean | collected 2012-04-08 | depth 90m m
GATGGTGGTAATAGTGCTTCTGGCGATAATAAAATAGAAAAAATTAGTTTTTCAACAAACGGTAACTCAACTGATATAGGCAATCTTACCAATTCTCAAGGCGGAAATCGTGCAGGAACACAACATTAAACCATCAAACAATAATAAAAAGGATTAAGAAATGAGTGTAACGAAAGCAATATCAGAAAATATTACATCATTGGATGCTGCAAAATTAACTGGTACATTACCAGCTATGAGTGGAGCTGCTTTGACAAACTTGCCTGCACCAATTAAGTCAGCTAATGATCCTACGATTTCTACAAATCCTTCTGGTGGCGTTGGTACTCTTTGGGCGAACACTACGTCTGGCGAGATGTTTGCTTGTACAGACGCTACTGCTGGAGAAAATGTTTGGATAAATGTTGGTAGTGGTAGTGGTGATGTTCAGCCTTGGAATGGTAATGGTACAATAGCTGGTTATGCCTCTGGTGGTTGGCCTCCCAATACAGATACAATACAAAAATTTAGTTTTACTTCAGATGCTAATGCTACAGACGTAGGCAACTTGACACAAGCTAGACAATATGTAGTTGGACATTCTTCATTTACACATGGTTATGCTTCTTGTGGTAGCAATGGTGGAGATGGACTGCCAAACCAATTTAATATAATTGATAAATGGACTTTTGCATCAGATGCTAACGCCACAGACGTAGGTGATTCGACTCAAACTCGGTATGCCCCTAATGGTCAATCATCATCTACACATGGTTATACTTCTGGTGGTTATTCGACTACATTTCATAATGTAATAGACAAATTTCCTTTTGCTTCTAATGCTAATGCTACAGACGTAGGTGATAACACGGCTGCTCGTCATGCTGGTTGTGGTAATTTTTCAAAAACTCATGGTTATAATAATGGTGGACATACTGGTTCATATTCAAACATAATTGATAAATTTACCTTTGCTTCAAATGCTAATGCTACAGACGTAGGCGATATGACTTCTGCTAGAACGGGTACTGCTGGTTGTCAATCAGCCTCTTATGGTTATGTTTGTGGTGGTCAAACTCCTACCGCTGTTAATGTAATTGAGAAATTTAGTTTTGCTTCAGACGGTAATGCCACAGACGTAGCGGACTTGGTAGGCACTAGACCGAATATTTCTGGATCATCTTCTACCACGCATGGTTATGTTTTTGGTGGGGTAGCGTCACCAGTAAATAATGATGCAATAGATAAATTCAGTTTTGCTTCAAATGCTAACGCTACAACCGCAGCTGACTTATTCAGTCTTGCGACTAATAGCGCAGGTTCACAGTATTAAACCATCAAACAATAATATAAAAAGGATTAAGAAATGAGTCAAACGAAAATCACAACCGATAATATTAACACCTTAGATGCATCAATGCTAACAGGTTCAGCATTACCTGCTCTTAATGGTGCAGCGTTGACGAATGTTCCTGGCGTTACAAATTCTGCAAGTGACCCTCTTATTTCTACAAATCCTTCTGGTGGCGTTGGAAGTGCATGGCTCAATACCACAACTGGAAATTTATTTTGTTGTACAGACGCTACTGCTGGAGCTAATGTTTGGATAAATGTTGGTAGTGGTTCTGGTGATGTTGAGCCTTATAGATTTCAAGGAACAGTAGCTGGTTATACCGCTACTGGTTCACGATTAAATCAAGCTCCAGTAGCTACAATAGATAAACATAGTTTTACTTCTGATGGCAATTCAACTCTTATTAGTGGTGTAACACAACAAGGTCGTCATGGTGCTGCAGGAGGTAAATCAAAAACACATGGTTATACTATGGGTGGATTGGCCCCTTCTGCTTCAACTATAATAGAGAAATTTTCTTATGCAGCAGAAACGGATTGTACTGATGTCGGTGATATAAATGTTGCTAGAGGTTATATGTCTGGACAATCATCAGGAACTAATGTTTATTGTTCTGGTGGAGAAAACGGGCCCGCAGTCAATACTGTTGAGAAAAGAGCAACTGCAAGTGATGGAAATGCAACAGATGTTTTAGATATAACTGTTAGTAGGTCTAATTTATCAGGCGCAAGTTCATCTACACATGGTTTTAATGCTGGTGGCGGAGGGGGTACAACAACAGTAGATAAGTTTTCATTTTCTAATGACAACAATGCAGTAGATCATGGTGATTTATTTGGTGGACTTGGTGATACTGGTGGTGGACAATCATCAACTACGCATGGTTATGCTGCTGGCGCTACTAGTAGCAATAGTATTTATCAATATGCATTTGCTTCAAATGTAACTGGTACAGATCATGGTGATTTAACAGCTACTCGTGGTATGAGTGGTGGTACGTCATCTACTACACATGGATATGTTACTGGTGGAGCTCCAAGTGGTGCTGTAAATATTATAGAAAAATTTACTTTTGCTTCTTCAGGAAACGCGACAGACGTAGGCGATCTAGCTCAAGCTTTTCATACTCCGGCTTGTTCACAAGTATAAACCATCAAAGAAAAAGTTCAAATATACGAGTTATAAATACAATTAGATGATGCAATTATTATAAATATAATTATTAGGAGTTGAAATGACTGACGAAACGAATGAAGAAAAAACAGAGTCTACTGATCTAGTCCAGAGTGCCTTTTCAGCAGTAGGGAGTGTAAACAATTACACCTCTTATGGAGATAAATCATTAGTTGAGAATTTGAAGAATGCTGAAGTTGCAGTAAGGAAAGTCCAATATACAGAACGTATTTGGGATAGGTCAAGAAGTCAGTTTATGATTAAGTTCTTGACTTGTTCACAGGCAGACGGTTGGACAAGACTAAGACAGGTATCAGCAGAGATGACCTCAAAACGTCAAGCTCTAAATGAAGCAAAGTTTGGTTATATGGAATCACAGGTGAAGGCGAAAATAAAAAGAAAAAAACTGGAGGACGAAACCGACCCATTAAAAAAAGAATTGTTAGCAATTCAAGTTGCTAAGATGGAATCTGGTAATGCAGAACTCTTAGTAAAAGTTGAAGGTGCATTGAAAGAGATTGAAACTCTTGCAGAGATGCATGACCAACTCAAAGAAACTCTCGGAGAAATTAACGAAGAAGAGTTTGAAAAAGCACAAGTACAATCACATATCAAACGTGCTATGATGCAAGCAGTTCGTGAAGTTCGTGAACGTGGACATATCGGAATTGGTAATCAAGAATACTTAGAACAAGTTGGTGTTTGTGTTACAACAGCACAAGCTGAAATCAGAGTATACTTGAGTACCGAAGGACAGAGTGGTGGTAGCACACATTTGTTACATGATTTTCTTGAAGCTTTTGCAAATAAGTATCAAGACGTAGTAAAACAACAGGCTGATTGGTTAGGGTTTTCAACCGAAGCAAATAACTTGCTAACGTATACACCAGAACCACAAAATCAAAATCAACAAAAACTAGACGAATAAAGGAGATTTACAGATGAGAATTTTAGAATATAAACTTCATGGTACAAACGAAGGAACAATGGGTGTTCCAGTATGGGCAGCAAACGGTGGTCATTATTATAACCCTGATGACTATACAATGATTACAGCTAACCCTGATACAACTGAATACTACGTTCCTGATACGTTGACAGAACTTACAGTTGCAGAATTGAAAACTCGTCAAGTTGCAATTCATGCTAAGTACCCAATGCAAAAAATGAATGATGATATGGAAATGGAAGATATGACAGATGCAGAAGTTGAAGCACAAGTTGATGCATGGGTTACTGCTAATTCCTAATCTAAACCTAGTGGACTAGGAATTTTCTTAGTCCACTAGCTTGTTACAAAAACAAATTGAATTCAAAAGAATACCCATAGGGGAAGGGATAAGAAATGACTCAGATAGTATCATCAAATTCTATTGTAGGGATAGCAGCTTCTAAATTAACTGGAGCTCTTCCTGCTGTTAGTGGAGCTAACTTAACAGGTATTAGTGCCGGTGTCTATAACAATGCTAGTGATCCTACTGTAAGTTCTAATCGTACTCTCGGAACTATATGGGCTAATTCTACAACTGGTGATTTGTTTATATGTACAGACGCTACTAGTAATGCTAATGTTTGGTCAAACGTAGGTAGTGGTTGGAATGGTGTTGGTAAAAAAGCATTTGGTGGACTTGGCGGTGGAACACAATTCGGTTATTGTGTTGGTGGTCATACACCAAATTCAAGAATTGATAAATTTGCTTTAGCTGGTTCTGGTGTAACATCTTCCTCAGCTGGAACACTAACAAACGGTGCTATCTATATGGGTGCTGGACATAGTTCAACCACACATGGTTATGTTTCTGGTGGTTCACCTAACGGTGGTACTACTGGAAATTTTTCAGTTGATAGATTTGCATTTGCATCAAACTCAACTCAAACTATGAGTGGTTTAACTCTTAGAGGTGGAGGCAACGGAAAACAAGTTTGTACTGGACATTCATCAACTACTCATGGTTATACTGCTGGTGGACATAACGGAACAAATGTTTTCGGTGGTATTGGAATAAGTAAATGGGCTTATAGTTCCAGTTCTTTAGCAGATGATTGGGGTAATCTTGCTTACGGGAATAGTAATGCTGCAGCTCATACATCATATACACATGGTTACAGTTCTGGTGGACAACAAAATTTTCCCCCGGCGGTCTTCTCCAACACTACAAGTGTACAAAGATTTAGTTTAGCGAATGATAGTGGTGCAGAAAACCATAGCACTTTAACACTTGCTCCTGGCAGTAGAAGGGTTGGAATGAATAATGAAACTCATGGTTATACTGCGGGTGGTGGTAATACTAATGTAGTAGATAAATATGCATTTGCTTCTGATGCATCTGCTGTTGACCATTGTGACTTAGACATAAATCGTGATTCTAATTCTGGTTGTTCATCAACCACAGACGGTTATTATATGGGTGGCCCTAATGGTAGTGTACCAACTGGTGCAACTATTTGTAAATTTTCTTTTTCTTCAAGTGCTCAAGGCACAGATCACGGAGACTTAAGCACTCATACATTTAATTTTGGTTCTAGTGGATGTCAACAATAAACCATCAAACAATAATATAAAAAAGGATTAAAGAGATGACGCAAAAATTAACAGATGCAATGTTTGCTGGAACATTGGCTACGTCAAAACTTACAGGAGCAATGGGAACTAATGATGGTTCAGCAATAACTGGCGTTGGTGGTAGTGGTGCAACTAAGTCAGCCAGTAATCCTGTTAAAACTACGAATCCTTCAGGTGGCGTTGGAACACTTTGGGCAAATACTTCTACGGGCGATTTATATGTTTGTGCAGACGCTACTAACAATGATAATATTTGGGTAAATGTTGGTGATGGTTCTCATGCTTGGACTAATACTGGTAAACTTTATGGTTATCAGAGTGGTGGTATGTGGCAACAAGGTTATAATCAAAAAATTCAGAGATTTTCATTTGCCAGTACTGGTGCTTCTACTGATATGGGAAATTTAACAAAAACAAGAGAAAATCATGGCGGTACAGCATCTGCTACTCATGGTTATTTATTAGGTGGGTATCATTCAGCTTCTGAATCTAAAGATATTGAAAAATTCAGTTTTGTAGCACCTTATACAGCAAGTGATATTGCGGACTTGGCTGGTTCAAACCTTTTATACCCTGGCCACTCTGGAACAGAACATAATGGTTATACTCATAGAGGTACTGACGGTACTTCTGGAACTGCTGCTGCTTGTCAATATAGCAGCCAAAGATATAATTATAATTCTGGAAGCAACGCAATAAATGTAGGAGACATGAATACCAGAACCACTCAACCAGCTTGTTCTCAATCAACAACTACTGCTTATATAGGTGGTGGACACGAATCTAATACAGTTGTACCTAAAACAATTAATAAAATGAGTTTTGCATCTGAAGCTCATAGTGTTTATAGTGGTAGTTTATTAAATTCTACATCACCATCAGGTATTTCTGGTTTATTAGGTAGACACGCTGTTGGTGGATCATCAAGTACACATGGATATGTTTTCGGTGGTTATGTAAATGGTGGTGGTGCTGATGGTCATAGTCAAGATTGTCAAAAGTATTCATTTGCTTCTGAAGCAAATGCAGTCCTTCAAGCACAATTAGGATATCCATGTGGAAACGCAGCTGTTACATATACTGCGACTGATATATTTATCATGGGTACAGCTTATGCACCTTCAGGAAGTAATCAAATTGTTAAATATTCTATTGCCTCAGATACAAGTTCAGCTACCGCACATGGAACAGTACTAGACCCAAATAGCAGTACTTATAAATCTGGAGTTGAAGGGCGTGGACATAACTTCTAATATAAAAAGGATTAAAGAAAATGACATTAAAAGCAACAACCGAAAATGTGGTATCATTAGCTGCAACTAAACTTACAGGTGCTATTCCAGCACTTGATGGTACAGCGTTGACAGGTATTGCAACAGGCCCAACTAAGTCAGCGAATGATCCTACGATTTCTACAAATCCTTCTGGTGTTGGAGTTGTATGGGAAAACACAACTACTAGCAATATATATGTTTGTGTGGATGCTACTGCTGGTAAAAATATTTGGGTAAATGTTGGTGATGGTACTGATAATATTTCACCTTATGTATTTCAAGGAAAAATTGAAGGATATGTAGCTGGTGGTCAGGTTGTTGGAAGTCCAGCACATAATAATATTCAAAAGTATTCTTTTTCATCTAATACGGGTGGAAATGATTTAGGCAATTTAACTAGAGTTTCATATATAGTAGCTGGTTGTTCGTCAGACACACATGGATATCAAGCTGGTGGACTTAATGTTAGCACTATTGATAAATTTCAATTTGCAACATTAAACAATGCATCCTCTCATGGTAGTCTAACAGCTGTAAGACATTCTGTATGTGCTACCAATAACGGAACACATGGTTTTGCAGCGGGTGGTCAAAGTTTTCAAGCATCTATAGAAAAGTATGCATTTGCATCAAACACTACAGCAGCAGCTCATGGTAATTTAACTGAAGCAAGCAATGCTCGTATGGGTTGTAGTTCAGAGACACATGGATTTGCTGGTGGTGGTTATAATAATGGTTTAAGTCCTACGTTCAGAACAACAATTGATAAATTTGCTTTTGCATCAAACACTACAGCAGCAGGACATGGTAATTTAGCTACTTTAAGAAGTAATGGTTCAGCTACATCTTCTACTACTGATGGTTATATGGCAAGTGGTGCAAACAACGGTGGAGATCAATTAGTCATTGAAAAAGTTTCTTTTGCATCTAATACCACAGCAAGTAATCATGGGAATCTTACAAATGCTCGTGACGGTTTAGCAAGTTCTTCTGAAATGTATAATGGTTATTCAGCAGGTGGACAGAAAAACTCAGGGCCAGGAAATGCAGCTAATAATGTTATTGATAAATTTGTTTATGCATCAACCACAACAGCAGTAGATCATGGTGACTTAGCACAAGGTTCTTTTGCAGCATCTGGACATCATTATTAAACCGTCAAACAATAATATAAAAAGGATTAAGACATGGCATTGACAAAAGCAAAAGTAAGTTTTTTAGAAGGATTGACAGGAGCTCAGCTAACTGGTGCTATGCCTGCCGTTGATGGTTCAGCATTAACAGGAATTGCAGGGATGACTAAAACTACTAGTGATCCTGCTATTGATACAAATCCTTCTACAGGCCTTGGAACGTGCTGGGTTAATAAATCTTCCGGCGAGATGTTTATTTGTACAGACGCTACTACAGACGAAAATGTTTGGACAAATGTTGGTAGCGGTACTGGTGATATTGAGCCTTTTGTGTATCAAGGTTCTAGCTTTGGGTTTAATGCTGGTGGAAACACCGGCAATGGTTGGAGTGGTACTCCTTGTACCGATCAAATAAGTAAATTTAGTTTTACATCAGATGCTAATGGTGTTGATGTAGCAAACTTAACAGATGATCGGCAATCATGTTCGGGAGCCCCCTCTCAAACTCATGGTTATACCTTGTCTGGTTATCACGGTGGTTATTTGAACGTAATAGATAAATTTAGTTTTACAACTGGTGACGACGCCACAGACGTAGGCGATCTAACAATATCAAAAGCATCTATGGCCACTCAATCATCAGGTGATAATGTTTATGGTTGTGGGGGAGATACTGGTGCTGATAGTAATGTAATAGATAAGATTAGCACCAGTTCAGATGGTAATGCTACTGACGCTGGCGATTTAACGGTTGCCAGACAGTATAGTGCAGGCCAATCTTCAGGAACTCATGGTTATACTTCTGGTGGTAGATCACCAGTTCAAAATACAATAGACAAGTTTACATTTGCTAGTAATGCAAACGCTACCGATGTGGGCGATATGACTAGTAGTAGAGATCAGGTAGCTGGACAATCTTCAAGTACTCATGGTTTTGTATCTGGTGGCAATCCTAATAGCAACGTGATTGAGAAATTTACTTTTGCTTCAAATGCAAACGCGACAGATCATGGCGACTTAACGGTTGGCAGACAGTATACTACTGGACAGTCATCAACCACACATGGTTATACTTCTGGTGGTACTATAAGTAACACAACACTTCAAAATGTTATTGACAAGTTTACATTTGCTAGTAATGCAAACGCTACCGATGTGGGCGATATGGCTGCTGGTAGAAAGACCGCAGCAGGTTCACAATACTAAACCATCAAACAATAAAATAAAAAGGATTAAAACATGGCATATACAAAAGTTAAACCATTGATGGTTACATCATTTCCATCTTCAAGATTGACAGGTGCGTTCGGTGCTATTAGTGGAGCTAACTTAACTGGTCTTGGTGATGGTATTGATACTAAATCAGCAAGTAATGATCCTGCTATAGATACCAATCCTTCTGAAGGCGTTGGTCATGTATGGCTGAATAAATCTTCTGGTGAGATGTTCGTTTGTACAGACGCGACAACTGGTGAAAATGTTTGGGTAAATGTTGGTGGCGGTTCTGGTGATGTAGAGCCTTGGAAATTTCAAGGAACTGTTAGTGGTTATACTGCTGGTAGTTATGCACCAGATTCTAATGTAATAGACAAATTTAGTATGGTGTCTGATGCTAATGCTACTGATGTCGGCGACTTAACACAAACAAGAGGATCAGTATCTGGTCAAACTTCTGAAACTCATGGTTATACTTGTGGTGGTGCTGGTGGCCCTACTTATTTCAACATAATAGATAAATATAGCTATAGTGCTAATGGCAATGCTACTGATGTTGGCGATCTTTTATCAGTATGTTATGATCCAGCTGGTCAGTCATCCACTACTCATGGTTATTCTTCGGGTGGTGATGCACCGCCAGTAAAAAATCAAATTCAAAAATTTACTTATTCCTCTAATGCTAATGCAACAGACGTAGCTGACATGACAATTTCCAGATTTGGTCATAGTGGTCAATCTTCATCTACACATGGTTATAATGCTGGTGGTAGTACAGGAAGTTCTTCAAATGTTATCGACAAATTTACATTTGATTCTAATGCTAATGCTACAGACGTAGGCGACCTGACAGAGAGTAAAAGATATGTAGCTGGACAATCTTCTACAACACATGGTTATGTTACTGGTGGTCATATTGCATCTGCGGATAAAATTGAAAAATTTAGCTTTGCTTCAAATGGAAACTCTAGTGATATAGGTAATTTAGTAGGTGGTAATTCCTATGGTGGTACAGGACAATCATCAACTACCAATGGATATGATTCTGCTGGATATACTGGGGGATATAAAACCGCAATTGATAAATTTAGTTTTTCTACAGATGGTAATGCAACAGACGCCGGCGACTTGACAGTTGCTAGATATAGAGGAGCGGGAAGTCAGTACTAAACCATCAAACAATAATATAAAAAGGATTAAGAAATGGCAATATCAAAAATAAGTTCAAATATGATTGATGGTTCTCTTACATCTTCTCTAGTTAGTGGTTCTCTGCCTGCGGTGGATGGTTCAGCATTGGTGGGTGCTGGTTCTGGTATTGACACAGAAACTACTAGTGATCCTACGATTTCATCAAATCCTTCTGCAACTGGTCATTTATGGTCTAATAAATCTACAGGCGAGATGTTTATTTGTACGGACGCGACAGCGGGTGCTAATGTTTGGATAAATGTTGGTGGTGGTTCTGGTGATGTTGCACCTTATAGTTTTCAAGGAACTGTTAGTGGTTATACTGCTGGTAGTCAAAGCTCGGTATCAAACATAATAGATAAATTTAGTCTCACATCAGATGCTAATGCTACAGACGTAGGCGACTTGACAACTACTAGAGGAGATACGGCAGGTCAATCTTCATCTACTCATGGTTATACTTCTGGTGGTAATCCTGGCGGAGTAAATATAATTGACAAATTTAGTTTTACGGTAGATGGTAATGCTACAGACGTAGGCGACTTGGTAACTGGTAACAGTTATATGGCAGGTCAATCTTCATCTACACATGGCTATGTATCTGGTGGTAGTGTTCCTGGCACGGGAAATGTAAACCTAATAGAAAAATTTACTTTTTCTACTAATAATAATGCTACAGACGTAGGCGACATGACTATTACTAGACATGGTGCAGCTGGTCAATCATCATCTACTCACGGTTATACTTCTGGTGGTGAATCTGGTGGAGAAAAAAATGAAATAGACAGATTTGCATTTGCTTCTGATGGTAATGCCTCAGACGTAGGCAACTTGACAGCTAATAGGGGATATACAACAGGACAATCCTCAACCACACATGGTTATACTTCTGGTGGACTACCTAGTGCTAATGTAATCGACAAGTTTGCTTTTGCTGCAAGTTCTAATGCTACAGATGTAGGCGACTTGACAACTGGTAGACGTGGCATAGCAGGTCAATCATCAACTACTAATGGTTATGCTTCTGGTGGTAATGGTGTTGTTGATACAATAGATAAATTCAGTTTTAGCACAGATGGTAACTCATCAGACATAGCTAATTTGACTGTTGCTAGACAATATGCATCAGGTTCACAATACTAAACCATCAATAACAAGCATTATAAATATAAAAAAACATAAACATTAAAGGATTATCAAATGGCATATATAGGTAAAAAAGTCGAGGAGACAGAATTAGATAATAGGACAGTTGATACAATGACGGGTGATGGCTCTGATACTACTATGTCGTTGTCTGCAACTCCTATATCTGTTAATAATGTTCTAGTTTTTTTAAATGGTGTAATGCAACGCCCCACAACTGATTTCACTTTATCTGGTTCTACAATTACTTTTGCTGCAGCTCCTTTTACTGGTGCAGTAGTTGTTGCTATCACAGGTGAAGGTGGACATATCGGAAGGCCTAGTTCTCCTCTACCAACTGAAAAATTTATGAACTCTGCTGTTACTAATGCAAAAATATCTGGAGTAGCTGCAAGTAAACTCACAGGTTCGTTGCCTGCACTTGATGGTGCAGCTTTAACTGGTGGGCCTGATGGATATACAGAGTCTACAAGTGATCCTGCTATTGATACAAATCCTTCTACAGGCGTTGGAACTTTTTGGGTCAACAAATCGTCTGGCGAAGCTTTTTGTTTAACAGACGCAACGGCAGGAGCTAATATTTGGTACAATGTCGGTGGTGGTTCTGGTGATGTTGCACCTTATACTTTTCAAGGAACTGTTAGTGGTTATACTGCTGGTGCTCACCCTCCAGTATCAAACGTAATAGACAAATTTAGTTTCACATCAGATGCTAACGCCACAGACGTAGGTAACTTGACAACCACTAGGGGTGCTGGAGCAGGACAAACATCAGCTACTCATGGTTATACTTCTGGTGGTAATGACGGAAGTAGAACAAATGTAATCGACAGATTTTCTTTTACCGTAGATGGTAATGCTACAGACGTAGGCGACATTGTAGTTGCTAGTGAATATCCAGCCGGACAATCTTCAGAAACACATGGTTATGTTTGTGGTGGTAGTCAAAGTGGTACTGGAAATGTAAACACTATAGAAAAATTTGCTTTTGGTTCAAGTGGAAATGCAACAGACATAGCTGACATGACTATTACTAGACATGGAGCAGGTGGTCAATCATCATCTACGCATGGTTATAATACTGGTGGTACAAGTGGTGGAAATAAAAATGAAATTGACAAATTTCCTTTTGCTTCAAATACTAATTCTACAGATGTCGGCGATATAACAGTTGCAAGAGCATATTCAACAGGTCAATCTTCAACTACTCATGGTTATACTTCTGGTGGTCAACCTGGCGATAATGTAATAGACAAATTTACATTTGCTTCTAATGCTAACGCTACAGACGTAGGCGACTTGGTAGCTGATAAACGTGGTATGGCTGGTCAATCTTCAACTACTCATGGATATAATTCTGGTGGTAATGGAGTTGTTGATGTCATACAAAAATTTCCATTTGCTTCAGATACCAATTCATCTGATATAGCTAATTTGACTGTTGCTAGACAATATGCTTCAGGAACACAATACTAAACCGTCAAACAATAATATAAAAAAGGATTAAGAAATGCCATACATAGGAAAAAATTTAGTTGGTATATTGAAAGAGCCAAGAACTTCTGATACAATGACAGGTGATGGTTCTGATACTACTCTGACATTGACAGATACGCCAGGTTCTACTAATAATGTTTTAGTATTTCTTGATGGCATTAGACAGACGCCAGTTACCGATTATACGGTAATGGGAAACACTTTGACGTTTACGACAGCTCCTGAAACTGGTGTTAAGGTTGTTGCTCTTACTGGTTCTGCATCTAGTATTGACCCTAAGATGGGTTCAGTAACTTCTTCAAAAATTGTTGATGGAATGGTTGGAAATGCAAAAATTGTTACAATGGCTGCAAGTAAACTTACAGGTGCATTACCTGCGATTAGTGGAGCTAACTTAACAAATGTATCTGGAACTGGGATTGACAATGTTACTTCCGATCCTACAATCTCAGAAAATCCTTCTGGTGGCGTTGGAACTATTCAACTAAATCAAAACAGCGGAGAGATGTTTGTTTGTACCGATGCAACTGCTGGAGCTAATGTTTGGATAAATGTTGGTGCTGGTACTGGTGATATTGAGCCTTGGATGTTTCCTGGCACAATTTCTGGTTATAATGCTGGTGGTAATTCTACGCCTGGAAATTCTAACATAATAGATAAATTCAGCTTCACAACAGATGGTAATGCAACAGACGTAGGTGACGTAACAGCTAATAAACACAATGCAACAGGTCAATCATCAGACACTCATGGTTATTCTTCTGGTGGGGAAGGCGGTTCCACTACTAACGTAATAGACAAATTTAGTTTTACCGCAAATGGTAATGCTACAGACGTAGGCGACTTGACACTTGCTAGGAAATTTGCAGTCGGTCAATCATATGAAACCCATGGCTATGTTTCTGGTGGAAATAATGGTTCTGGAGCTCAGCAAAACATAATAGACAAATTTACATTTGCTTCAAATGCAAATGCCACAGACCATGGCGACTTGACACTTGCTAGGTATGGTGGAGCGGGTCAATCATCTCTGACTCACGGCTATACTTCTGGTGGTTATGCTTCTGGTAGTTCTCCTACTACTACTAATGTAATAGACAAATTTACATTTGCTTCTAATGCTAATGCTACAGACGTAGGAGATATGAACCATAGTAGGTATTATACGGCAGGCCAATCATCAACTACACATGGTTTTATTTCTGCTGGCCTTCCTTCACACGACCTAATAGATAAATTTCCATTTGCTTCTAATGCTAATGCAGTAGACCATGGCGACTTGTCACTTGGTAATCAGAGGCATGGGCCAGGTGGTCAATCATCAACTACGCATGGTTATACTTCTGGTGGCATGAATGGTGCTGGTAATACAATGTTTAACGTAATAGACAAATTTAGTTTTACCGCAAATACTAATGCAACAGACGTAGGCGACTTGACAGCTGCAAGGGATTTTTCAGCAGGAACACAAGTATAAACCATCAAACAATAATAAAAAGGATTAAGAAATGGCATATTTAGGTTCAGGAATGGAAGAGGTAGAAAAGACTGTCGCTACCTGTAATATGGTTTGTGACACTATGACAGGTAATGGTTCTCTTACAACCATGACCATTGGAGCATCACAGGAAATGCCTGGCCATGTCAATAATGTTTCAATATATTTTGATGGTGTTGCACAAAGACCAGCAACTGATTATACGTTGGCGGGGAAAACAGTTACATTTACGACAGCTCCTGAGAATGGTGTTAAAGTAGTTTGTTTGAGTTATGCAAGTGAATACTTAGATGTCATATCAGATGCAACCGTTTATGGTTCTGAAATTTTAGATGGTGCTATCACGGATGCTAAGATTGCAAGTGGAATTGCTGCAAGTAAACTTACAGGTGCATTGCCAGCAATTGATGGTTCAGCAGTTACAAACTTTAGTCCAAGAGGAGTTACAAAATCTGCAAATGATCCTACGGTTTCTACAAACCCTGCAAATGGGGTAGGTACAGTTTGGGCCAATACAACTTCTGGCGAGATGTATGTTTGCACAGACGCGACAGCTGGTGAAAATGTTTGGACGAATATGGGTAGCGGTACTGGTAATGTAGATTGGAATGGTTGGGGAACTCAATATGGATATATAACTGGTGGTCATGGCCCAGCTGGCGATCAAAACCAAATTGGTAAGCATAGTTTTACTTCTGATTCTAACGCTACTGATGTTGGTGATTTGATAGCTGGAAATCATGCTAATGTTGGTACTCAAGATTTAACTCATGGTTATGTGGCTGGAGGTCAGCCGTTTGTAAATACGATTCAACGATTATCTTTTGCAGCGGGTGGCAATACATCTAGTGTTGGTACATTGTCTGTTGCAAGAGGTGTTGGTGCAGGCTCATCATCAACAACACATGGTTATATTTCTGGTGGTGATATAGATTCATCTAATGCTGGTATAAATATTATAGAAAAATTTGCATTTTCAGCATCAACTACTGGTTCTGATATAGCTGATCTAACAGCTAATAAAACTTCCGTTTCTGGTGTTATGAGTCAAACTCATGGTTATATAAGAGGTGGTCGTATAACTAGTACTAGAAATAATGTTATAGAACGATTTCCATTCGCATCAAATACAAATGCATCCGATGTCGGTGATTGTGTAGCGATAGGATCGAATTTTGGATTTAATGGTCAAAATTCAAAAACTCATGGTTATTGTACTGGTGGTGAAGGTACAGGTAATTCTCAACGATTACAAAAACACCAATTTGCAGCTTCTGCTGATGCAACATCTATTGGAACATTAGCAGTTGGAGCTCTGCCTGGAGCGGGTACATCATCTACTACTAATGGATATGTATCTGGTAGTGGTGATAGTGCGCCTGCTACCAATCACATTCAAAAATTTAGTTTTAGCACAGACGGTAATGCATCTGACATAGCTGATTTAACTGTTAATAGAGGAAATGCTGGTGGATTGTCAAACTAAACCAATAACATCTTAGACAACGAAATAAATTTATAAATATAAGTAATATCTTCAACAATCACTATCAAAAGGAAAAAAGAATATGTCCATTAAGCAAACGCTTCATATCCATTCAACTGCGGCGAAGCCTTCTGATCTTACATTTTCACGAAGTACCTCGGCAACAAGAGTCAATAATATTGGACAAATTGAATTAATTCCTGCTGGTACGATTAGACAGGACTTCAACCCAGCGAAGGTTGGTGAAATGATGGGTTGGTTACTTGAAGAGAGTTCTTCAAATGCCTGTCTACAATCAGAAGTTTTTGGTACTACTTGGATAACAACCAATGCGGTTCAAGACAACCTTGCAAGTGTTACAGCAAACTCAGTTAAATCTCCTGACGGAACAGTTACAGGTGATACTATAGCAGCTGGTTCAAGTGCAACTGGTATCGTTGCTGTTCGACAACAAGGTTTTACTTTTACAAACGGAACACATTATACTGTTTCAGTTTTTGCAAAGAAAAAAGATTTAAACTTTTTAGAAATTTCTAATAAAGATGATGGTGCAGCTGGTATGACTTGTTCACAGGTTTTCAATCTGTCTACAGGTGCAACAGGTGCTTCTGGTGGAACAGTTTTTGCTTCTGGTATGCGTGCATTTCCAAATGGATGGTATCGTTGTGAAGTAACATTTGCAGCTACTGCTAATAGTAACGGTGAAGTATTTATCAAGACACGTTCCGATAATGCAGTATCTACAACCTTTGCTGCTACTAGTGGTCAAGGAACATATATTTGGGGAGCTCAAGTAGAAGCAAAGAAATATGCAACTTCTTATATCCCAACAACTACTGC
>MPLU02234055.1_pt1 | contig 16300 bp, 13 predicted proteins | sample 1617381 | NCBI WGS metagenome assembly MPLU02 (sample SAMN05944801, study PRJNA350692) | marine metagenome | biome: marine; feature: ODZ; material: water; isolation source: 90 m water sample filtered on 0.2 um supor filter | place: Pacific Ocean | collected 2012-04-08 | depth 90m m
CCCCCCGCTTCGGGGGGGTGGGGGTTGCGGTAACAGTGACAGTCACCCCCGAATCGTGGCCCCCCAAACCGCCTCCCCGCAGGACAAGCGAGGACGCGTTGGACGGGATGGACGGTAATTCCAGGGAAGCATTGAAAAAGGCTTCTCGTAAAGACCCTTAGAAATTGCCGTCCAACGCGTCCAACCCGTCCAGGCCGTGACCGAAGCGCACAGTGAACTTTTGGTGGGCACTCGAGTTCGCGTTGCAGTTTCGCCACGCTCACCGATCCGCTCTGGTTTGGAGCTGACAGGTGAAACTTTAGAGAAGCTGACAGGTGAAACTTTGAAGCTGGCTTCCCCTCCCAAGCCTCCGAAACGAGGCCATGCAATCAGGGGGAGCACAACTGTCCCGCTGTCGCGGGCCTGAGTTGGCACTACTGCGGACTGCGTGTGGAGGGAGCGCTGCGATCTACGAGTAGACGCTGAGCCTGGTCATCGCAGAGTCGATGCAAGTCAGGCTTGCTGTACGGCTCATGCAATTCTCCCACACCCTTATTCGGGTCGATTGTTTTTTTTGGGCGCTTGGCCTGTTCGTTTCGTCCGGGGGCCAGCGCGGGCTTGTGCGGTTAGCCGTTGCTTCGCGGTTGATTCCGCAGACGAAACTGTCCTGGCTGTTCTAGCGGCAGAGCGGTGCGGCTGTGTCGTCGTTTCCGGCGTCGGCCACCGCTGCGAGGGTGTCCCCCGCTGCCCTGTCGGTCCTCGTTCCGAGGCGGGGGCTGTGCCCCTGCGCGATTGATGGAGCAAAGGTAGCAGTCGCCGTGAGCGCCTTAGTCGTCGCGCAGCTCGACCGGTCACCCTCAGGAAACCGGCTTGGCCGTCGAGTTTTTCGATTTGGTCGATGAGTTTTGGCCCTTGGTCGCCAAGATTTTTTTTTGGTCGCTTACTGGATGCGCTGAGTCGATCTGGTTGCTAGTGGGCGCTTTTGGTTGGCCCCCTTGGCCCCCTTGGCCCCCTAGTAATAAAAACAGCTAGTTACGTTGGCCCTCTGGCTTGGCCCTCTGGTGGCCCTCTGGCTTGGCCCCCTAGTGGTCCCCTAGTGGTCCCCTAGTGGTCCCCTAGTGATTTGCTTGAGGAGAGGTAAGGGGGGGGAGGGGGGGGTGCTGTGCATCCTCTGTGTATTACTGCTCCTCAAAGGGCCTTGAGAGTTTTCCCTAATCCTCTCTTGAGTTCCGCTTTTCCTCATAGGTGTTTTGAATGGCAACTCGTACAAGTCAGACCACTGAGCACACTCGCGGCGTTTTGAGTGATTCGGGCTATGACCCGGATGCGGACACTACCGACCGCACGCGCATTAGCACGATCGGTCTGCAACATCACGAAGAGCACTACACCGCGATCAGCGACACCAATACGATCACCCCGGGGCCGGCGTCGATTGTTCGCGCCGCCTTTGAGCCGGACGACCTCGAAGACGACATTAACGTCGTAGTGACCAACGGCACGACGCTGACCTTCCAGGCTGGCTCGGGCTCAAATCACTCGGGCACAGTGCATTTCTGGTCGAAGGGATACTGACTGGTTGGAGTCTCGCGGCGTAACCGCCGAAGGCCGCGCCAAGTTCCGCAAACTCGTATTCGACGTTTACGGGTACGAAGTCCACGAACCGGCAGTCGCGGCGTTCCACGAATCTCGGGCACGCACCAAGATCATCTCCTGTCCGGCTCGCACGTCAAAGTCCTATGCAGGCTGGAAGGACATCCTCCCCGATGTCCTCGCTCATGGGCCCACGCTGGCGCTGAACCCCGACCTCGAGACGCAGCGCGGCTGGATCGTCGCGCCCAACTTCTCGCTCGCGAAGGAGTTCGACTACGCGTGGGAGGATCTGGTCGAGCGTAAAGATCAGGCTGGCTTTCCGTACCAGCTTGGCCGCTGCAAGAACAGCCCGAAGCAGGGCGACATGGAAATCGAACTGATCTGGGGCAAGAACGCCAAGGGCCAGGACGTTCGCTCGATCATCGAGGTCAAGACCGCTCAGAACGAGAAGACGCTCCAGAGCGAGCAGCTTGACTGGGTGATTATGTCGGAGGCGGCTCGCCTCGACTCGATCGTCTGGTTCAAATACCTCTCGACTCGTACCGGCCGCAGCGTCTGGCCCACCACGCCCGACATCCAGGCGGCGTGGATCTACGAGCTGATTCAGCAAGGTGAAGCGACCCCCCGCCTCGGCCTAGAGCATTTCCGGTTTACAGGCCGCGCCAACCCGAAATACGACTGGGACAATTACTGGGTGGAGCACGCGAAAGCGGAGCTTCAGGAAGAAAACGAAGTCGTTACGACGCCCCTCGACAACCTCAAGGCCCCGTCGCTGACGAACGGCCACGACTGCTTTGACGAGACGGCGCAGTGCAGCGCGATGAAGCAGGACGGCTTCGCGGAGCAGTTCGGAGGCCGCTGGGTATTCCACCGGGGCCGGATCGTGCCGCTCCGAGAGAAGGTGGGCGAGAAGGGCCAGCCGGCTCACGTCATCAACTACGACCTTGGCTGGTTCAAGCACGCCGATCTGCACGTCTCATTCGACTACGGCTACGCGGACGGCACTTGCATCCAGTTTTGGCTCGTTGGCCCCCGCCAGGTGGTGCTGCGCAAGAGCATCTACGAGAAGGGTCTCGTCCCTGACGACATCGTCAGCAAGGTGCTGAGCACGATCAACTGGTTTGAGCGCGAGTACGACCAGTCGAACATGCTGCGCCGTCTTGTGGGCGACCCCAAGAAGCCGGAAGTGGCAGAACTCTTTCGCCGTCGTGGCCTGCCGATCTGGGACGTGGACAAGAAGGCCCAAGTGGACCGCAAAGCCGGCCACATGGAGTTTATGAACTATCTCGAGATCGACCCGGCGACGAATGAGCCTGGAATGCTCATTCACGCCGAGAACGTCGATGTCATCAAGGAGTGGCGAACCCTCCGGCGCAACGATCGCGTGCGCAGCGAAGACTCGACGACCGCGTTTATCGGAGCCGACCACGCGTATGACGCCGCGAGATATTTTCTTATGTGTCGCCCAGTGGCCTTCGACAACGACTTCGCGGCGCCTGTGTCCGATTTCGAGCGCCACCGGCTCGCCAACGTCGAGCGCGTCAAGCGTCGGCAGCGCGCCACTGTAGCGAGCGGCTATGGCCGAAACCGCGTTGGAGGGCTGAGCGTTGCGTCCCACTGAACTGACAGAGTGGAAGATGCGGCTTCAGCACTCCCACAACGAGTGGAAGAACGCGGGCCTCATCCCCGACCAGAAGTCAGGCTCTTCTGAGCAGTATTCACTCATGCGATACCTCGACGGCTATCGCGGCAATTTTCCAAGGGCCCTCGACGGCGCGACTGAGATGGCTGACCAGATGGTCGGGAATATCATGTTCTCCATCGTCAACAGCCTCGTTTCAGGCATCAGCGCGCGGAACCCCGATCCTATTGTGCGGCCGATCGGTGGCGCAGCAGCAGATGCCTCGTCGCGTCGTCGAGCTTGGATTAACGAGCAGGTCATTCGGTTCCTCCTCCGCGAACGCAAGTTCAAGGAAGAGACGGATATGTCGCTGCTTTCTGCGGTGCTCAGCCCCTTCGGCATGGTGCGTCACGGCTACACGCCTGATGTCGAATTCGAGGATGACAACGGCAAGGTCATCGCCCGCTTTAAGAACCAGACGCCGGACTTGCCGTGGATTCAATTCGTGCGCCCCTGGCAATGCCGCATCGACCCGATGGTCAACTCGTTTGCGCCCGACTCAGAGCCCCGCTGGGTGGCGTTCCACAACCTGTATTTCGCCAGCCAGATCCGCAAAAACGACAACTTGATCTTCCGCAAAGACCTGACCCCGACGTGGTATCAGGATCTCCGGTTGAAAGAAGACCGCGACAGCCTCAACAACACGCCGACGGACGCCGACGCGAACGTGATGCCCATGTACGAGGAGTGGATGGTCTACGACGCAGAAGAGCGGCGCGTCTTCGGCATTTCTCCTGGCAGCGACGAGTTAATTCGGGAGGAGTCTGAGTGGCCGTTTGAGTGGGGGCAGTTGCCGTACTCGTACCTGTCGTTCAATCCGCAGCTCGACACGCCCTTCGGCATCCCGTTCCCGAGTATGTTTTATCAGGAACAACTCCTATACAACAAGATCTGGACGATCATCAACGCGATGGTGAGTCGCGTCCGACGACTCATCGTCTACCGGAAGGACGCTTTCGACGCGGGTGAGGAAGCGAACCTTACGAATCCTGACTCGATCGTCGAAGCAGTTGCCACGATTGGCGACCCGAGCTCCGTCATTCGCGAAGTCCCGTTCGGCACGCTCGACGGGCAGCTCGTCGGCCTGACGTACCAGTTAAAGGAGCAGATCCGCGAAGTCCTGGGCGTCTCGTCTTTTGATCGCGGCCAGCGCGCCAACGTCGAGACAGCCGCCGAAGCAAACGCCATCTCCGCAGGCGGCATGATGAGTCGGGGCCGCACGCAGGAAAAGTTTGAAGCCTACTGGGCCAACATTATCCGCGTCGCGCATCGCGCGTTTCTTCAGAGCGAAGACGCCCGAAACATGATCGTGCCGATCGTCGGCGCCGAGAATCTGAACTTCCTTCAGCAGTCTGACCGTGAGCGCGGGTTTATGAGCGTCAACATCGCCGATTTGCAGGGCGAGTTTGAGTACGCCGTTCGCCTGGACTCGACGCTGAAGATTGACCCGGCCGTGCAGCTCAGCAAGACCGCAAGCGGCTTCAACCTTCTAGGCGGCGTGCAGTCGCAACTCCTGAACCAGCGCTTCTACCACGAACGCATTACGGAGCTTTCGGGCGAAGACCCGCAGCAGGCCGTCGTTGGGGAGCAGGTTGCCGAGGGCTTGGCGCAGCAGCAGCAGGGGATGGAAGAGGGTGGCGGCGGCGGCGGCGATATGGGCCCCGTCAGCACCGCGCAGCAGGGCCTCCCTGACATTCGCGCGATCGGGGGCTCCTGATGGCCGTCCTCAACGCCTACCTCTGCCATCGGTGCGACGAGGAAGTGCCCGACGCCTGGAGCGACGACGTGCCCTGGTGCTGCGGCGAGCGAATGAAGATTCACATCACGCGCGTGAATACGCCCGAGTGGGGTTCACCGCGTCAGTACCTCCACCTCCGCGACGAGCCGTTTGGTAGCCGCAGCGAGTTGGAAACCTACGCGAAGTCGAAAGGTATGGCGTTGGGGGAGTCGGCTGAAAAGGTTGGCGGCGCTCGCAACGAAGATCACATGAACCTGGGCACCAAGTATTCGTACAAGGGCTCGCCCAAGAGTTAAAGGAGGTTTTGTGAGCGCAGCGATTGAAGGTACAGAACAGACGGCCGAGGGCTTCGAGCAAGTCCCTGGGACGGATGCGTCTGGCGCCGGAGACGAAGTGCAGGAGGGCCAGCCGGACCTCCGAGAACGAGTGATGATGGGTGGAGATTTCGCTTGGGAGCAAATCCAGAAGCGCGATGCCCACTCGTCTAAGCTCGCCAACCAAGTCAAGGATCTGGAACCCGTGCAGCAGCTTGTGCAGTTTGCAGGCGGCACGGATCGACTGATTCAGTTCGCAGACTTGGGTAGCCGGGTTCAACAGATCCCCGGCTTGATGGATGTCGTCCAGACCGCGATTCAGAATGGGCGGGTTGAGGCTCCTGCTGCTCAGCAGGCACCTGAAAACGCCCCTGAAGAAGAGGAGTGGATTGACCCTGACACGCGCAGGATTCGCGACACGTTGACAGCTCGCATTGACGAGATGAACGAAAAACTCGCAAGTCTTGAAGGCGTTGCAGCGGGGGCCGACCTCCGCAGCAAAGAGCAGCGTGTGCAGGAAAACATCCAAAAGACTCTCGCGCAATTCGAGGGTGTTCCTGAAGCGTTTGAAGAGGCTTCAAAACTGATCGGAGAGAAGTACAAGCAGGCTTTCGCCGCCGCCGAACGGGGCGACAAGACGCAGGCTCAACTTGTCGATCAGTTGGCGAGTCCAGACGGTTTGGGCGTCCTCGAGTACGTGACGATGCCGATTTACAAGCGGCACGCGGCCAGGTTGGTCGGTGCTTCATCGAACGACACCTCTAACGCCGAAGCGCTCGCGAGGAAGTCAACGGACGCGCCTGGAATCAACCCCAGTCGTCCGGGGGCCCCGCCGATGCCTGCTCGCCCGAAGGGCCGTGTTCGTGACGACTACGTCCAGTCCGTACTGGAAGAAGCTGCTAGGAGGCGGGGAATCGACCCACGCACCTTGTAGCGGAGATTGAAACATGGCTCTTGCAAGCGCGGGTGCAGATGGCACTCGGATTTATGACGAGCTGCTGGTCACGACTGCCGAAACGATCCACCCCGGAATCGTTGAGAACAGTCTGAACAGCCATCCTGTCGCGTCAATTTTTCTCGGAAACATCGGATCGGCTCTCAACGGCCCGATCGGCGAAAACGGTAGCCCTGCTGCTGCGGGCGCCGAGCAGGTGGTTGGCGAGTCCATTCGCGTCAACGTCAAACTTGGAAAGAACGGTTCTTTCCGGTGGCTGTCCTCTGGCTTCGGCGAAATTTCGCTCGACACCAGCGACACGGCTCGCGGCTCACGCGCCAACTTCAAGCTGGGCGCCGGCTCCGTCGTGATCGACGGCTCCACGCTCCGCAAGAACTCGGGCGCGGCGCAGATTTCGTCGATCCTTCGTCACAAGCAGGAGGACACGGTGTCCTCGATGGTGGACACGGTTGCGGAGGCGATGCTCGCTTCCTCGGCCGCGCCCAACGCCATCACGTCGCTGACGGAACTCATCAGCGCCAACGACCAATGCCAGTCTCTGAGCGGAACTACGTTCACGGACTGGAACAGTCGTGGCATCAGTGACAAGGGAACGGCTCCCAACCTGATTGACTTCGGGAGTGGATCGTTCGCGTCGCAGGGTGTGTCGGATTTCCGCACGGCGTTTATGAACGCTGAGGAAGGCTCGATTCGCCCCAACGTGATCCTCACGACCGATAACATTTTCCGATTCTATGAGGGCAGCCTCAGCCCCCAGGTCCGATTTGAAGACCTCAGAGTCGGAGACATGTCGTTCTCGGCTCTGCGCTTCAAGGACGCGCCGATCTTCCACGATCCGTTCGTTCCCAGCGGCACGGCGCTGTTCCTCAACACCGACTTCATCGGTGTGAAGTACCTCCCCGGTGCGATGTTCGACATCTCGCCGATGGAGCGAGGAAACAACCAGGACGCGTTTGTCGCGCCGGTTCTGTGGGAAGGGCAGCTCTGCGTGAGTGCCCGGAAGTACCAGAACAAGCTCACCGGCATCACGGCGTAAAGGAGACTCATAATGAGTTACGAAACTCCGATTCTTACGGCTGGGGGCGCAAGCAACCAGTCGGTCTACACCACAGTCGAAACGGCTCGACATCCTGTTGGCACTTCGGGCACGCTTCTTGACGGGCGCCGATACGTCTACAGTTGCAACCGGGGAAGCGCGATTGCGGCGGGAGTGCTGGTCAAAATGACTGAGCCTGCCTCGACGGACGCGGCGCTCGCGGTCAATACTGCGTCGGCAAACGACACCACGCTCGATCTGACCTTTGGCGGTTCGACCACCTTGGCTGTAAACCAGCTTGCCGGTGGTTACGTCAACGTGCAGGATGATACGGGTGAAGGTCAGCTTTACCGGATCGAGTCTCATGCTGCTCTCGCAGCGGCGACCGCGCTGACTGTGACGATTGAGCCGATTCGCGTCGCGTTTGCGGCAGCGACTTCGGTGAGCGTCATCCAGCACCCCAACAACAACGTGGCGATTGCCGACGCAGGCAACTACACGCAGAAATTTGTTGGGGCCACTACCGCTGCTGTCGGTGCTGGCAGCAGCACGCCGCAGTTCTTCTGGGCGCAGACCTACGGTCCTGCTTCGGTTTTGAACACAGGGACTGGTGGTGTGGGCACGCAGATGACTGTGTCGGCCAGTGTCGCTGGGTCCGTCGGTCTGACGGCTGAAGGCGGTAGCGGTACGGGCACCTACGACCCTGTCGTTGCAACCATGCTCGACTTGGCGGGGCTTGATGGGGAACACGCGGCCGTGTTCCTCACGCTCTAACACACTGAAGCGGGGCGGCGGGCAAACGGTGCTCGCCGCCCTGGCTTCTCTTTTTTCAGCGAGGTTCCATGTCCATCCAGCAAGCACAACGGATCCATCAGAGGCAACTACAGAAGTGGCAAATGAGCGGTCACGAACCCGTCTACGAGCGGGGCAGCGTTCGTCTTGCCAACTTCAAGAAGTCGCTTCCAGACGATCTCGAGGTCACTGTCCTCGACCCCGCAACCAATGACTACGTGCCGTTCATGCTGACGTGTGGGCGAGCGTTGAAATGCGGTGAAGTGCTGCCGGAGCGAGCCGACCTGGCGCTCGACGAGAAGGGGCGACTGCGCTCTCAGGCCGAGTTTGAGCAGGCGTACAGCGTGTTTCTTGACGCGTTCGTCTACGTCGAGGGATCAGACACGGGCTTTGAGCCTGTACCCAACGTCGTGGACTTTGTGCGCCAGACGCCCGACACCTTTTCGGAGAGTTCGGGAATGATCGAAATTGGATTTGACCCGAAGCTCGACGAAGAGTTTAAGCCGCAGCGCCGCTACGGCCCGGACGGGCAGTCCGAAGAGGAATATCAGCAGGAGCAGGCGGATCGCACCGACATCGCATCAGCGCTCAAGTCGATTGCGGAGACGCAGGCCCTGCTCGCAGCGCAGTTGAACCAAGTGCAGTCTGCGCCCCCTGCTGTGCAGGAGCAGGCCGTTGAGCCGGTTCTGGGTATGACGGCGGAAGAGGCGAAGACTGCGACCGCTGACAACGATCACACGCAAGCGCCGTGCGGCAAGAAGGTCCGCGCGGGCTACGTGAAGCAGCACCAGCGATTTTGCGACGCCGACGAATGTGGCGGTGACAGCGAGAACGCCGCTGCTAAGGGCGACACCTAAATGGGATTTAGCGTAACGGCGCTCAGCCTAGTCAATCGAGTAAACCGGCGTCGGCGTATGCCCGACGTGACTGCATTCTCGGCGACCGAAGACCTAGCGACGCTGGATGCGCTCAATACCGCAACCGAAGAAGTGCTGTCCTCCAAGCGGTGGGAGTTCGACATTCGCCGCGCTCAGATCACATTGCGCCCTCGGTTGCAAGCGGCGACCGGCGAAACGCAAACCGCAAATGCCACAAAGGGCGCGGCCAGCGCAACTCTCATCCGATCTGGTACGGATTATTTTGAAGCCGCAGATCTTTACGGCTCCGGTGACGACCTTTACGTGACAAGGTTCTTGGCGACTGGCGCAAGCTCGATTCCCAACACTGCATTTCGTGTGATTGATGGAACTCGATCCCAGACTCTCTTGGGCCTAACTCTCGCGACACCAATGCCAGAAACACTCTCTGGCGTTTCCGCCGAGTTGTTTTACGCAGAATATATGCTGCCCGATACGGTTCGGTCGGTCCTGCGCGTCACGCATCAAGACGATCCGGTTACGCTGGAGCAAGTCGATCCCACTGTCGAGTTTGAGGAACTCTATCCTCGCCCCCAGATTGAGTACGGCACGCCGCAAGTCATTTCTGTCGGCGGGTACGACACGGCTACGGTTGTCGCACCGGCCGACGCTCCCGACCCAGCGCTCCGCATGATGGTCTGGCCGGTGCCCGACGATGCCTACGTGCTCGACTACACGTACCACTACCGACACGCCGAGCTCGCTGCGACAACCGACACCTTGCAAGGCGTACCGCCCAACGTCATCGACATGATCGTCGATCTCGCGGCCATCAGCATGAAGGCGTTTTATGACGACGCCGACTCCCGCAGCATCGCGCGCTACCGGGCTATTGCGATGGACTCCGTCGAAAACATGCACCAGCGTCACGGCGGCATGTTTGCCGAGCGCAAGCGCATCGGAAATTGGGACGGATCGGCTCGCGGCCAAGGCTCAGACTCTCGCGTTTCGCGTGGGCGTCTGATTGGTGGCTCCTGATGCCGTACCAGCCGCAGAACCTGCCGCTGATGAACGGCCTCAACGAGGACGAAAACCCGGCGGCGCTGCTGCCGGGGCAGCTTTCGATCGCGACGAATTGCTGCCGCAAAGGCAACATGACCGGCACCCGTCCAGGCATCGTCCGCGACTCAGAATACGACGCGACGATTGCAGGCGAAAAGCACGTTGTCGGAATGCACGAATTTCGCCAAGACCGTGATGAGGGCCGCAAGTTCGTCGCAATTACCAACGGTCTAATTTACCGCACTGACAGCGATCAAGTGACAAAGACTTCGGTCTCCAATCCGCTCATCACAGAAGGCGCCGCGAACCTTTGGAGTTTTGCAAATCATCAGTCCATTATGTGGGCAGCGGGTGGTGCGTCAAACAACCATATTTGGACGTGGGATGGTGACCCCTCAAACGCTGCGGTTGCGCGGTTGACAGGGCTGAGTCTCAAGCCGCGATACGTTTTTGCGAAGTGGGGCGTGTTGTTCCTTTCGGGCTTTCGCGACGGGACTGCTCACTACAACAACCCCTTGGTCGCTCGCTACAGCGACTACGCTGCGACCTCGACTGACGAGACGAGCTGGCCGACCAGCAACTCGATCCCCGGTGAGCTTCTTGGCGAAAATCCCGGTGTTGGAGCATTTGGCGGCGAAGAGATTTCGACGGGCATCGCCCAGTATCAGGATAATCGCGGCGAGTTCCTTCTCTTCCTCACGAATAAACGGATTCTCGCTTTTACGCTGAATCCCAACGTCACCAGCAACGCAAATCGCTTCATCCAGACCGACGCGATTGCCAACGGCTGCGTGTCGCAGCACGCCTTCGTGGATCTCGGATATGACCAGGGCGACGCGGTGTACGTGTCGCGGCACGGCGTTCATTCGATGGCGCTCTCGCAGCAGTTTGGAAACCGCGAAAATTCGTTCCTGTCTTGGCCGATTCGCAAGACGTGGGAAACCGTGAATCAATCGCCGGCCGCGCTCGAGAGCATCACTGCGGCGTACTGGCCGGACGAGGGCCTAGTGCTGATCGCGGTTCCGACAGGTAGCAGCACCTCGCCCGACACCATTTTGGCAATGGATATCAAGGGCGCACGATCCCTCAACCCAGACGCTATTCGCTGGTACAAGTGGCGCCTGTCCGGCGACCTGACTCCGCACTATCTCAAAACCGCGCGCGAGCCCTCTGGGAATAAAGATGTTGTCTACTTGGGCGGCGCAAAAGGCGAGGTCGGGTTCTTCTCGCGCACAGTTTACAGCGATTTGGGTGCTGCATACAGCGTGTCGTTCCAGACCAAAGACGACGACTACGGATTCCCCTCGATTGAAAAATCTATCGGCAACGGGTTTGTGATGATTAACGGCAGCGGCGACTACCGGCCGAATCACACCTACATGCTGGACGACAGCTCGATCACTGGCATAACCCAGTCGTTAGAAGTGACCCTGCCGGGATTTGAGCTTGGCTCAGGGGGATCGGATTTAGGCTCCGGCGCCACAGCGGGCACGCTTGGGGGCGGCGAAAATCTCGTCCGCGATCGACTGCGTGGCGTTGGTTCCGGCTACTCCGTTGCGCACCGATTCGGTCATGGCGGAATCGCAGAGCCCTTTTTCATCGGAACAGTCACCCAAGACGTTGCAGTCAAGGGCATGGCAGACGAGGCGGCATAGATGGGCACGTATACACGTCCTAATAAGGCATACGGAGGCAACTCGTACAGAGATGGAGACAAACTTCCCGCGGCAGAACTGAACGAAGATTTCGACGATCTGGTCACTCTCGTAAACGGCAATCTGAACTCCGACAACATCAATTCGTCCGCGGCCATTCCCGGCACCGCAATCGCCTCTGCCGCAGATATCGACCCAAGTAAAATTGGAGACTATTCCGCAAACGCCGCTGAGATGAAAACCGTTACGTCTCCGGGCGACAGCGCCGGGCCTATCCTCGCGACGACTCTTGAAGAAGAGATCGCGCGCCTGCGGTACGGCATTCGCGGCACTAAGCCTGCCCAGGTCAGCGCGCAGTACATGGACGGGGGCGCGCTAACAACAGCAAGCTGGACTGAGCCCCCGATCGTCGGGCCTAACCTGTTGAGAAACGGCGGCTTCAACGATCAATCAGTGACGAGCGGCGACCCTCCCGCAGAGTGGACAGAATCAGGCTCGCTGGGCGCGACCAGTATTGCAGGGCCGGATTCAAACTACATCGCCTACGGCGTCGATAAAAAGTATTACCAGTTTACGACTTCAGGTGCGGCGGCAATTTCGCAAATTGTAAAAGGATTGAGAGCGAATACTAAATATCTTGTTGGGTGCGCTTATTCGCTTACAGCCGCTGGCACACTCTCGTTTGCAACCTCCGACGCAGTCGGGAGTGGCGGTACTGACTACACAAACTTTTCCTATTCAGACACGTCTGCGGCTGCAGCGTCCGTCGAAACTTTTAACGGAATCATCAAAACTGATGGCAGCGCCACCGACATCACTGTTGCATTTTCTACCAGCTCTGGCACTACGACTGCGCGCCTGCTGAACGTCTGGTTCTACGAGCTGAACGACGCGATCCCCACTGTCGTTGAGTCCATCCCGACGCAGACGGCGACTGCAAATTCGGAGGTGACGAACCTTCCTTCGCCAGTGGCTTCCGGCACCAACTGGGCCACGAATTGGACCGACATTTCGACGCTCGCGCTGTCCCAGTACATCCCCAACCCCGGTTACCGGCTGATCTACGAGGTGAAAATCTCATGGGCAAGTGCGCTTGATGACGAAGCCTATTTCTATGGTTTCAGACTTGAGATGAATGACGGGTCAGATTCGTACCCGGATGGCCCGCACATCGAAGTTTTCGACAATTACGGCGCGAATATCGGACAAGCGGCGGGCACGGTGACGCTGACACACACCGTAGATAATGCCGTTCCAGGCGCGACCTACGTCTTTACGCCGCAAGTGACTGCGGCTGATTCGGCTGCTGACGCGCTAGCTGCCCCGCGCCTTCACCCGCTTATCACGGTGACCGCCGAAGGAAGCGCGAGTGCTGGGAGCAACGGCACGATTCAAACTGTTTCCAAAGCTCGATTGCGCGTGGAGAAACTCTAATGGACCCCTTGACAATGACGGCCGCATCGTCTGCTGTGGGCGCTGCGGGAAACCTGCTTGGTGGCTTGACCGCCGATACCACCTTGGCTTCCGGCGATATGACCTACGCCAGCCGCGACCCGATGCAAGACGCATACATGGGGCGGTATTTGTTCGACGCAGCTCTTCCTCTTGGCATGGCCGATGCCCAGGAAATTCCGTCGGTTGGGCAGTCGATCGCAAATCGAATCAGCGCCGTTCCATTTGAGGAGCGGGTGAAGCGCCGCGCGTTGATCGCTTGGGGCGCAGTGATCGACAACCCCGGAGTGCCCGTAGACGACGTACTGAACTCGCTGAATGTGGGTGCCACACCCGACGAACTGCGTGAAGCGTTGCAGCAGGCCCTAGGCCGTGTGGGCCACTCGCTTCAGGACATTCCGCAGCTTCAGCAACGCGAAGTCCAGCACCGCGAGCTCGTTTCGCAACTTCAGCAGCGCCAAGGTGAGGGACTTGAGACAGTCGGGCAGCGCATGGACATTGCGCGCGATGTAAACAGGATGCTCTACGGCGCGTCCCAGTTTGCATCTGGACAAGGTCAGTTGGACCCGCTGAGCAACGCACAGCTCGCCCGACTTAACCGAATCACGGATGAACAGGAAACGCAGGCGCTGCTGCGGAACGCCAACCTTGGAATGCGACCAGGCGATATTGCGATGCAGTTCGCCCAGCAACGGCAAGAGAATCCGCTGACGGCCCTCGGGCAAACCCTTGGCATTGCCGGCGCAATTCAAAACCTTTACACGCAGCAGCAGGCCGGAATGCAAAATGCGCTTGGGCTCGCAGTGCCCGCGCAATCCAGCGCGCTGAACACGGCTGCGAACCAAGCGAGCACGGCGAATCAGCTCGCGGCTCAGGGTAAGCAGGCAGAAGCAAGTATGCAGGCAAACGCGATCTCTGGCGCGTTCGGGAATATCGCTAGCGGCCTCAATACGGCGGCAAATTACGGCATGGCGCAAGAGTTGATGGGAAGTCGAGCACCAGCGTCAAACGAAGGCGTGCCGCTTGCGTTGCAAAACCCAGACCTGCCGCTTCAAGAATCTGTGGCATTCCCGCTTAACCTCTACGCGAACCCGGTCGCCTGATGCCGTTCCAACCCTACAAAAGCGAGCGCGGCCCCGACTTTATCAGCCTTGCGTTGCAACTGCGGCGCGAGCAGCGCCAGGAGGAGTCGCAAAACCGCAGGGACGAGGCGGCGCTTCTTTCAGCGCAAACAAGTGCTTTCAAGGAACGGAGCGAACAAGCGCGGTTGGATGAAAAGGATAAGCGGGACCAACAGCTTTTTGAACTTGAGCGGTTAAAAAGACGAGATGAGGCTGAGGAAGCCCTTCGCCCAGGCTATTTGGCCGCGCATGAACGGGCTGCCGAAGACATTGCTTCAACGGCTGCCGACTGGGAGCAGTCGCTGTCTCCCGAGACTCGAGAGGTAGTAACGACTGACTCTGACTTCTCTCAAATTGTGCAAAACCTAGATCCAGGCTTTGTGAAGCGAGAAACGCAGCCTCTTGTTGAAGCAGGTCAACGCATTCAGCAGCAAGTGCAGCCGTATGAGGACCGCTTGCGACTACTCGATCGCACGCCAGCCGATGTTCTTAATCGTGAACAAGGCAGGTTGCGTCGTGAAGACGAGGAGTTTTTAGCCGGCGATCCAGGCGACATTACGAAGATGACAATGCTTGCAGACCGTCGCGACCGCCTGCTCGCGAGGCTTGACGACCCGAATCTTTCAAGGGCCGATCGGCAACAGATGATAGATCGAGCGCAAGACTTTCAAGGGCGTTTGAACCGATTCAAAACGGAAGGCGTCACGTTCGACGATCGCCAACTGACATCGGAGGCTACGAAGCAGACGATTGCAGTAAGACAAGGTCAGTCGATGCTTTCCGCGCTTGGCGCGTTTGTCGCACTCGCAAAGGCCGATCCAAGCGCAATCGGTGCAGGCCCAAGACTTGAAATGGTTGGCTCAGACGCAGTCGGAGCATTCCAATCTATTCGGGACTCAATTTCTGCGATATTGCCTGATGCACTTGATTATGTCAGTGGAATTGATCGCGATGAGCTTGAGTCGGACGAAGCAAAGGGATGGCTGCAGAGGTTGGAGTCAAATGCCGACATTGCCTCGGGCGACTTTCAGATGATTTCGGATCTTAAGATTTTGGGTGATCTGGTGGCCCTGTCAGTCGTGCGGCTAAATGCAGGCGATCGGATCTCAACTCCTATTTTCGAGAAGATTGCCAAACAGTTTAATTTCAGTCGGGCGACCAGTCCGAAGGCGTTGGTGCGAGCGATGGAAACCGCGCAAGGCGTCCTTCGCACTCAGGTAAACAATGCCAACGACGTGCTGCAAATCAAATACCTCAGCAACCCTTGGATCGACCCTATATCGCGAAGGACACTGCGCGACGCCGCCCGACAAGCCAATCAGCAAGGGCCTCCGATGGCATTCCCCAGTTTGGAAGCGCCGTCGTCAATCCCAATATTAAGGGATTTCCCGACGTTTCCAGACGTTTCAAAACTCGACGATGATGAGCTGTTAAGCGTTTTTGGCATTCGAACAGGAGCCCCCTGATATGGCAAGGCAGGAGGGGCTGAGTGCCGTTGAAAAGGCAAACGACCGGCAGCGCAAGACAAACCGCGAGTTTGCCTACAAACGCGTCCGCGAGGTGTACCCAAAAGCCTCGCGATCCGAAGTTGAGTCTCTTGGCAAAAAGCTGGCCGGAGCTTTAGACCGCAAAACTATTCGGCCTGAGTTGGAGGGGCAAGACGCCTATCCGCTGCTTGGTGGATTCGAGAATGACCAGGCGGTTGCGCAAATGCCAGGAGCCCCTGCGGAGCGTGAAGCAAGCCGCACCAATATGCCCATGATGTCGCCTGTTCCTGTGAATCCACGGGCAATCGGTCAGTTCCCGCAAGTTGCAGAAAGCGCAAATCGCTCGTTTCAACAGAATGTCGTTGAAAATCTTCCCATGATTGGGGGCGTTGTGGGCGCTGCGGGGGGCCTGCCTGGATCAGTAATTGGCACAGGACTCGGCGAGGGTTTGCGCCAATCCTTTGCGGACACGAAGAAGGACGCGACTCTCGCAGAGGCAGGCTACGACATAGGCGTCGCAATGGCGTCAGAAGCGGCGTTTGGGAAAGCGTTTGATCTGACAGCAGGGTTTGCAGCTC